>ERZ842401.3991-NODE-3991-length-17658-cov-4.970516_pt1 | contig 17658 bp, 19 predicted proteins | sample MGYA00521270_ERZ842401 | MGnify/ENA primary metagenome ERZ842401 (study PRJEB31892, sample SAMEA3878208) | bioreactor metagenome | biome: Moose rumen | place: Sweden | collected 2011-10 | study: EMG produced TPA metagenomics assembly of the PRJEB12797 data set...
TATATGAAAGGAATCCGCCAATGTCAACAGTGGACAAGGGTTAAAGGGTCTCAGAACAGCTGCAATAAGTGGAGGAAAAAGCTATAGAAAAAAATTTTTTTAAGAAATTTTGAAAAATCCGCTACTTTTGAGGGCACCAAAACACAGGCAATAGATGTAAGGATGTTTAGAAAGTTCCTCACGGAAAAAGGAGGAACCTTTTGAACGAATATACAACAAGAAAAGAGCGGGAGCATATCGAGGCTCAGTTTGATGCCTTCATCAATCATGCTATCCGTAACTGTGCACACAATGTCACCAGAAAGGTATCCGCTGATGAGATGAAGCGGAGATGCATCTCGTTGGACGCATTGGATGAGGACTGCCTAAGTGATTGTGTGGTTTTTGATCGTAGCCAAATTGATTCCGGCATCACGATAGAGGCTGACTTTACGATCAGCATCACGGACAAGTTGGCGAAGAGACTTCTTTCCGGTCTTATGAAGAGGGAAGCGCAGGTGTTGGCACTGAGAGTTGCTTTTGATCTTGACTATGATGAGATCGGAGAAAAACTCCGCATTACACCGGAAAGGGCAAAGGACTATAAGTATCACGGAATGAAAAAGGCGAAAGAGAGGGCAGAAGAATATGACAGAGACTAAGTGGGTAGGCTATGACATGATTGTCTCTGCGCTGGAGGGAAAAGATAGGGCTTTGAATTATATCATTGCTTGCCTTTGAATATGGACGTTATTCATTGTACAGGTAAGAACAAGAGATTCTAAGCCAGTATCTGGAGCATCAATCTGATGTAGATGCAGAGCTGGAAGGTAAACTTGAAGCTTTCAGAAATGAGCTTCAGGAACGATGCAATCTTTTTGACAGCCTTGTTTCAGATGCATTTAGTCCGGATATATCAAAACGCTTGAAATCATCTGTAGAAGTGGCAAGAAGTGTGGGAGTTGATGAAGCGGAGATTCTTGATTCGACTAAAAAAATTGATGATTATTTTGTATGATTACAAAAATATGGAAATGCGCTGAATGGGGTTATAAAGATGAAATATCATCCGAAAATATAATAGATTGACAAGACTTTATCATACTGGATAAGGTACAATGAATATATAAAAAAGAAGGAGAAGTAATATGTCTATAAATTTAATAGTAACAATTGTTTTTTGTGCAGTAATTGTTTTCTGCGGAGTATATGTATGCATTGGGCTTCTCTGTAACCGCATATGCAAAGGAAAAAGATGTTACGATAGGGGCCATGGACAAAATTGTGTATCTTAATTTGTCTACCGATCAGGTTTACAGCGACTATAAAGAGAATGCATATAGGGCAACAAATAAGTATAAAGATTTTTACATAGGCATCACTGGGGAGACTGAATCAATCGCATCAAATGGTAAACAGATAACATTAAAGCCTCCATCATCGGCTATGAGTTTTGTTTGTGATTGTGCAGATAAGCAGCTTAAAAGTACAGTTGAAACACTTTCAGCAGGAGATAAGGTTATTGTATGCGGCAAGGTTAAATCCCCAGATGAAGAAAAATTTACAGTAAAGGCTGCTAGTATTATTGCTATCAAAAATGAAATAAAAAAATATGAAGACGGCTATACTACTGCTGATTGGACCGTTTTTCTTAAAGATGAAGTTGAGCAATACACAATTGGTGAAAATGTGTGCATCATTCCTCAAAAATGGGAGGAGCAACAAAGTGAGGAATTCTGGGATGAGTATATAAAAGATGAATTTTCGCAAAAAAGTGGTATGGTCGTTCAGCTTGGAAAAGAGACTAATACAGAGCTTGTGGGTATCTATGCTTTTTCGTGGGAAGAGTTAAAAGAAAAAGCTGCCAAGAATAGAGATAAGAAGTTTGCAGAGTTTGAAAACACGTATGTTGAAGAACTATTGGTTGAAAAGCTAATCAATAAGAAGATGAATTATAAGCTTGGAGTTGCTAATTCTATCCCAACTAAAAAAACAAATAATGTTACGTTTGATTATTTGCATGGGACAAAAGAGGAATCTGGAAAGACAGTGCATTCAGAACTGTTTTTTGTTAAAAACGACGATGAGCTTATAGCAATAACATATTTGTATAAAGATAAGCCACAGTATTCATCACAGGTAATGCTTTTATTAGGATCTTTCGAGCATCTTGATGACTAAGGGTAGTGAAGCTATGAATTTTGAACTGTTTTGCTGGTACATAATAATCATCAACATTTTATCTTTTGTGATCTATGTGCTTGATTACCGGATATACATGCACGGAGGTTCTGGAGTAAAACCTGCTGTGCTGTGCTGTGCAATATAATAGTGATTGTTGGTGGATCGCCAGGTGCGACATTGGCAACGATAATTTTAAGTAGTATTGAGTTTATACCAAATAAGAGAACTGTTCATTAAATGGAATACATCCGTAGATAATACATTGCAAATAAAATTGTCGGCATCTTCTGCCGACCATTTCGTTCTTCTCTGGTATGCAGTTTTAAGTTTCATGTCACGAGTCCCGGTGTTGAAACCGTTCATGACACGCCGTTTCTTGGCTTTGAGCTTCTTCAAGTTCTTTTTACCATGACTCATATTTCCTTGTATGAAGTATTTTTTTCCACGGAAAATGAAATACATTTCAGAGCCGTAGTAGAGATTATCAACAAATTCATTTACGTTTCCATCAATCATAATTTCACCCCCCTGAAGTATTTTATAAAGTGCTTTCGCATGGCTTTGGGCATCCTGTGTGTTGTACGGTTGAAGTTCCTGTCATAAGGGTGATAGTGCAATACCGGCCTGTCTTTAGGATCAATTTTCGGCTCAGGATGATATGCAATCTCCAGAGTAAGATAGTGATCTTTATCGTAAAGCCGCATCTCATGGAAGGTCCCATCGGGTTTTAGCTTGATATAGGCACTACTTGAGTGTGCTTCCTCAGGAAGGCTGTGTTTACCATTTAATCCTGTCACAAGTTTGGGACGATTTCTGATCTAAAAAAATTTACCTCAATCTGGGGTAAAATTGGCAGGTGGTGCATAGAATATAGGGAACAGATTATTCTTGACTATGGTCTATACCGTGGTATATACTGTAAATGAAAGGAAGGTGATCATTATGATGACTGCAAAGGTTTTTGAAAATGGAAGAAGTCAGGCAATCAGACTTCCTAAGGAATGCCGCTTTAATTCAGATGAGGTGATGGTGAATAAGATCGGTGATATTGTGATCCTGCTTCCTAAGCAAAATAAATGGGATTCTTTTATGAGAGCAATAGATATGTTCTCTGATGATTTTATGGCTGACGGAAGAGCAACGGATATCAGTCAGGAGCGTGAAGCATTATGAGATATATGCTCGATACAAACATCTGCATCTATGCGATCAAGCTTAAGCCGGAGAAGTTGTTTCAGAAATTGCAGGGAGTTGAACCTGAAGATGTATGTGTATCTTCGGTCACATATGCAGAACTTGTGCATGGGGTAGAAAAAAGTGCAGCCGTAGAAAAAAACAGACTGGCACTTTCCATGCTTCTTGCAAATATAGAGATTTTGAATTTCGATGTAGATGCGGCAAACTGTTACGGAAAGATCAGAGCGGATCTTGAAAAGAAGGGTATTCCTATCGGCCCTCTTGATATGATGATCGCCGGTCATGCGATGTCGATGGGGTATACTGTGGTGACGAACAATGTGAAAGAGTTCTCCAGAGTCCCGGATCTGAAAATAGAGAACTGGGTAGAGTGATCATATTTTTTATAGTTCGCTCAGTTGCATTTCATAATAAAACCGGAAAGTCGAGTCCGGAAAAAATCTTATAAATTTGTCTAATGATTCCCTGGTGATCTAATTCGCCAGGGAATATTTTTTTATAGCAAAGGATGCCGGTGACTGTTTCCAGGATTTTTTCAGAAATGGTTCTTCGATTGTTTTCTTTTTTGGGTAAGACAAATCCGCATATCTTTACCACAATATGCAGCTGTCATTTTTATAGGACTCATAATATGTCATTAATAGAGTGTAAGGAACTATGGATTATAAAAATAATGTTAAGCTTTCACAAGTTTTTGGGAAATGCTAACAAAGCCCTACGCGAGAATGATATAATAAAAGTCAGGTTACGCATGGAGTGGAAGAATCTCTTTGGCGAGAACATTTTTTGTGGAGGACAGGAATATGTGGATAGCGATGCTGTTCATGATGTTTCTGTGCAGAATGGGATTATAACAGGGGTGTTACAGGATTAGAAGAATTTCACGTTAGGATAAAGACTGCAAACGACTCTGTAGAATAGCTTGTTTGCACTTGCCCGATTGCGCAAACAGAAGCTAAATATGTGATTCAATATAGAGCTATGGACTACTATCGCAGGAGATATAACGGAGATACTTTAAAATAGCTAATAATATCATCCAATTCTGATAAAAATGGAGATAACTATGAGAAATAGTCCGCGTTGCCTATACAATAACGAAATAAAGAGCTTTCTTGATAGTGATAAGAATGCGATATTCGGGGTGCTTAATGACAATTATCATGGAGATGTACTGACTACAACCAGAGAAGCATGGAAGGGCGAAATAGAGATATTGCAGAATATGCTCATTCCATGGAAAGATGCAGGCGGAGATATAATTTTTGAATACGATATTCCACGTCTGGGCAAAAGGCTCGATGTGGTACTGCTATTACGAGGTATTATCTTTTGCCTGGAATTTAAAGTTGGCGAATCTAAGATAAACGAATGTGATGTTGATCAGGTGCTCGATTATGCTCTTGATCTCAAGAACTTTCATAAATATAGTCATGATAAACTGATAGTTCCCATTTTAATTGCTACTAAATATAAAAGAGCCTCTACTTTGATACAGCCTTCTGTTTATGATGATAGGGTGGTTAATCCTTTGGTGACAGGAGAAGAGGGGATAGCAGCTCTTATAAATGATGTTCTTTTACGTTTCCCTGTAGAAACAGATGTAAATCCTGATTGGATAATAAGCCCATATGCGCCAACCCCTACAATTATTGAAGCTGCAAAGGCATTATATGAGAGTCATTCGGTAGAAGATATCACAAGGCATGAGGCTGATCAGGTAACAACTGATAAAACAATTGCATATATTTTGGAAGTGATAAAGAGAAGCAAAGCCAACCGGGAAAAGAGTATTTGCTTTGTGACAGGTGTCCCCGGTGCGGGGAAAACTCTCGTAGGGCTTGATGTGGCAGTAAAGCAGACCTATCAGGGGGCAGATAAACCGGTAGAAGATGAAGGAGCAGTGTACCTGTCCGGCAATGGCCCCCTGGTAGCAGTTCTGAACGAAGCACTTGCTAAAGATAACTACCAGAAGTGCAGGGATAGAGGCGAAGCAAAAAAGCTGTCTGACTCCAGAAGAGAAGTTGGGAAGTTTATTCAGATTATCCACCGTTATAGAGATAATATGCTGGCTAAGATCAAGAATCCTGTAGAGAATGGCGTTCTTGAGATTGATCCTGAGAAGGCAGTAAAGGAAGGCAGCGCTGGATATGGTGAAGTGGAACATGTTGCAATTTTTGATGAAGCGCAGCGTTCATGGACACATAAAAGGCTTGCTGATTACTTAAAACGAGGGGGTACCTATGGTAATAAATTGAAGGTACCAAACTTCCCTATGTCAGAAGCATCATTCCTTATATGGTCGCTTGATCAGCGTGAAGACTGGGCTACCATAATTTGTCTTGTCGGTGGCGGACAGGAAATAAACACCGGTGAAGCTGGCATTTCAGAATGGATAAAGTCATTAAATGAAATGTTTACTCATTGGAAAGTCTATATATCTCCGCAGCTCACAGAAGTGGAGTATGCCGAAGGAATGGTTAATGAGCTTTTAAAAGACAATAAGAATGTGACTTATTCTAATAGCTTACATCTTGGTGTATCATTACGATCATTTAGAGCAGAGAAATTATCTGCCATGGTACATGCTCTGCTTGCTCTTGATCCATGTGCGGCGTCAATCTTTGCTGAGATAAAGGACAAATATCCAATTGTTTTGACCAGAGATATGGAGAAAGCAAGAAGATGGCTTCATGAGAAAGTGAGGGGGACGGAGAGAACCGGAGTATTGATCACAAAGGAATCTGCGCGATATAAACCTCTCGGAATCCATGTACTTCAGTCAGATGTTGAGAATGCTGTCCACTGGTTCCTGGAGGATAAAGAAGATACCAGGTCATCAAATTATCTTGAGGATGCAGCTACTGAGATTCAGGTACAGGGATTGGAGCTGGATTATACATGTCTTCTGTGGGATGCAGATATGAGATATGAAGGCGGAAAATGGCATTACTACAGATTTAATGGTCGTGAGAAATGGAACGAGATTATAGCCAATAGTGAGAACAGGCAGGAACAGATCAAATATATGCTTAATGCCTATAGAGTTCTTCTCACAAGAGCAAGGTCTGGCATGATCATCTGTGTTCCAGAGGGAAATGCCAATAAGACTAAGACCGGGTTCTGGGAAGATGAGACTCGTTTGCCGGAGTACTATGATGGTACATACCGGTATTTGAAGAGTATAGGTTTTGAAGAAATATAGAATTCAAGGAGCAGAACATGAAGACAATAAATGTAGTAGCAGCGCTTATAACAGATGGTAAACGAAGGTATGTGGATTGTAACTTTATACGAACTTCATAAGGGAAAACCTATATTGGATGAGTATGTGACTGAAGACATTGGCGAGGATACGTATATTTTGGGAGATTACTACATCGAAGTCACAGCTCCTTTTGACGAGAAAGCCCAGGAATTACTGGATAATTGGGGAATTTGAATATAGCAGCTTATTGCGGATTAAGTGGTGGAAAGGAATAAATAAGCTATGGTAAAGCATGTGATTTTATGGACGTTAAAGGATGAGTTTTCCAAAGGGCAAAAAGAGGATATCAAAAAAGGCATAAAGGAAGGTCTTGAGGGATTGAAGGGAAAGGTACCGGGGATAGTTGATATTCATGTCAACATCAATGGACTTGCATCATCAAATGCTGACATTATGCTTGATTCAACTTTTGAAAGTGAAGAAGCATTAAAAAACTACGCAGTTCATCCTGAACATGTCGCAGTGGCTGACTCCAAGGTAAGACCATATACAAAGGTCAGAAGCTGCCTGGATTACAAGGTCTGAGAGATGGTAAAAAAAGATAGTCAGGGATAAGTTCTTTTTACAGCAGAACTTGTTGTGGATGAAATAATCATAGCAACCAATGGTTTTGTCAAAAAACAACAAAAGACACCACGAAGTGAAATAGAATTGGCGAAAGATAGAAGATCTGATTATCACCGGAGGAAGGAGGCTGGAACTTATGAGTGATTTACAGGAACTTACTAATGAGCTTATGCTTAATCTTTATTTTTCTTATGAATCCCATGAGCTTCGTAAGAAGCTTTCTACGGATAATAATATCTTCATGCTCAAATTCGTTTTCCATTCTGACGATTGGACCGGCATGTAAGCAGTGATGTGGATATCCCAAGTAGGCCAATTCTTGTTCCAAAGAATCAAGACAAGCACTTATGGCACGTGTTCAGCAACGACCGAAGCGAAGCGGATACTGGCAAAGAGTTCAGAAATGGATTTGATGCCGATCTGTTTTTCAGAATTATATATTTTTTGCTTTACTATGACATTACTTAATAGTTTATGATGTAATCACACGTGAAGGAGATGATAGCCATGAAGACAGTAAATGAAGTGAGTAAGGATTTTGCATGAAGGATGGGCATTATGAGAACATCTGTCCTTACTATCATGAGCTTTTCAATTATTGTATCTACCAAGAAATTTTAAAAAAACAATTTCTTGTCTTGTGAAGTCGGATTTCTGCGAATGTTTTCCTGAAATACCCACAGAAAGTCATGTATAATAAAAAAGAACTTAGTGGATTAATTTAGGGAATCCTAGAGAAAGATAGTAAGTAATGGAGGAAATATGAACCATACAATTGAAAATGAAAAAATAAAATTAACAGTGGCAGAGCACGGCGCGGAGATTCGTTCTATTATTAGAAAGGCTGATGGCGTTGAGATAATGTGGCAGGCAGATGCTGCGTACTGGGGCAGGACATCTCCGGTGTTATTTCCACTTGTTGGCAATTATTATCAGAAGAAATCTATATATGATGGCAAAACATATGAAATGGGGCAGCATGGATTTGCCAGAGATATGGATTTTACACTTATTGAGAAATCAGATTCTGCACTTATGTTCAAATTAGAGGACGATGCATCTACACACGAGAAATATCCGTTTAGATTTATATTAAAAATTGGATATCGCTTATCGGAAGATTCAGTAGAGGTATCTTGGCATGTAGAGAATATTAACGATACCAGAATGTATTTTTCTATTGGAGCGCATCCGGCATTTAATTGTAATCTCGATACTGATTCAATTAGATTTTCTAAATCCGGCAAAATATGCACTAAGATAAAGGCAAATATTATAGCCGGTGATGGTAGTGGCTGCCTTTCGGAGGAGAGGGATGTATATTCTTTGACAGATGGTATTTTAAAAATGTCAGATGAATTATTTGCAAAAGATGCGCTTGTTGTTGAAGACTCTCAGGCAGATGAGGTTTCACTTCTTGACGCAAATCAGCATGAAAAAGTTACAGTTACATGCCCTACACCATTGTTTGGAGTTTGGTCACCTGTAAATAAGCACGCACCTTTTATGTGTATTGAACCTTGGTATGGAAGATGTGATAGAGTTGGTTTTAATCAGAAGCTTGAAGAAAGAGAATATAGTAACAGCCTTGATGCAGGTGAAACATTCGACTCAATTTATGAGATTAGGATTCATGACTTCTTGTAGGCTAATTAAGGAAAAAACATAAGAAGTCCAATCCGCAGGGTTATTTACAAGGCCTTCTTTGCGCAATCTTGCGCACAAAAAAGCTGAATCATCAGAGGGGATGACTCAGCTTAAAATACAATATTTATATAGCAGATTAGTTCATCTTGTTAACAGCCTGAGCAAGACGAGAAACCTTACGAGAAGCTGTATTCTTCTTGAATACACCCTTAGACTCAGCCTTGTCGATTGCTGATGTAGCAGCAACTAGAGCCTTTGCAGCATCTTCCTTGTTACCAGCTTCAATAGCAGCTCTAACCTTCTTGATTTCAGTCTTAACAGCTGACTTAACAGCCTGATTACGCTCTGCACGCTTTGCGCTTGTGAGAACTCTCTTCTTGGCAGATTTGATATTAGCCATAATTACCTCCGAATAATATAATTCAAATGTTGTTTTAATATTTGAGATGAACATTCAGACCGGACACGGACAGCGAATGCTCACATACGGATATAAGTTTAGATGAATTTTGGTTTTATGTCAAGCAAATTAAGGATTTTGCATGGAAATTTTGTTATTCCCATGTTATATTATAACGTAGCGCATATTTTACCACACATGAAATGAGGAACTAAATGTCTGAAATAGAACAGAGTAAAATTAGAAATTTTTGCATAGTGGCACATATTGACCATGGTAAATCCACATTGGCAGATCGCCTTATAGAAAAAACAGGTGTTCTTACTCAAAGAGAGATGAGTGCACAGGTTCTTGACAATATGGATATAGAAAGAGAACGTGGTATCACAATCAAGAGTCAGGCTGTTCGTATGGTATATAAAGCTTTGGATGGCGAAGAGTATATATTCAATATGATCGATACTCCCGGACATGTCGATTTTGGATATGAAGTTAGCAGGTCGCTTGCTGCTTGCGATGGTGCTGTACTTGTAGTAGATGCAACTCAGGGCGTTGAAGCGCAGACCCTTGCCAATGTATATATGGCGCTTGATCATGATCTTGATGTATTTCCTGTAATTAATAAAATTGATCTTCAAAGTGCTCAACCTCAGGAAGTTAAGGATGAGATTGAAGATATCATTGGAATTGAGGCTCAGGATGCTCCACTGATTTCTGCTAAGAATGGGATAGGGATAGATGAAGTCCTTGAAGCTGTAGTTCACAAGATTCCGGCTCCGACGGGTGATTCTAAAGCTCCCCTTAAATCACTTATATTTGATTCTACGTATGATCCATACAGAGGAGTAATTGTTTTTGTACGAATTAGAGATGGGGTACTTAAAAAAGGCATGAAGATTAAATTCATGCAGACCGGTGCGCAGGAGGAAGTTGTTGAAGTTGGTTATTTCGGCCCGGGGCAGTTTATTCCATGTGAGGAACTTTCGGCAGGAATGGTAGGCTATTTTACCGCTTCAATCAAGAATATCAAAGATACACGTGTTGGTGATACGGTAACAGGCGCAGATAATCCATGTAGCGAGGCCCTTCCCGGGTATAAAAAAGTTATGCCTATGGTTTACTGCGGTATTTATCCTGCAGATTCAGCAAGATATCCCGAGCTTCGCGATGCACTTGAAAAGCTTCAGCTTAATGATGCGTCATTATTCTATGAACCTGAAACCTCACAGGCTCTTGGATTTGGCTTTAGATGTGGTTTTCTTGGACTTCTCCATCTTGAGGTTATTCAGGAAAGACTTGAAAGAGAATATGATCTCGACCTTGTAACAACAGCACCGAGCGTTGTATATAAGATTTTTAAGACAGACGGAACTGTTTTTGAATTGACCAATCCGTCCAATTTACCTGATCCATCTGAAATCGATCATATGGAAGAGCCCATTGTTAATGGCGAGATTATGGTTACAACTGACTACATTGGTCCTATAATGCAGCTTTGTCAGGAGAGAAGAGGTAAGTATCTTTCTACTGATTATGTTGAACAAACAAGAGCAATTCTCAAATATGAGCTCCCGCTTAACGAGATAATATATGATTTCTTTGATGCGCTCAAATCAAGATCGAGAGGCTATGCATCTTTTGACTATGAAATAAAAGGATATGAGCCATCATCACTTGTCAAGCTTGATATTCTTATAAACAAAGAGACTGTTGATGCCTTGAGTTTTATAGTTCATAAAGATGGTGCCTATGAAAGAGGTCGTAAAATGTGCGAAAAACTCAAAGAAGAAATTCCAAGGCATCTGTTTGAAATTCCTATTCAGGCTGCAGTTGGCGGTAAAGTTATAGCAAGAGAAACTGTAAAAGCCATGCGTAAAGATGTGCTCGCAAAATGTTATGGTGGAGATATTTCACGTAAACGTAAGCTCCTAGAGAAACAGAAGGAAGGAAAAAAGAAGATGCGCCAGATTGGCAGCGTTGAGATTCCGCAGAGTGCATTCTTGAGTGTTTTGAAACTTGATGAGTCAAAGTGATGAAAGCAAGTACTAATAATCTTCATAATATATCTATTTACATACATATACCATTTTGTGTCAGGAAGTGCAATTATTGCGACTTCCTGTCTTTTTCTGCAAAAAATGCTACAAAAAAAAGATATTTTGAGGCACTTGTAAATGAAATCAGATGTGGAAAGACCTTTCTTAGGAATAAAAAGATTGTAAAAAGTATATTTATAGGAGGTGGTACGCCTTCATCTGTTGATGCTTCTTATATAGAGTCTGTACTTGACGCGGTTTATGAATCATTTGATGTGGCGAATGATGCGGAAATTTCCATCGAGGTTAATCCCGGCACTGTAACACGAAAGAGTCTTGATATATACAAAAAGACAGGTATTAATAGAATCAGTATAGGCTGTCAATCCTTAAATGATTACGAACTTAAAATTCTCGGAAGAATACATGATAGTTCGAAATTCTATGAAACCTATAAAGAGGTTAGAGCTGCAGGATTTTCGAATATAAATATTGATATTATGAGCGCACTCCCCGGGCAAAGCCTTGAGTCATATAAAAATACCCTTAATAAAATAATACAACTACGTCCTGAACATATTTCGGCATATAGTCTGATTATAGAAGAGGGAACACCATTTTATGATAAGTACAAGGATGTAATAGAAAGAGATAGTTACGACATAGAAGATGAACTTGTTAAGGAGGGATTAGTAGAAAATAATAGTACAGACAAAGATGATGCTCTTATTAAAGATGGAATTGTAAAAAAAATTGACATAGGTAAAAAAAATGAACTTGCCTTAAAAACGTTAGAAGGAAGTTCTAAAAATAGCAACAATAATTTATATGATGAAAAAAACTTATTTGCTCCTCTACCGACAGAAGAAACAGAACGTCGGATGTACGAAGATACTGCTATAATTCTGGAGAAAAACGGCTATCACAGGTACGAGATTTCGAATTACGCAAGAAATGACGGAGATTTCGAATGCTATCATAACAAGGCTTATTGGAAAAGGTTTGATTATCTTGGATTTGGAATTGGTTCAGCTGCAATGGTGTCAGATGAACGTTTTACAAATATAAGTGATATATATACTTATTGTGATTATTGGTGTGATTTTGATATATGCAAAGATAACCTGTCAGTTAAATACGAATCCAGACCTTTATTGGAACATGATAAACTTAGTATAAATGCCTGTATGGAAGAAACCATGTTCCTGGGACTTAGAATGGATGAAGGAATTAAGTTGAAAGAATTTGAGGATAAATTTGGACATAGTATTTATGAAGTATATGGTGATGTAATAGAGAGGTTGTCAGCAGGCGGATTAATCATCATCAAAAACGACAGTCTAAGACTTACTAATAAAGGAGTAGAAGTTAGCAATTATGTACTTTCGAATTTCCTTTTAGAATAATAGTGAGACGTTTGAGTTAAATATTTAATCTGAATCTTCATACATCGAAAACGACGCGTGTTCCAGCCTGAATTAAAGAAGTTTGAGTAATTAGTGTTTTTACAAGTCTCAAGGTATCTCATTTTATGATATACGATTATTTTGATTTGTATTAATAGACGTTATTGTAGTAAAATATAATTACATTTTTTCATTGTATCTCGAATTCTTTTTGAGAGGTTCCAAATAGATGGCAGATATTCGTGAAATTCTTGAAGAGGCCAAAGCGGCCAATGCGTCTGATGTCCATATTACAGTAGGTATTCCGCCTAAAATGCGTGTGAATGGACAACTTATTTCGCTTGATAAATATGGAAGAATGATGCCGCCTGATACGCAGGCAGTAGCCGATTCCATTATGAATGAGCGGCAGAAAGAAGCGCTTGAAGCTCATGGTCAGCACGATATGTCTTTTTCCATACCGGGGATTGGGCGCTTTCGTGTAAATGTTTTCAAGCAAAGGGGGTCTATTGCGCTTGCACTTAGGCTTGTTGCGACGCAGGTGCCTCCTGCAGAAACGCTTGGAATACCGGATTCGGTGATAGATCTTTATCATAGAAAAAGGGGACTTGTGCTTGTAACCGGACCTACAGGCTCTGGTAAATCTACAACGCTTGCCTCTATTATAGATCTCATTAATAAAAACAGAGAAGCTCACGTAATAACTCTCGAGGATCCGATAGAATATCTATATCATCACGGTAAATCTATTGTTAACCAAAGGGAGATAGGGCTCGATTCGGATTCTTATGCAGCAGCGCTTAGAGCGGCTCTTAGAGAGGATCCGGATGTTATTCTTGTCGGTGAGATGAGAGATCTTGAGACTATACAGACCGCAATAACAGCTGCTGAGACAGGTCACCTTGTTCTTTCTACACTTCATACAATAGGAGCAGCAACAACAGTAGATCGTATTATTGATGTTTTTACACCTCATCAACAGCAGCAAGTCAGGATTCAGCTTGCTAATGTTTTGGAGGCTGTTATATCTCAGCAACTCATTCCTACAGCAGACGGAAATGGGAGAGTTGCCGCATTTGAAGTTATGCATGTCAACAGCGCTGTACGTAATATGATTCGTGAAGGCAAAACCCATCAGCTTATAACTGTTATGCAGACCAACAGAAAACTTGGCATGATTACGATGGATGAAGCTATCATACAGTTATATCAAAGTAGAAGGATTTCGAGAGATCTTGCTATACAGTTTGCGCAGGATCCGGATACAATGCAGATGAAGATGTTTCATTGATTAATTTGGGGTTATTAGGCGGAGTGTATAAGGGAGGATGTTTATGGAAAGCAGGGTTGGGGATTTGAAATCGAATGCTGGTAAAGCACGCGTTCTTTTATTAGAACGCATTGGTAAGATAGAAATTGTTATAGGAACTGGACTTTGCATATTTGGGGTAGCTAGTTTTATATGTGATGTAATGTTCAGATGGCGTGGATTTGATCTGTCTAATCTTATTGCCAAGTGGCTGGTTGTGGTACTTTCTGTTGTCATAGGACTGCTTGGTATCGGTTCCGGAATTCATTATCTGTGTCGTGTTAGACATTTTCGCAGATATGTAAGCGTTCTTCAACATGACGAGACAGGGTCTGTTCGCAGACTTGCCGATAGCATGGGTGAACCTTATGATGAGACCTTGGATAGAATTCATAGGTATGCCGGACGCGGACTTTTTGGCAATATAATAATAGATGATGTGTCAGGTAGAATATCTTTTCCTGATAGAATACGGAAATATTCTGACTCGGGATATAGGACTATTACTTGCTTAGGATGCGGAGCAACAAGATCGCTGCCAGATAATACTGTTGTAAGATGTGAGTATTGCGGCAATATTATAAATACAACTCTAAGGAAATAGAAAGCTCTCCGAAAGCCTGGATTTAGCTAATAACTCAAAACATAACCACCTTCTTTCAAATTATTTTGACATAATACGAACCTCTGTTTTCTATAAGACCGTTTATTTGCATCATGGTAAGGGTTTGAAGGATTACACTTACAGGCTCACTTACGGATTTTTTTTCAAGAAGTCCTGTAATCTGAATTGCGGATAAAGGATAGATGTCCATAACTTCAAGAATGGACTTTTCTAGGGGCGAAAGATTCTTGTTACAGTTGAAGGGACTTTTGGTTTGTGTAAATTCGCTGCTCACATTATTCATACTATAGTCGGATGCTTCTGTAATTGTTTCAAGACATGATATTATATCTTCGGGGCTAAGTGCTATGCCTGCACCCTGTCTTATCAGATCGTTACAGCCGTCAGATAGCCTATCTGTAATCCTTCCCGGAACGGCGAAAATTTCTTTTCCCTGCTCTAAAGCCATATCAACAGTAATGAGAGTCCCGGATTTCTTTCTGGCTTCAATAACGAGTACAATGTCAGAAAGACCTGAGATTATGCGATTTCGCATTGGAAAAAGTCGCGCTACAGGATTTGTTCCGGGTGGATATTCTGATATAATGCCACCATTTTTGCATAGCATGTCATAAACTTGTCTGTTGTCTTTGGGATAACAGATTTCAGGGCTGCATCCAAGGACGGCATATGAGGGGTAGCCCGCGCTAAGAGCAGCTTTTTGACTTATTCCGTCTACGCCCAGCGCCATGCCGCTGATTATCTGTATGTTTGCTTCAGATAGGCCAAGTGCGAATTCTCTTGCATTATATCTGCCATATTCGCTGCACATTCTAGCTCCTACAATTGAGACTGAAGGCTTGTTTTCTGAAGGAAGTTGTCCTTTTACAAATATGCATGAGGGCGGATCCGGTATAACTTTAAGCTTTTTAGGGAAATCCTCATGGTTGTAGGGAATTATTCGAATGCCCATGTCAAGCATCTTCTTGTACTCTTTGTCCTTATCCCAATGGCTTTTTGTATATTTGAAATTTTCATATATTTTGGATGAAAAGATGTTCTTTGCATCCTTATCAGATATAGAAAGAACGTTTCCCGGTGTTTTGTACATATCTAAAAGCCTATATAAAGCTTTTCTACCTATTCCTTGAATGCTTGTAAGCATATAAAAATCAATTAGTTCTTGTTCTGTCATATATTCCTCGATTATTTTTAGAATTAGTTTTTCCAGTATTTCATATCAGCCATTTTGTAGCAAGCAGCTTCGGCTATATGGGCATCTTTTATTACATCGCTTCCTTCAAGATCGGCAATGGTTCTTGCTAGTTTTATTATTCTATGATAGGAACGTGCCGATAGCTCGAGCTGCTTGTATAACTTTTCAAGCATTCGCTGCTCTTTTAAACCCATAGGGCAATATTTTTGAATGTCAGTAGGAAGCATGTCGCTGTTAAATCTTAAGTTTGTCCCTTTAAAACGATCTCTTTGGATGATCCTGGCCTTTATTACACGTTCTCTGATTGACTTGCTTGTTTCATTAGCGCTGCTTTTGCAAGATAGATCCGAAAAGTCAATTTTTGGAGCTTCAACGCAGATATCAATTCTATCAAGAATGGGTCCTGATAGATGTGATAGATAGTGAGCTATATCACTATTCGTACACCTGCATTTGCCGCGGTCGGGATAGAAACCGCAAGGGCATGGGTTCATAGCACCTACCAGCATGAAACTGGCCGGGTAAGTGAAGTTGCCTCCTGCTCTTGCGATATGTACTTCCTGGTCTTCAAGAGGCTGCCTTAGAAGATCTAGAGTTGTTCTTGAAAATTCAGCGATTTCATCCAAAAAAAGAACTCCTCGATGTGCCAACGAGATTATCCCCGGCTGTGGTATTCGTCCTCCTCCGGCAAGAGCAGAAGCTGTAATCGAATGATGCGGTGATAAGAAAGGTCTTTCTGTGATCAGAGCCTTACCTGCAGGAAGAAGCCCTGCTACAGAATATATTGTCGAAACTTCAAGACTTTCCTCTTTGGATAAAGGTGGAAGTATAGTGGGAATTCTTTTTGCAATCATGCTTTTCCCCGATCCCGGAGGGCCAACCATAAGAATATGATGAAAACCGGCTGCCGCAACTTCCATTGCTCTTTTTAGTGCGGATTGCCCATTTATGTCAGCAAAGTCAACATTTGATGTCTCTTCATTTTTTTCGAACAGCTCATCTACATTGATTACAGTTGGTGGAATGAGCTTGTCTTTGTCTTCTTTTTTTGAATTGAGATAGGTTACGCATTCTGCAAGAGATGAAACTCCTACAATTTTGATTGAGCTTTCTGCTACAGCACCTTCGTTAGCATTTTCGGAAGGCAGGATACAAACTTTACAGCCGCTTTCAATTGCTGTGCGGACGATTGGAAGAACGCCTTTTATCTTTTTGATTTCGCCGTTTAGACCGAGCTGTCCTATTATAACTGTATCTTTAAGAACTGTTTCATCAATTTCGCCAAGCGAAGACAAAATACCTATAGCTACAGGTAGGTCAACGCTTACGCCTTCTTTCCTTACATCTGCAGGAGAAAAGTTAACAGTAATATGTGATGGCGGTATTGTAATACCGGAATTTTTGAGAGCAACCTTTACGCGTTCCTGAGCTTCACGAACTTCTGTACTTGGAAGTCCCACCATATTAAACGAAGGAAGCCCGCTTGAAACGTCTACCTCGACCTGCATAAGATAGCTGTGAATGCCATTGATGGCGCCAGCCTTTATTGTACTGAACATAAAAACTCCTTTCAAAAAGAATAATAAAAACAAGGCTTTCTCCAATGAGAATAGAGCCAAAACAATCTGCCATATAAAAAATGGAAAATAATGGTAATTAGGGGATTTGGCATAGAGCCAATATTACCATCTGTGAAAAGAATTCACATAAATGTGCTGACGAGCACGTAGCCAAATATATCATATCAACATAATAAATGCAAGCATGTTTTTTATTATCGTACTATCGTATATAAGTCATTTTTGATAATGTCTTAATATACCACAAAAGAAAATGTCTCAAATG
>ERZ842401.3993-NODE-3993-length-17653-cov-3.551824_pt1 | contig 17653 bp, 14 predicted proteins | sample MGYA00521270_ERZ842401 | MGnify/ENA primary metagenome ERZ842401 (study PRJEB31892, sample SAMEA3878208) | bioreactor metagenome | biome: Moose rumen | place: Sweden | collected 2011-10 | study: EMG produced TPA metagenomics assembly of the PRJEB12797 data set...
GGACGCGAACGAGACCGTAACGGGGCAGAAAAACATTGTCTTACCCGAAAGCTACGTTATTTTCATCACGGAACATGATATATACAAAAAAGGCAAGGCGCTGTATAAGATTGAGCGCTATGTTGACGGTGACGAACTGTTTAATGACGGTTCGCATATACTGTATGTGAACGGTGCCTACAGGGGCAACGACCCGATAGGCGAACTGCTGCACGATTTTTCCTGCAATAAAGCAGGCGACATGAAGAACACAATTTTGGCACAAAGAGCCAAATATCTTAAAGAAAGCGACATGGGGGAAAGAAACATGAGCAAACTTATGGAAGAACTCATCGCAGAAGAACGAGCCGAAGAGCGAGAAGAAGCCTATTTTGAAAACGCATTAAAAATGCTTGAGCGGGGCAGAGTTCAAGAATACGAGCTTGCTGATTTTTACGGCTTCACGCCGCAGCAGGTGGCGCAGGTGCTTGCGCTGTATCACCAAAAAGCCGCCGTGCACGCATAGCGCACACCGTGCCCGCGCGCCGCAACAGCCGTATGCACCGCATACTCAAAAGCTGCCTGCACATCGAATACATTCTCATCATTAGTGCGGCGCTAAGCATTGCGTGTACTGCGTTTTTCAGGCAGCGCGCGGTGCAACGCTTTGACCAGCTGGACGCGGCGTTTATGGCGGTGCAGGCACAGGAAGCAGCGGGCGAATACAAGGCGTGTCGCCAGACGCCCCCCCCCCGCTTTCGCAACTGTATGGAACATACTTCATTCTATTGGCTACACGCTCACGCCTACACCGCTAGCAAAGGCGATGTAAAACAGCACGGGGCGCGTCAACTGCGCTCCGCCCCTAGTCACTGCAAACTTCTTTGACATTTCTATTTTTTTATATATGATTATATGTAGCCTTTCGGAGCGGAGAACAAGCTATGGGAATGTACTTAAATCCAGATAATAAGAATTTTCTTAGATTTGTGAACACAGGAAAATATGTTGACAAAACACTGCTTATCGATGTTACAAATGAACATATAGATGACCCTTCATCAAATTTTATCTGTATAAGTCGCCCCCGCAGATTCGGAAAATCGATTGCGGAGAATATGCTTGTCGCCTATTACTCAAAAGGTGCGGCATCAAGAGAGCTTTTTTCAAAATTTAAAATTTCTGAAACTAAAAATTTTGAAAAGCATCTCAATAAATTCAATGTTCTTTACATTGACTTGAATGCAGTTAATGCTGTGTGGCAAGGGCTTCCATGCTCGGAACGCGGTGAATCGGTAATTCACTTCCTGAACAGTATCGTGTGCGCAGAATTCAAAAGAGAGTTTACTGATGTAGAGTTCGGAGTGTATACTTCTATTGCAGGGTACATTCAAAATGTCTACATGCAAAAAAATGAGACCTTCATAATTATCATAGATGAATATGATGTGCTTGTACGAGAGCAAGTAACCGAACGCGAGCTTGAAACATACAGAACGTTTTTAAATGCGCTATTCAAGAACACTCCGTTGCAACCTGCAATTTCGCTTGCGTATGTAACAGGGATTCTTCCGATTATGAAGGATAAAATACAGTCAAAACTCAATACATTCCAGCCCTACACTATGCTTGATGCAGATGAGTTTTCGGAATTTGTTGGCTTTACTACTGATGAAGTCGAAGCGCTTTGCAAGAAGTATAACTGCGATTTTGAGCTTTGCAAAAGCTGGTACGATGGCTACAAGTTGAACAACTTTGAGCTTTATAACCCTGAATCCGTCATAAAGGCTGTAACAAAACATAAGTTTAAATCCTACTGGAGTGGAACCTCTACTTATCAGGTTGTTTCTGAGAAGATTCACATGAATTTTTCGGGAATAAAGGAAGCTGTAGTCACCATGCTCGCCGGCGGACGGGTAAATCTGGATGTCGGTCGTTACGATAATACCATGGTCGATTTCAAAAGCAAGGATGATGTGTTTACGTTCCTAATTCATCTAGGCTATCTTGCCTATAATGAAGAGCGTAAAGAGTGCTATATTCCGAACCGCGAGATTCATGAGGAGTGGCAGAAGGTTGTGGCGGATAATGACGACTACGCCGAAACCGATAAAATTATAAAGGCATCAGAGCAGCTTCTTCAGAGGACGCTTGCAGGTGACGTAGAAGCTGTTGCGGCAGCCCTTGATGAAAGCCACGCTCACGTAACGAGCAACAGGACCTATAATAACGAATATGGGCTTCAAAGCGCGATTTATCTAGCGTACATATATGCCTTGAATGGATACACAATAGTAAAAGAATTGACGACGGGGAAAGGTTTTGCTGATATTGTCTATATTCCGTTCGATAAGTCTAAAACCGCACTCATCGTTGAGCTAAAGCACAATAAGTCAGCGGAAACTGCTCTCTCACAGATAAAAGAAAAATGCTATTTTGAGAGCCTTAGAAATTGGCATGGTGATTTGCTTTTTGTCGGTATAAACTATGATGAAAAAAGCAAAAAGCATGAATGCAAAATTGAAAAATACATGAAAGCATAGTCTATAAAACCTATGCTTTCACATCCCCATACACCGCTTCTATAGTCCCCTACCCTAACTGTAGCTGCTTCCGTGCCACCTCTAGCGCCGCGGCGATGGTGTCGTCCATGTCAAAGTAGCGGTACATGCCAAGCCGGCCGCCGAAACAGACTTTTTGCTGCGCGTCGGCGAGCGCTTTGTACTGCGCGTAAAGCGTGGCGTTGCACTCGTCGTTTACGGCGTAGTATGGCTCGTCGCCTTGCTGCCAGTTTGCGGGGTATTCGCGCGTAATAACGGTTTTTGGCTGCGTGCCAAACTCAAAGTGCTTGTGCTCAATTATGCGCGTGTACGGCGTAGCTGCGTCCGTGTAATTGATAACGGCATTTCCCTGGTAATTATCGCAATCGAGCACCTCGCTTTCAAAGCGCAGGCTACGATAAGAAAGCTCGCCAAAGCGATAGTCAAAAAAGCGGTCGATGGTGCCGGTGTAGATAACGCGCTCCGCACAAGCGAGCAGGTGCTCACGGTCATCAAAAAAATCTGTATTCAGCTGCACGTCGCTTCCTTCTAGCATTTTTTCTACAAGCGGCGTATAGCCGCCGATGGGGATGCCCTGATAGCGGTCGTTAAAGTAGTTGTTGTCGAAAATCAACCGCACCGGAAGCCGCTTTATAATCGAAGCCGGTAGCTCGGTGCATTTGCGTCCCCACTGCTTTTCGGTGTAGTCCTTTATAAGCCGCTCGTAGATGTCGCGCCCCACAAGAGAAATAGCTTGCTCTTCAAGATTCTGCGGCGTCTTACCAGCCATTACAGCCGCTTGCTCCGCAATGCGCGCCTTTGCCTGCGCGGGCGTAATGACGTCAGGCCACAGTTTATTAAAGGTGTTCATGTTGAACGGCAGATTATACAGCGCGCCGTTATAGTTCGCTACTGGCGAATTAGTGTAGCGGTTAAATTCCGCAAATTGGTTCACGTAGTTCCAGACTTCTGCGCTATCAGTGTGGAAAATATGTGCGCCGTAGGTATGAAAGGTAATGCCTTCTACCGGCTTTGTGTAAATATTACCTGCAATATGATTTCGCTTATCAATGACAAGGCATTTTTTGCCGTGCTTTACCGCCTCATGCGCTATTGTTGCAGAAAAGAGCCCTGCGCCTACAAAAAGATAATCATACTGCATTTAATATTCCTCCTGAGGAGCAGCGTCAAGATGTCCATGCAGGCGCATATTGACGCTACGGTTTACATAATGAATAGTACCAAAAAGAATCCAGAGTAAGGCAAGCGTTACGCCAAACAAAATAAGCGTTGTCTTTTTATCCGGCATAAAAACTAAGCCCAATGCCGCACCGCACGTAAGCGCCTGCAAAAACAGCAAGAAGAAAATCGTTGCGTTTTTAGAAAAACCGATGTTGATAAACTTATGATGAATGTGCGCGCGGTCGGTGCTAAAAAGCGAGCGATGGTCGCGCGTGCGTCGCCAGATAGCAGCAACAACATCAGTGCCCGGTAACGCAATAAGCAAAATCATAACAAGCGGCTTTATGTCGTCAAAAACCGACGCACTCCCTAGCAAGGGCGAAACGGCGATAATATAACCGAGCGTCTGGCTTCCGCAGTCGCCAATAAAGATTTTTGCCGGCGGATGATTAAAGATAAGAAAGCCTAACAACGCTCCACAGAGCACAAAGCACAGGTTGCCCGCTTCTAGGCCGTAACAGCGAAAGATAATGCCGATAGTCACCAGCACTAAAAACGCAATGCCGCCACAAAGCCAGTCTAAGCCGTCGATAAGATTAAAGGCATTTATAATCGCGATAATCCACATAAACGTGCAGACGCGCCCTACCAGCATAGGCACCCTAAAGCCCAATAAGTCCTTTAGATACAGCGGGCTTACAGCTACAATCAACGCCGTTGCTATCTGAATAAGCAGCTTGATTCGCGCATGGAGGTTAGAAAAATCATCAGCAAGCCCACCAAAAAAAATGACGAGCATACCGAAAAACAACGGCAAGGCAAAAAAGTAATTTTCTTTTGCAAACAAAAAGATATATATAAGCACTGCTACAATAAATGCTGCAAACACCGTAACGCCACCAAGCCGCGGAATAGAACTCTGATGTAGCTTACGAGGATTAGGCTTGTCATACCAATTTTTCTTTTTGCATAAGGCAATAAGCGGCGGAGTACAACAAACGCAAAGGAAAAACGCAATGCACACAGAAACTAGCATATTATTTTATTATGCTATGAGTATAAAAAAAAATCAATTATATCTACCCCCCCCCATCAAATTCCTGTAAAAAACTTGTCTTTTCCGCGTTATTCAGTATACTGTTTACCATGTTACCTGTCATTCTTTCTGGTGGTTCGGGAACGCGGCTGTGGCCGCTTTCTACGCCGAGTGTGCCAAAGCAATTTTTACCGCTTATAGACGCAAACGCTACCATGATTCAGCAGACCGTAGCGCGCTTACAGGGGCTTGATTTTATCTCTTCCCCGCTTGTCATCTGCAACGAAAAGCACGCGCACATCGTAAAGGAGCAGCTCGGCGCCGTTGGTTGCTTAAAGCGCCCCGTTATGCTTGAGCCGATAGGCAAAAACACAGCTCCTGCCATCATCGCAGCAGCGCTGTATGCACAGGAGCACGAGAAAGACGGACTGCTTTTTGTGCTTGCAAGCGACCATACCATTTTGCAGCTAGACGCCTTTCACGCTGCCATAGAAACAGCACGCACCGCTGCGCTAGAAGGAAAGTACGCGCTTTTTGGCATTGTGCCCACCCGTGCCGAAACGGGCTATGGCTACATCGAAACAACGCTTGTAGCTGGCGCAAAAAGCTTTGCTGTTAGCGCGTTTAAAGAAAAGCCCGATGCAGCAACCGCACAAAAATACGTTGCGGCCAAAAACTATTTTTGGAATAGCGGCATGTTTGTTATTCCAGCAAAGCTGTTGCTTGCAGAGCTTGAGCAGTTTAATCCAACTATGCTCCAGCTGGTTAAAGAAGCGTATCGCAAGGCAAGCCGTACCGATGAAGCTATCCAGCTAGATGCCGAAAGCTTTGCGCAGATACAAGGGAACTCTATCGACTACGCGGTTATGGAAAAGACAAAAAATGCCGTCGTAGTGCCTTTAGCCGCCGGCTGGAGTGACGTGGGCTCTTGGGATATGGTGTGGGAGCTAGCTGCAAAGGACGAGCACGCAAACGCCGCTAATGCAAAGCTATTTACAACAGCGTCAGAAGGCAATTTAGTGCAGCTACAGCATACGCGCCCCGTAGCCCTGCTCGGCATACAGAACTGTATTATTGTAGAAAGCGATAGCGGTCTTTTAATTGCCGATAAGCGCTACATGCAGGAAGTAAAAGCCGCCGCCGAAAGCTTTAAGGTGTAGCCGCCGCACATACGATAGCGTAGTTGCAAAAAACTGCGTTTTTGTATACGCTACCTCCATGCTACAAAAACGTGCTTTGCTCGCTTGCTTCTGTGCAACTTCCCTACTCTATGCACAAGAAGCGCTAAAGTCCACCGAAGAAGAATACTACGACTTTTTAGCGCTTGCCGGGGCTGCCGACCGTCCCACGCTCGGCTACCGCACGCTAAGTGATAGCCAATGGCACGTAACCGACGAAGCTCACCTCTGGAGCGATAACAATCTCGGCACCACCCACACCCTTTGGCAAGCCGCAACCACCGGCGAAAACTGGTTTACGCGCGGCTTTGCGCACAGCCTACGCTTCCGCGCCTACGGCCCCGAATGGTACAACAGCTACAATACCACCACCCCCTACGGTCAGAATGACGGCGCCCTGTGGCAAGGGCGCGGCTACAACACGAGCCTGACCGCAGGCGCGCGGCTGGAAGGCTATGGCTTTGAGGTGACGCTAAAGCCCAGCTTGAGCTTTAGCCAAAACAAGGAATTTGCCTTGATGGACAACAGCGCATATTACACAAATGAATATGCCTACATCTGGGGATATGGAAACAATGTCGGTGCAGATGCCCCCCAACGCTTCGGCGATGACGCTTTTTTTACCTATGACTGGGGCGATAGTGAAATCCGCTGGATCTGGCACACATTTACAGTTGGTTTTGGCACGCAAAGCATCTGGCTTGGTCCCGCGTGGCTCAATCCGCTCCTACACTCTAATAATGCAGCAACCTACCCCAAGTTTGATGTTGGACTTAGAAAAACAGAAGTGTATCTACCCTTTTTAGGCTGGCATCTGGGCGCAGTTGAGGGACGTCTCTGGCTTGGAAAGCTAACAGAAAGCGACTATTTTGATGATGACGGCTCAAATGACCATAATATGATTCATGGCATAAGTATGTCTTATGCTCCATCGTATCTTCAAGGATTAACACTCAGCGCTAACAGAACATGCCTCTCAAAATGGAAATGGAGCAACATGAAACATATTATCCCTAGCAAGAAAAACTATACAGGAAATGACGCTACAGAAGGTGAAGACCAAAAGGTTTCACTCACGGCAGATTGGATTTTTCCCAGTGTCGGATTTGAAGTTTATGGAGAACTCGGATTTGACGACGGACTTCATCTTGATTCTATTCCTCAACATGCGCGTGTATATACAGTGGGAGCAAAAAAAGCTTTATCGATAAGTAAAAAATACAATTTAACAAGTGAGATTATCTTTGAATGGAACTGTACGGAAATGTCACAGGATTTTCAGCTGCAATGGCCATATAATTTTGGATTTCATCACCATCTTACTCAAGGTTATACAAACGCTGGACAATGGATTGGAGCTGGTTCTGGATATGGAGGACGTGGCTTTTTTATTGGTTATCGTGTATATCACAAAAAAGGAAACATCTTAGTTTCTTTTCATCATTGGCAGCCTGATAATAACTATGTATATTGTAAAGCTGTCAATGCAGGAGCAGCCGCTGATAATCTAAATATTAAATATATGAAAGCTTGGAAAACTTATAACACTCTTGGCATCACCACAAGTTATTTTTTTACTAAAGCGCTATTTACAGAAATCTCTTTTTATAATATTGCAGTGTTAAATCCATTATACAAAACTGATGGCACACGCTGGGAACGAAACATCCATTTTGAGCTTTCCATAAAATACAATTTCTAAAAATCTTTTTTTCAACACAGAAAAATGTAATTTTTGTTATAGAATAAAAAAGATGAAGCTGATAGAATATCCTTAATGTTATATCGTATTAAAAGGCTTTAGTTCTTTTTGATGCGGATTTCTAAATTAGTAAGATATTTTCTTCACATTTTAGAAATATAACTGGAGAATACTTTTATGAACGAAACAGACAGAAGAAAGGCACAGCTGCTAATGATAAAAATTCTGAAAGGAGTCCATAGAGTTTGTGCTGAAAACAACATACATTACTTTCTGCATTTTGGAACACTCATAGGTGCTGTTCGTCATAATGGTTTCATTCCATGGGATGATGATATAGATGTGGGAATGCTGCGCTCAGAGTATGAAAGATTTCTCAAAATAGTAAAGACTAAGTTGGACGATAACTTTATTGTGCAGAATCAAACAAATGATAAAGGATTCGCCTATTGTTTTACAAAAATTATGTTAAAAGATACTGTGTGGATTGAGCAGAGTTCAATTAAGACAAATAAAAAATATAATGGTATCTATATCGATGTTTTTCCATTCGATAAAGTTCCTGTAAACGAGCAGCAGCGCACAAAGTTTTTTAACAAATGCCGCCTTATTAACTATTTTACTTTATGCAAATATAAAATTAATGAACAGAAAATGAGCGATAATCATGCCATGTTAAAGAAAGCTTTTGTCGCTATAGTTCCAAAATTTATTTTTTTTCGTGTGCGAGATTTCATTTTTAAGAAATATATAAATTTAAACTCTAATTTCTTAATTTCAGGTCTCTGGAACAAAACAGTAAAACATCCGCTACCAGAAGAGTTCTATAAGGATTTAGTTTTACACAAATTTGAAGATTCCGAATTTTTCATTCCGACACATTATCACGAAGTTCTCTCAGCCTTTTTTGGAGATTACATGAAACTTCCTCCTGAATCTGAACGTCTGTCACATGGCATAATTAAATATGATTTTGGTAAATATGGAGACTTGTTATGAAAGCATTAATTCTTGCAGCTGGCTATGGAAAAAGACTTCAGCCAATAACAAATGAAATCCCAAAGTGTATGGTTGAAGTTGGGGGAATTCCCCTTCTTATAAATGCATTAAATAACCTTATCGAAATAGGAATTTCTGAAATCGGTATAGTTGTGGGGCATAAAGCAGAATTCATAAAAGAGAAGATAGGAGATTTTTATAAAAACGCTAAAATCAGTTATTTTGAGAATGAAAAATTCTTGGAATCTAACAATATTTATTCTTTATTTTTAGCAAGTAAGTTTTGTGATGATGATATGCTTCTCCTTGAGGCAGATTTGTTTTATAGAAAAGAAATTCTTGAACAACTTTTAGAAAAAGATGCAGACTGTTGCATTATGACTAGCACTTACAATGCTAAAACGATGAACGGAACAATCATACAGGTTGCCGCAAATACTGACAAAGCAGAAGAGCTTGTTTTAGGCAAGTGGCAGAATGGAGATTTTAACTATGCAAATGCAAAAAAAACGGTAAACATATATAAATTTTCCAAAACCTTCATAAAAAAATATATTGCCCTCATTAACTGGTTCGTAAATAATATCGGTGTCAACAGTTATTATGAAACTGCTCTAGGCATGATGGTTTATTTAAAAGAATTCGACATCAAAACTGTAAATGTTTCAGAATCATGTTGGTATGAAATTGATGATGCTAAAGATTTAGAACGCGCACGACTGAATGTAACAGCTTTATGAACCGCAGGAAAAGTGGTCATACTAAACTCAAAGCACAACTCTCCTTTCTTTACTTCCTACTGATACTGTATAAGCAAAGGCTCTTAGTAGCGCCTGCATGAGCCTTTGCGTTAATTCATTTGCTATTTGCTGCACTTCTGAACGCTCCCTGCTAGAAGCAATCTGTTCCAAAGAAAACCACATGCTCAAAAAGTTTCGTGCTGTTTCAAGTGCTTTGCTACGCTCGCACTCGACTCTGTCTTTTGCTATACCTCTTTTCCTACGGCGGCAAGACCAAAGCGCCAGTCGCGCTCCTTCACTTCCTACCTGTACTGCGCAAGCCACAGATCGCGGTTTGCACTAATGTTGACAATGATTTTTGTGCCTGCATAAGCCCTGCCCCCTTGTCCGTTAGCTGCTTTATGACATCCTGTCTCTGCGGATTGTCCGCGTCTTTCAGAAACAATGCCCAGTTTTCTATAGGACTGTTCTTGTCTACTTGCGCTTCTAGTCCTGCGGCTTTTAGTAGCTCGATGAAAACAATATTGAGCGCGTTCGCAAGCTCCCGCTCATCTTTCGTGCGCATGGCATAGCGGCTGACGGGTGTTTTGACAATCGTTGCCGCCTCGCTGTCTTTTGCTGTGTAGTTAAAATTCAGCACCGTTATCTGATACACTGTCGGCGCTTTCTCCCAGCTGTCGCCTTTTTTCAAGTACGTTGTTTCAAGGCGCGCTACTTGATATTCTGCACGCTCTCCGTAATCGTACTGCTGATTAAATGCTTGCATTTCAATGTCGGCAGAAAGCCCGTCGTCAAATTCGCACGCAATGTCGTAGCTAACTCTGCGCAAAGAGCGCTTTGAACGTGCTGTCTATGCGCGGGTTTAAGAGCGCGCCTGTTGCAGCTTGCGCAACGTATGCTTCTTCGCTTACAAAGTCGATAATACTCATAAATAAGTATACTACGCTTTTTTTAGACTGTATAGGGCGAAAAAAACTTTCCGATAAGGTTGATTAAGCTCAACCCTCCAGATGAGTCTGCTCCGACTATGACTAGACGCTCATTAATTTTATATCAGCCTCTCCTTTTTGAAACTGATTTTTTATAATTTCAACACTTTTATTAAAAATTGTGCTATAATAATTTTATGGCAAGACAAAAATCATTAAAAAAGAACTCTTTATATGCATTTATAAAGGCATTTCTAACATTACTTTTCCCTATAATAACCTTTCCGTACGCAAGCCGAATACTTGGGCCTGACGGCATGGGAAAGGTAAATTTTTCAAATTCAATTATCTCGTATTGCCTTTTTATAGCGTATATGGGAATTCCTGCGTATGCCGTTCGGGAAGCTGCAAAAGTAAGAGACAATAAGATAGAATTAGCACGATTTACAAAAGAAATACTAATAATCAACACAATTTCGACACTCGCTTCCTATGTTTTTTTTGCAATCTTACTGATATTTGTTCCAAAGTTTGCTAACTATAAGATATTATTGCTCATTTGCAGTTCAAGAATCATATTCAGTTCCATAGGTATTGACTGGTTATACAAGGCTGTTGAAGAATATAAATACATAACAATTCGTTCATTCATCTTTCAAATTATAAGTCTTATTTTTTTGTTTTTATTCGTACATTCAAAAGAAGATATAGCATTTTATGCAATGTTTGGAATAATTTCATCAGTAGGATCGAACATTTGTAATTTGTTAAATGCACCGAAACATGTGGATTTCAAAATCAAAACAAAATTATCATTTTCAAAACATTTCAAACCTATTCTCATTTTTTTTGGAATGGCATTTGTAACTAGTATCTATCATACACTGGATTCAACTATGCTTGGATTTCTGTCTGATGATGCGGAAGTTGGCTATTACTCAGCTGCCAACAAAATAAACAACATGGTGCTGTCGTTGCTAACTGCACTTATGAGCGTACTCCTACCTCGCTTGTCAGTATATGCAAAACAGCAAGAAATGGACAAATTTAGGGAACTATCACAAAAAGCTTTAGCAGTTTTGTCGTTATGTGCAATTCCTATGGCAACAGGCATCTTTCTGCTTGCAGAGCCTCTTACGCTATTATTTAGTGGAGACTCTTACCTTCCTGCCGTTTTTCCCATGCGTATAATTACCCCGATTGTTTTTATAATACCAATGGGTAGTATTATGGGGAGTCAGATTCTGCCTGCAATAAATAAGGAAAGGATAGCATTGTGCTCGTATATGTCAGGAGCTATCATAAATGTTTTTTGTAATGCCATTTTTATTCCAAAATATGGAGCTTCTGGCGCTGCTATCGGAACTGTTTGTGCAGAAGCAATAATCATCATTTTCCAATTTATTTTTCTACATTCTCTATTTATCAGTAAACAGATATTGCTTAATTTTCTTCAAACACTAGTTGGCACAGGTGTCATGTCTTGTTTTGTTTTGTATTTTATTACAAAAACAAACAATATATTTTTGCAACTTTTCGGCAGTGCCACTTTAGGAATTCTAATTTACAGTTTTATGCTTTTTATTTTACGTAATAAATACTTTTGTGAATATGCAAAGAAAATACTGTGCAGAGCCAAGAAAACCTCTTAACCTTGCAGATTGTATTTTAATTGTGTATATTTTTATCTTATGGATATTTTTACACCTTTTCGCTTTGTATTTGCTAACGTATGTGGTTTCAAAAATTATATAACCTTGAGAGCGCCAAAGAAGCTGTCACCAAGATTATTTGTTGATATAACAGAAGTTCATTTTCATGACAATGGAACTGGCGTGCCAAGGGTCACTAATGGAATAAAAAGTAATTTATATAAGTTTGCTATTCCTTACAAAGTTGTGGAAGTCTATGCAAAACCTCACAATCAAGGTTTTTTCGATGCAGCAACAAACAAACCAATAAAAGTGTCAAAAGAAGATTTTTTCTTCGGTTTAGATTTTTCAAAGTTTCTTATTCCTCAAAATAAGCAATATATCATTAAATTTCGCAAAATCGGTATGCCCGTTTTTTTCTTTATCCATGACCTTATATTGCTATTCCCTACACGATACCGCAATCATGCTGACAAAACTTTCAAAAAATGGATTGACATTGTAAAAAAATGCGATGGCTTCATTGCAAATTCAAAATCAACACAGGAAGAAATGTTGCAATGGTTAAGAACACAGCCAGGAAAATCCTATAACACACATATTAAATATGGATATATTCATTTAGGCACATCTTTTTCTAAAAAAAACACCATACCAACAGTTCCAACAGCAAAAAATTATCAGTTTCTTGCTGTTGGAACTGTTGGTGCAAGAAAACGCTACGACCAAATCGTTGCAGCCTTTGATATCCTTTGGAAAGAGAGGTATAATATTTCATTGCAAATAGTCGGCAAACCTGGCAGCAAAGACAATGAGGCTGTTTTTCAGCAAATACACAATAATGCTCAATATGGGAAAGCATTAATTTGGCATGAGAAATTCATTAGCGACGAAAAACTTGGTAACCTTTACGATGAAAGCGTTGCACTTATTTTTGCGTCTGAACTAGAAGGATTTGGACTACCACTCATAGAAGCAGCTGCATACGGTAAACCAATCATCGCTCGTGATATTCCAATTTTTAGGGAAGTAACAAACAATGAGGCTTTCTTTTTTAATGGTGAAACTCCCAACGATTTGGCGAATGCAATAAAAAACTGGATTTCGCTTTATGAGCAAAAGAAAATAAGTACACCGAACATAAAGCTTTATACATGGGAAGATAGCACAAAAGAAGCTCTGGATATTTTGTTCGGGAATAATTTTGCACAATTATAAGCTGTAGAATTACGATAAAATATTTTGTATAGTTCTCTTAAACGTTTCTTTTGAGCATATACGGCTGCGTTCTATGCAAGCTTTGCGCATTTTTGATAAATCTGCACTATTTTGCAAAATCTGCTCCGTATAGAAAACTAGTTGCGTTGGTTCATCCCAAGTATATCCACAGTCTGATGTAACGATTTCCTTTTGACCACCTTTGTTGATTACAACAGGAATACAACCTGCACTCATAGCTTCAACCGTAGTCATACCAAAGTGTTCCATCAGCATAGGATTGGTTTCTCCATAGCCTTTTGCATGCCAGAAAATGCTTGATGCTGCATATAGTCCTTCAAGCTCCGTCCTAGACGGATTCTGAATAATTTGTACATTACCACCAGAAATTAATCTGATATAATCGATATACTTTGTATCTTCATTGTCGCATGAGCCTGCAATTATAAATGTGCAATTATTCTTGAGATACTCAGACGAATTAAAGGCTTTTATCATAACATCAATTTTTTTTGATGCTTCAATACGCCCACATGCAAATATTTGAAACACATTTTTGTTTTCTGTCGGTTTTAACAGCGTTATAGGTGGATAACAGATACAAATTCGCTCCGACGGAACTTGCCATTTTTGTTTAAGCCAAGAAGCTGTAAACTGAGAATTCGGAATAAAATACTCATAAGTGCTAAGGTATTTTTTATCTTTTTTGCGTGCAATAAAGCGCAACAAAGGTATATTTTTATACAAACCAGAAAACTCACTTCTTTCTTGCGGAAAATGAATTATTGTAATATTTCTCTTAGCTACGGCAATAACCGATTGATTCGAACAATTAACAAATAAGTCATCTACCTTTGTAAGGCTGCATAATTTTTTCTGAAATGCAATTGCAGTAAATTTTCTGTACAAGCGCAAAAAAATATTTCTACTTGCTTTCTGCTCTTTTGTGTCGATATATCGCACAGAAAAATTATCAGATTTTACAGAAGTACCATAAGCACCATTTAGGCGGTCTACCATTTGTATTACAGATAGTGAATCTTCTTTCCTAAAGGTTTCTGTAATAAGCGAAATATCTGCCTCTGGATATAATTCTTGCATAATTTCCAAGAATTTTGCCGTAAAAGACTCTGTACCGCCGAATTTATAAATCATTTTATGTATATAAAGAGAAATTTTCATCATTAGTAGAATACCCAATGGCAAGAAAAACAGCAAGAGATAAAAAAGGTTGTATACATTTTTCTTCGGTTATGACTCTTGATGCCAATAAGCTGCCGTTTTTTATCTGACACTGTTTATAAACAGACTTGCTCGTTCAGCGCCTCTAAAGAACAGAATCATCAACAAGCGGTCGCACTCCATCATGCACAATAATAATATCACCATCTTGTACAGATTTTATTCCAATAACACCATTGCGTATTGACTCCTGCGCACTAGTGCCCCCTGTAAATACATCTCTAAGTTTTGAAATTCCAAATTACTTAGAATAAGCCCACAACACATCATGCCACCCTTCAAGACAGACACAATAAATCTCATCGATTTTGGGATGCTTTTGGAATGCTTCGAGCGTATATATAATTACAGGTTTGTCATAGACATTGATAAACTGCTTTGGTATATCCTGCCCCATGCGGTTTCCCACCCCACCAGCGATAATAAGTGCAATATTTGCCATAAAAAAACTCCTTGAGGTTTATACAATTTTATATGCAACTATGGAATGTGATATCCTCTTTTCAGGTGGTGGCAACTCCATATAATTACCATATATGCCTTTTAAATATGTATCCCAGCCTGTTGGAATATTAAATTCTCTGTTTTCAAAGGAACCTTTTGCGACAGTAAAAACAGCGTTCTCGCATCTTTCGCCTTTGCCATATAGCCCCCACAATATGCAGCCTTGGAATCCAGTGTCGCAATTGGCAAAGGCTTGTGATTGCATATCCATTTGCTTGCAAAGTTTGAATATATTTTGCTTTGCGAAGCATTGCTTTATTTTTTTGTACAAATATGTAAAAACATTTTTAGAATTTGCAATGGTGATTTCTGTCAATGCAAAAAAAAGTTTTTCCCGTAAAGTTTGCATAGCTAAATAAATCACTTCGTTTTCTGTATCATCTTTAGGAAGCGTATCCAACGGAAGCACGTCTATCCAAATTCCATTGTTTTTCTTGGTCGCTTTTCCTTGCTCGACAACTTCCGTAGAAGAATCAATTATTTTTATGAAAGGATATGGAATTCTATGCTGAGTATTCCTGTATGTGCTTGTTATAAGATTTTTCTTTATTGGATTTTTAGAAGTAAGATTATAAAACTTTTCATAATCCGTCCTCGGCATAAAGACATCAATATCATCATCCCACGGAATAAAGCCCTTGTGACGTATACAGCCCAACAAGGTTCCACCACACAGAAAATAGGTGAGCTTATTGTTTTTGCAAAATGTATCAAATTCTGTTAAAATTGAAAGTTCTATAGCTTTTATTTCATCAATTGAGAGTTTTATTTTTTTTCATATGTGCAGTCCAGCCATTGTCTCCAAATCAGATTTTTTGGTACGGCTGCCAGCATCTTTTTTTATTATGCACCAGACACCGCAACAATCTTAATTCATAACGGCACTGTATTTATTATAATACACCTTAGCGAATGTGTAAACTGAAAATCATTTGTAGTATTCACATGAATTTGCAAACAGTCAGCTAACAACATGGAAATGTGGAAAAAAAATCTAAAGTAATATATAATTTTTGGCATGGGAATCTTCGTAAATCCGAGCAATACATTAATGCAACGGGATATGAAAAGCACGATTTATATCGACAAGTCGCTTCTTATCGTTGAAACCAATAAGTTACTCAATACAAATGGAAATTTTGTCTGTGTCTCGCGCCCGAGGCGTTTCGGGAAGTCGATGGCGAGCAACATGCTCGCCGCTTTCTATTCAAAAGGCTGTGATTCCGAAGAAATTTTCTCGAACCTCAAGATTTCCGAAACCGAACACTGGAAAGAAAACCTCAACAAATTCACCGTAATCCAAATGGACATCAACGGTTTTTTGCACTCGGCAAAGGATGCGTCAAGGCTTATCGACGACATCAATTCCGCAATACTCGGCGAGTTGCGCCAAGTCTTTCCGTCGGTTTCGATTCCTAAAAGTAGCACAATTCCTGATGCTATTCTGGCAATTTATCAGCAGACTGGCGAGACATTCATCCTCCTTTTTGACGAATACGATGTCCTTGTCCGCGAGAAAGTGCCGTCAGAGCTTTTTGAAAGCTACCTTGCCTTTTTGAGCAGCCTTTTCAAGAACAACAACATAAAGCCCGCAATCTCTCTTGCCTACCTCACCGGGATTCTTCCGATTGTCCGCGACCGGATCCAGTCAAAGATGAACGAATTTGACGAGTATTCCATGACGAACGCGCGCGTTTTTGCTCCGTTCGCGGGCTTTACCGAAGCGGAGGTGAAATCGTTGTGCGCCGAGCATGACATGGATTTCGATGAGTGCAAGCGCTGGTACGACGGCTACAAGCTGGGAAAAGAAGCGCACATCTACAGTCCGAAGTCGGTCGTAACGGCAATGAAAGACGGGGAATTCGACGACTACTGGACGCAGACAGGCTCGTACGAGGCGCTCAAAGACTACATTCTTATGAATTTCGAGGGAATCAAGGATGATGTGGTCACAATGATTGGCGGCGGTAAAATTGATGTGAACATTCATTCCTATCTGAACACGATGACCGACTTCAATTCCAAGGACGATGTGTTTACCTACCTGATTCATTTGGGCTACCTTGCCTATGACAGGAGCGTAAAGCAGTGCTACATTCCCAACAGCGAGGTGCGAAGCCAGTGGATCCTTTCGATATGGACGTCGCCCGACTACACAAAGGTGATGGACTTGGCGAACGACAGCAAAAATCTCTTGCGGCGAACGATTGAAGGCGATGCCGATTATGTTGCACAAGCCCTTGATAAGGCGCACACCCGCGCCACAAACCCGCTCACCTATAACAACGAGTCTTCGTTCCAGAGCGCAATCGGGCTTGCCTATTTCTATGCAAACGCTCAGTACACGGTCATAAAGGAACTGCCCACAGGCAAAGGTTACGCTGATGTCGCACTCATTCCGTTCGTGCCGAACATTCCCGCGATTATCATTGAGTTAAAGAACAACAAGACGGCACAGGGCGCAGTCGAGCAGATACGGGCGCGAAACTACGATGATGCGCTCTGCCATTACCGTGGCGACCTACTTTTTGTGGGCGTGAACTACGACAGCAATACAAAGAAGCATGCGTGTGTGATTGAAAAACTGGAATTTTAATTCTGAGTATTTGCGATTTTTGCTTGGTAAGCCGCGATTGAAGTGTAGAAGGACTGTGTTATATCTTTATCAAATCATACAGTTTTTTTGCGGAATTATCCAATGAATATTTTTTGAACAGTGCGTCTGGTGGCAAAACTAGCTCTGAAAGCAATG
>ERZ842401.3994-NODE-3994-length-17652-cov-49.563107_pt1 | contig 17652 bp, 7 predicted proteins | sample MGYA00521270_ERZ842401 | MGnify/ENA primary metagenome ERZ842401 (study PRJEB31892, sample SAMEA3878208) | bioreactor metagenome | biome: Moose rumen | place: Sweden | collected 2011-10 | study: EMG produced TPA metagenomics assembly of the PRJEB12797 data set...
ATGATGCCAAGTCAGGGATTCCCCACCTGCATCTGGTGGTGAACCGTATCGACAAAGACGGTAACATCAATGACTGTCACTTTATCGGTGAGCGAGCCGTAGCAGCTGCCCAAGCCATCAATCAACACCACGGCTGGAAAAACCCGATGGAGATACGAGAGGAACACCTCAAACAGATTACCGATGACTGCTACGACATACTGAGACATATGCCTGCCTTCTCTTGGCTGGACTATAAAACCCAACTTGAAAGTCGTGGCTACAAGGTCAAGATACAGCGTGACAAGGAGAACGTAGTCAGAGGCTATTCCGTCAAGAAAGGCAATTCCTCTTATAAGTCATCTGAACTTGGAACGGGACGCAACCTGATACCGACAAAGATAGAGGACACATGGAGAAAGCTACATCCAGTGCAGAAGCCGATGGCTGCACAAGTGCCAAATCCCTTGGACAGCAAGAAGCCATCCACGGATAGGCTGTCAACGGCACAGACATCATTCTCACAAGCCAGACCGTTTGCCACTTCCAACGACTATAAACAAGTCTTCCTCATCGATGACAAGCAGGTGCAGCTTAGCATCCCCGAAAGAGTTTACAAGGAACTTGACCGTAACATAGAGGTTCCCGACAACAGCGATGCCACACATGAGGATGTCTTGAAGGTTGCCATGTTGCTCTTCCTGGAATATGTCGATGCCGCCACAGCTATGTCCGAATCCATCGGAGGCGGTGGTGGAGTTGGCACAGGTTGGGGCAAAGACAAGGACGAGGACGAATTGGAATGGGCCAGACGCTGTGCCATGAAAGCCAATTGGCTCTGTAAACCAATGGCTAGAAGATGGAAGCGAAGTAAGTAAACAAACATATTATTAACACAAGTAATACCAATACAATGTCACAGAAAGATAAATTCAATGACCTCATGCTTGCCATCAGGGAGGATGAGGAAAAGTCTGAAGAACAGAAACGCTTTGATGCCACCTTGGAGCAAATCAAGGAGGCACTTGCCCTGTTGCAGAAATTGCTTGAAGCTATCAAGGAGGCAAAGGAAAGTGTCGAAACAACACAGAAGGGGCTTGAAGCCGCCGCCAAAAGTGCAGAGAATATCATCACCAGAGTCTGTGATGCTATCGTCAGGGTGGAGAACACTCCCATCAAAGCCCGACTTGATGACGAGAGTATTCGACAGCTAAAGGAACTTCACGACCAATGGCTGGGGCAAGAGACACAGACACTTGCAAACCACAATCAACAGCAACAAACGATTTGGCAGAAGCAGAGCCAACGATTAGCGAACATTCTGAAGAATAACGAGGGTGTATGGATTTCAACAAGAATTTTCTACATTGTTGGCTCTCTTTCCCTTCTGTCAATCATAACGATTGCAATGGAGATAGCTTTTTATGTGTACTTCAAGCGGATAGCATGATAACGAAAAAGCCTTCCCGTCAGACCTGCTGACGAGAAGGCCGTTATTGGATTAGTCCTCGTCGCCTACGATAATGTCACGGCCTCGATTATATTCGTTTACTTCGTGCGAACCACCGAGCATCAGGGCTGGGCCGTGGAGAAGGACGATGCGCATCTGGGGTTTCTGACGTTGCCGTCGTGGTCCGTGTACTTGGCACTGGTCTTGGCCACCAGCAAGTCCTTCTGATTGGCAGCACTCGTCCACTTTCCCTCTGCACTCTTCGTGGCGGTGATGGGGGAACCATTCGTATAACGTAGCTCACCATACACATAGTTGATGTCAAATGCCGAGAGCGTTGAGGTGGTGGTGATGGCAGCCCTCGTTTTCGGGGCCTTCTCTCCCCCTTGGGGGGAGTCGGAGGGGGCCTCATCGGGGTTCACCAACGGATGTTCCGCCACCTCTATGGTCAAGGGCAGCAGGGGAGGTTCAGGCTCCTGCCCGCCTGAGACGATTTCGTTGTCATCGCTGGAACAGGCCACGAATCCTACTGTCATCAGAACAACGAGTAAAGGCTTATGTGATTTCATCGCTGTTTAGAATGTTTTTGATAAGGTGTAAACGCGCTGTGTGGCAGCATTGTAATACTTCAAGGTGTATGCCTCACCCTCCTGACGGCCAAAGACGGTCATCGTGACGGGTGTGTCCAGCAAGTTTGCGTCGAGCGTATAGACTCCTCGGCACTCGCTCCCCACAAAGGCGGCCAGCATATCTCCGCTGCCGAAGGTCACGCCATCTATTGACAGGTCGGCAGGCGTAACCGTGAGCTGCTTCACCACGGGATACTTCGCGGCACCCAGCGTAAACTGCGGGATGAGGTCTTCGTCCAGACCATACACCTTGCCCATGTCGTAGCGCATCTGCACGGTGCGCGAAAAGGTCTGCTTCAGTTGACTGCAATAGTAACTCAGCGTCACGCTCACCACGTTCTGGTCGGCCTCGTTGCCGTAGGCCTTCAGCACGAAGCTGCCTTTGTCGTTCTCACTTCCCGTGCCCTGCGAGGTGGCAGGTGAGGTCAGGCCGCGCAACTGGCCGCCGATGAAGAGGGCCATCAGGTCATCACCCGAGACGTAGGGTTTCAGTGCGTCCTCCAACTGCACCAGCATGATGCTCCAGTTCTCGTAGTCGCCGGTATTGGGTTCCTGCCAGTCGGGACGGCTCTCGTTGCCGCTGTAATCTACCTGCCACGCCGGGGCCTGGCTGACGGTCTCCACGGTATAGCCCGCCGTGGAATTGTCGTCATCGCTGCTGCAAGCGCACACCAGCGCTGCCAACATTCCAAACAATAAATATCTTGTCTTCATATACATCTTATATTTAATGTTTAATTCATGGTCAATTCATGATAATTATATGTTAAAGATAAACACGAATTACCACGAATTGACCACAAATTATTCACGAATTATTTTTCATTTCACTACTACCTTGAACTTCGTTCGAGCTCGCTCACGTTCGGAAGTGTGAGCGAGCTCTCACTTCTCTCACTTAATCACGATTTTCTTTCCGTTAAAGATATACACGCCTGGCCGGGTGGGGCGCTCGGGCAACAGGATGCCGCTCACGCTGTACCACTTGCCGTCCTCGCAGTCGGCCTGCACGAAGCTGATCTTCGTCGGCTCGTCCGGACTGCCGATGACGGCATTGGCCGTGAAGGTCATCTGCTCCGAGGTGGCAGCCACAATCTCGCCGTCGCGTTCGATGGCGAACCAGATGCCAGTTTGCACATCGCCGCCAATGCTGAGGTAGAAGAGCGGTTGAGCGGAAGCAAATTCTTCACTCTTCACTCTTAACTCTTCACTTCCTACCATCTCGCCATCAGCGAAGGCCACCAGCCTGTCGCCCTCCTGCATCTCTACGCCTTCTACCACTGCGCTCACACTCATCGTCGCCTTGGCCCTTGCCGGAGCCGCAGCACGCGCCGTAGAGTACGACCACTCGTCGATAAACGTCGAGCCAGGCTCGTAGAACGGATAGACGAAGCTGGTATTTGTGTCGGCCTTGCGCAGCAGCATGTATCCCTCGCCGGGCTTCATGTACTCCAGACTGCCTTTCCAGCGGCCCACGCCACCCGTCACGGTGAAGTACGCAAACTGGTCGTGGCTCTTGATGACGTCGCCCGGCTGGGCCTTGTCGTAGTAGTCGCTCAGCGCCGTCTCTATCGGCAGGTTCAGCATCGGCGTATAGCCTATGCCGTTCCATCCCTGCTTCAGTTCGATGGTGCGCATGTCGAGTTGCTTGATCACGTTGCCCGCGATGGGGAACTTCACCGGCTCGTGTACCATGATGGCATAGGCGTTCTTCTGCGAGAGACTGGTCACGCTCGCTCCGCCCGACACCAGCCAGTGGCCGCTGCGGTAGATGAGCGTCGCGTCGCTGTTCATGTCGGTCAGCACGTCGCCCTCCTTCCAGGGCAGTCCGTCGAGCAGGTTGCTCAGGTTGAAGAGTTTCTCGCTCGCTACGTTGAACGATACCCAGTTCCAACCCTCCTTCAGGTCGAAGGTCTGCACATACTCCGTGCCAGCCCTGAAGAGCACCGGCTCGTCGGTACCCAGCACGGTGCCGTTCTGGAACGTGATGGGCGCAGGAGGCGTCAGCACCAGTTCGCGGCCCGTCGAGTACTGCCACAGTTTGAAGGTCAGTGCCCGTCCGCTCGCCTGGTTGTCATACACCGTCAGGTAGAGGTTGCTCTCGCCCGTCAGTGCCGAGTAGCTGATGTTGGCGAAGCCGTGGCATCGTCCGTCCTGTGCAAACACGCCCACGATGTCTCTCGCGTCGATGTCTATCTCGTCGTTCACCAGCACACGGCCCGCGATGTTCATTGAGTGCTGCAGCAGGTCGCCGCTGATGTTCTCGGCCCATTCGGGCTGCTCGCCCTCCACGGTCAGGCTCAGGTACAGCGGCTCCTTCACGCCGTCCTCGTCGGTCAGATAGATGATTTCGTCATACGAGCCTACGTTCAGGCTGCGGTTCACCGTTGCCGTGATGACCACCATGCTCTGTGCGGGCACCACGTCGCTGTACGCGTCGAGCGTCAGCCACTTCGGACAGTTCTCGATGGTGTACGTGCGCGAGGTCGCACTCTTGTTTTCCACGCCGAAATAGAGCTCCTCGCCCGCTCCGTAGGCCACCTTCTGCAACAGGCGGTTGGTGAGCCACTGCATGCTGCTGCTGTTCACATAGTAGCAGGCCGTCTGCGGCGATGCCATCGCGTTGCCGTTCTTGTCCTCCACGTCGCGCAGCGTCACGTAGATGTTGCGGCGGTTGATGCGCGATGCCAGTTCGTCGAGTTCCACCAGCACCTGATTGTCCTTACCTGCGAAGCTGAACTTCAGGTTCGTCAGTTCCTCGTAGGGCACCACGGGCGCCGCCGTCTCGCTGGTGATGCGGCGCAGGATTTCGTCGGCAGAACCGACGAACACATAGTCGCGCACCGGTGTCGAGGTGGCCTGCTTCGTCACGGGGTCCAGTTCATAGCGCACCTCGCCCATGTCGTCCAGATAGATCTTCTTGCTCCACGGGTAGGCCACCGTCTCGATGCTGTTGTCCTTCTGCCGCTCCTGCCGGTCGAACGAGAGATAGGTCAGCAGACCAGCCTCGTCGCCCTGCGGACTCTTCGTGGCGTATGCCTTGATGAGCGTCAGCGGCAGTGCCTGTGCGAACATACAGAGTTCGTCGAGGTTGCCGGTAAGTTGGCCAACGATGGTGCCTCTGACGGTCACTTCACAGGTAGCGGTCTTTGCGCCGTCTGTGGTGGTCACGGTGATGGTGGCCGTACCAGCATTCACAGCGTACACTACTCCGTCGGTCACGGTAGCCACGTTGGCATTGCTCGTTGTCCACGTTACACTCTTGTCCGTAGCGTTGTCGGGGGCGACGGTTGCCGTCAGCCTTTCTCTGCTGCCAGCGATTAGCGTGGTGCTGGTCTTATTGAGCGCCACTCCCGTCACGGGCTGTATGACGGTCACCTCGCAGGTGGCGGTCGAACCATTGGATGAGGTCACGGTGATGGTGGCAGTGCCAGGGGCTACGGCGGTCACCGTGCCGTTGGCCACGGTAGCCACGGCGGCGTTGCTCGTTTTCCACATCACACTCTTGTCCGTGGCGTCAAGCGGATAGACGGTTGCCGTCAGCGTCTCAGTGCTGCCCACGGCCAGCGTGGTGTTTGCCTTATTGAGCGATACGCCCGTGGTGAGTTGAACGACGGTCACTTCGCATGTGGCGGTCACGCCACTGCCGTCGTTGGCCGTCACGGTGATGGTGGCTGAGCCGGGTGCTACGGCGGTCACCATGCCGTCAGCCACAGTGGCCACGCTGGCATTGCTCGTTGCCCAAGTCACGCTCTTGTCGGTAGCATTGTCGGGGATGACGGTCGCCGTCAGCGTCTCGCTACTGCCTACGGTCAGCGTGGTGCTGGTTTTGTTGAGCGATATGCCTTTCACTGGGGCGAAGGTGTAGGGGCTTTCGGTGATGCCATCGCTGTACACAGTACCACCGATGGTGATGGTGCCGACTGACCCGTTGTTACCCGCTCCAATACTATTGGTGGCATGTTCGCCTTTGGTTGATGTCAAGCTGGTCACACCGTCGGTGACAGTGATGTCGCCACACGAACCATACCAACCGCCGCCGATGCCAGCCGCACGGTAAGCACTTGTGGCGTTGATGATGCCGCCAGTGATATTGATATTACCACACGAAGCACCGTATCCGCTGCCAATGCCAGCTCCATTTCCGGTGGGGGCAGCGGTGATGTTACCGCCTGTGATAGTGATGTTGCCGCATGAGCCATACTCGCCGCTACCGATGCCTGCCCCTCTACCATAACCCATGGCGTTAATGGTGCCAGCTTCGATGACGATGTTGCCGCAGTCCAATTTTTTGCCACCTCCGATGCCGGCACCCCCGCCACTACCTGAAACAGTGAGCGAGCCGTCACCCTTGATGGTCAGCGTCTTACCCTTGGCGATGTAGATGCCGGGATAGTTCTCATTCATTCCTTTGACGGTATTTTCACCACTAAGGACGATAGTGGCATCGCCCGAGCAGGTGATGCCTGCCCACGTGCGAGTATGAGTGTTCGGGAATTTAATGGTTACACCATTGAATGTAATGGTGGCTCCGTCGGCAACGCTGATTTTCACGTTCGTACCGAGTGTGCCAGTAAGTACATCGCCGTCCTGTGCCACATAGTCAGCATGGAGAGAACCGATGTCCACGATATTGCCAGTAGCAGGTGCTCGTGTGGCGAGTGCTGCGCGGGCGGGTGCATTGGCGGTGTTGTCCGTCGCAGTGAGTACGCAGGCACCGATGACGGGCGTTCCGCCGCTGATGCCGCCAATGGAGTCGGGCGAGAAGGTGGCGCGGAGTGCCTGGTCTATGTAGATGTTGGCCACGCCACGTGCGCGGTTCACGGTCATGGCGTAATGGTGCCACTGGTTGTTGTTGTAGCCGCTGCCCGCCTCATGGGTCTGTCCGTTGGAGCGGAAGGCCAACATTCCGTCGTCGAAGCCCAGCCAGAAGTGGTTCTCTGCGCCGGCCTCGTCTTTCTCTCCGCTACCGTTGCTCACGAGCGTACCGTCTGCGTCGGCGGTCTTGAACCAGAACATCATGGTGTAGTCCTGCTCCGGGGTGCGGGCCAGTGCGCTCTGCGTCAGTGCCACGCCCTCGTTCTCCAGGCGGAGCGACCAGCCGCGCGGCATGGCCCACGATGCGCCCATCAGCTGTGCGTTGGCGCCCTGCGTATGGTCAACGGCATAGTCGCCGCTGCCCTCGTTCATCGGGTAGTAGTCCACCAGACCCATTTCGTAGCCCGACAACCGGCGGCTGCCGTAGGTGGTGCCTACCTCGCCGCCTGTCATGGCGCGATACCAGAGGCGGGCCTCCATCATGCGGCCGCTGTAGTAGGTGCTCTGCGAGCGGTCGGTCTCGTTAGTGCGTCCGAAGATGAGGCGGCCCGTGCCGTTGTAAGCCTCGGCCATTTTGGCCTGTCCTATCGTCTTGCCACCGTTGTAGAATGTCAGAGTGCTGTTGGCCTGACTGATGCTCACGGCCACCTGCGTAAAGCCACCCTTCACGATGGTATCCTTAGAGACAAACGTCTGGTCATCGATAATCGCCTTCAGTTTGCGGTCGCTGGTCAGCCACAGCTGCAACTTCTTTCCGTTCGTGCCGTGCGAGAACAGCGGCATGTCGCGGCCCGTCTCGTCGGGACGAATCATCAGGTCGATGGTCAGGTCCTTGCCGCTGAAGTTGCGCTGGGCCTCACTCTCCACGCTGCCCTGGCCCGTGAACTGCAACGACACGGCCTCCGACACGTTGTCCTTGTTCACCTCGCCCTTCACCTCGAAGTTGGTGATGGCGTTCAGGTAGTTGTACTCGATGTCCTCGGTGAAGTTGAAGATGATGTTGTCGCCGATACCCAGGATGCCGTCCTTCGGTTCGGGCGTGCCGAACAGTTGCGGGCGGCGTGTGTCCTTCACGCCGCTGACGATGGGCGATGACGTGGTGAGGAACGAATTTCCGTTCCTGCAGTAGAGCACTGCCCTCAGGTCGTATGCCTTCTCCATGACCGTGCCCTCGCCGTAGAAGTGGGCCTCTATGTTGCCGTTCTCGGGAATCATCTCGCGCTCGCCGCTGGCTGCCTTCATCAGCGCCTCGTCGGCATAGTAGGAGCAGAGGTTGGTCCAGGCATCATCGCCGCGCAACGACTCCTTGTACTGTAGCTCGATGTGGTCGAAGTTGTGCTGGTGACGGTCGAAGCCATCGATGATGACGGGCATGAACCATCCGCGGTCTTTGTCATACTGCGCGTAGGTATTCATCACCCACTTGTCGCCGGGCAGCGAGATGTTCACCGGTCCGGCCTGGTGCAGGTAGTGTACGTCGAGTGACAGCTCGTCGTAGATTTGCCTCCAGTCCTCTTCGGAGGCGATGCCTATGGTCAGGCCCTCCAGGTCGAACGCGTTGCCTCCCGACACCTCGATGACCTTGGTCACCACCTCGCCGGGCGAGAGGATGATTTTGCGCCCGTCGGTGTCGAGCGGTTTTCCGTCGCAGGTGATCTTCGCCCCGTAGGGGTTGGAGCTGTCGTCGGCGTAGAGCGTGTAGGTGGTGAGGCTTCTGCCGGCGGCCTCCGGATACTCGCTGTCGTTGGTCAGGTAGATGGTGAATCGGGCCGTCTCGCCGTAGGGCACGCCGCTGACGCTCTGCTTGTCGGCGGTGATTTTCGGGTTCTCAATCTTCTTCGTGCGCTCGTCGAGCAGCGTGCCGGGCTGGTAGGCTATCGTGTAGCGTGCGTCTTCCCATGGGTTGGCGGTGGCACCGCCGCGTGTACGGTAAACGAAGCTACGGGGATAGATGGCCTTGCTGTAGTCAATGCCCTGGTAGGAGACACCGTCCTTGACGTGGTTCTTCATGATCTCCGCCCACTCGTTGAAATTGACGTTGTGATACACGTCAAGCCAGCTCACGTCCTTCACCTTCGTGGTGTCGGTAGTCTCGGTCAAGACGCGGAAGACATCCACGCTGAGGTGGCTCTTGCTATCCATCACGAGGTTGAAAGACTCCTTGCGGCTGTAGTTGTTCTGCGAGCCGTAGGTGCCTGTGCTGCTGTACTCTGCCACAGGTTTCAGGCCGAACTGGAAATCATTACCGAAGAAGGATATGTGTACACGCTGAACATTATGATCATCATCCTCTTTCGTGGCATTTGCTTTATCATTGATTAATTTCGTCAGCGCGTTGGCGGCGGACACCAATCCCGGCTGCGAGAGCAGTGCCCCGGCCGCGGCATTCAGTCTGTCCTTCCAACTTTGGCCGTCGGTTTCAAAGTAGTCGGCCGTGGTGAAGGGGTAGCTGATATACTGCGACTGGCTGTACTCGCTCTCGAACGCCTCGCTGTGGTTCACCGCTGCTCCGCCGTCCACATCGTAGTTGGCCACCTTGTCGTAGGCCCATAGCTTTTCCCGCTCGTTGACCATGATCATTTCTATCCAGAGTACCATGTTGTTGTACTTCTGCAGGACCTCGTCTTTCAGTCCCGTCTTGCCCGTGGGCTTGATCATCTCGTAGGCGCCGGTGGTGCCGAAATCCTTATGGTCTGCCGCCACCTTCGACCAATAGACGGCCTTCCCGGTCGTGTTGGCCAGTGCCACGGCCTCGTCGCGTGTGCCGGTGAACAGCAGGTCGCGAATCTCCTGCGCCAGGCGCGGCAGCAGTTCGGTGGTGATGTACTTCTGCGAGTGTATGAAGTGCGAGTCCATCTGTGGTCCGTAGCCTAATGACACGTCGCGCACCAGGTGGTAGAGGCTGCCGTCGGCGCCGGTGCCCTGTGCTATCTCCACCATCGAGCCATACTTGCTCTTCACCATGATGCTGTCGCCATTGGTGGTGCCGACATTGATGCTGCCGCCCTCGCGTGCCAGCATCTTCTGATACATCTCGTCGGTTATGGCACGTATGGTGCTCATGGGCTGCACCACCATGTTCTGCACCACGCCGATGTAGAGGTCGGCATCGGCGCCCACCATGTTGGGGGCACTGCTCGTGGTGATGTCTTCGTCCACGTTCATCGTGTAGGCGTAGCCTTTCTTTCCTGCTCCGCTGAAGATGACATCGAGGCTGAAGAGGTTGGTGAGGTCGGTGCCGTTGATCGTTCCATTCTCTTTTCCGGCCGCTACCACACCGTTGTAGGTATCCAGGGCTGTGCCGTAGCCGAACTCTAGGGTGAGTCCTCCCTTGAACTGCATGTCCACATCGTATGCCAGCTTGAGTGCCGAGCCTTTCGACAGGGTGGCACTGCTGCCGCTTCCTGGCGGGTCGCGCAGGATGTCGATGAGCAGCGGTGTGCCGCTGGCCAGCACGTCCTTGCCTTCGCCCGTGGCAAACAGGTTCAGCACATAGCCCTGCAGGGGCTCTGCCTCGTAGGTGGTGCCGTCCTGCGTCAGCGTCATCGTCACGGTGCGCAGGGCGTCATCACCGGTCAGCAGGCGCGGTGTGGCCTCGGCCATCAGGTAGAAGATGCCCTGGCCATCGGCGTTCAGCTCCACCGTCTCCTGGTCCAGCCCGTTCTTCATGCCGTTATGAACGGTGACGGTGCCGCCGCCTACGCTCACGCGGTCTTCACGCCCCGTGCGCGTATCATTATTATATAGGTAGCGCTCGCCTACCGAAATCTCAATGGGATACTTCCTGGCAACGCTGAACACAGGGTAGTCGAAGGTATAGAGGACACCGCCTACCGTAATGGGGAACTTCTCAATGATGGGCAGTGTCTCATAGACAGGAACCGGCCGTGTGCCTTCCTTGCCGCGACAAGTAAATGACAACTCTGCGAGTTGTGGGTCGTAACCATAAAGACTTTCAGTAAGTTCTAATCGGAAATATTGATAAAGACCTTGGTCAGTCACATTGAAGGTGTATGACTTGCTTTTAGCATCAGTCATATGTCCATCGTCGACGATGGAGATAATTGTCCATTCATCTTCCTCACTGGCACGCCCCCTCAATATCCAAGACTTTGGACTAAAACCATTGATGTTTCCATGATACTCTGCTGATGTCATCGTGTACTGCTTGACACATACAGGATAGTCAGTCTTGAACTCTACCCAAGCGGGATATTTGTAGTACCACCATTTGTTACTTTTGTCACCGTCAAACAAATTATTATAATGCTCGTCATCATGATAATAAACACCATTCGTTGCTGTCAGTTTGGGTGAGTGGGTTTCGTTTTCATCTATAGTATTGCCTGTCGTCGCGTCTTTATACCCCACTATCACATCTTTATATCCTACAATCGAGTCCTTATATGCCACAATCTTGCCCTCATACACCAGTGGCACTTCGGCTTTCGTGCCGTCGAGGGCGGTGGCGTAGTAGGTGCGGTCGCCGAAGTAGTCGAAGGAGTCGTAGTTCAGCTGCCGGTAGGTGATTTCCACCGGGGCATGATAGATGCGGCTGTAGCGTGCGTTGGCCGTCTCGTGTGGGCTATAGATGGTCTGCTCATCGACGTCTGTATAGTAGCCCTCAAAGATGCTGTCGCGGGGGTTGAGACAGTCGGTCAGGTCCACCACCTCGCTCACCTGTCCGTCCTGGAACAGGGTGGCGTGGCCCTTGCAGTAGATCTGCGTCACCTTCCAGCGCACGGGCGGCAGCAGCAGTTCGTACTCGCCGGTCACGGAGTCGGGCTTCACCTCCATGCGCTTGCGATACACGGTGTACTTGGTCTTGTGCTTGCCGCCGGTGTGCATGATACTGTCGGTGCGCTCTGAAAGCGTGGGGTTCAGGTTGTCGTAGATGAGCCACGACGTGTTGTCGCCCTCCAAGGTGAAGACCATGGTGAGGTCGTCGCCCAGGTTGTTGCGCGAGAGGTTGTTTTCGAGCGGCAGACGGCCCTGGTCGTCACCGCCCACCACGCGACCGGCCAGGCGCACCTTCTTGGTGTCGTAGAAGTAGATCTGTGCCACGTCATCAGTGAAGTTGTGACCAGCGGCACCTTTGTAGTAGCCGTCATTGGCAAAGGTGTGGCCGTCCATCACCGCCTGAATCCGGCGTGTGCCGCCCAATACGCGGAACGAGAACGAGCCGTCGAAGCTGGTCTCCACCAAGTCGCCGGCGGCATTGTGTACGTCATGGCCGTCCACGCGGAAGCGGGCTCCCTTCACGGGGATGCTCGTACCCTCGTACATCACATAGCCCGAGAAGCGGTGACCGCTGGTCACGATGAACTCTGGCAACTGCTCGTCGTTGCTTTTCGCGTCGAACGTCACGGGCATGCTGCCACGCTCTAACTTGATATTGTCGCGGCTGACGGGCGTCACGGTGTAGGTGATGCTCTGCCCGCCGTAGTACGACAGTTCATCGGCCACGAAGTAGCCGTTGTCATCGGTGGTGACGGTGGTCTTGTTGCCCTCATGGCCCTCAGGCACTATCTCCACCTCGATGCCGGCAACGCTGGTGCCGTCGTTCATGCGCACATAGCCGCTGACGCGGCCGGTGTTCTTGCAGGAACCCTTCACCACGTCGGTCTCGCTGGTGTGCAGACCCTCGCAGTCGGCCACAGCCACCACCTTATATTCATACTTCAGGAGAGGCGACACGGTGGTGTCCTCGTAGCCCATCTTGTCTATGCCGGTGGCGATGGGCTTGCCCCAGTCGGTGGTGCCCTCCATGCGGCGATACACCTCGAAGTAATCAACCACACCGTCATCGGTGGTCCACGTCAGCACCACGCTGCTCTGCCGCGTCTCGGCGTGAGCCACCTTGTCGATGCGGCCCGTACCCTCGTGGTAGAAGTCGGGCAGTGCCGACGGGTTGACGCTGACTGTCGCCGTCTTAGGGATAACGGTGCCGCCGGTCATTTGCCAGCAGGGGCCGAGGGCTGCCAGCAGGCGCGCACCGGTCATGCTGATGATAGGCACGGCGTTGCCGCTGCCGTCCTTCTCCCACTGACCAGGCATGCTGGCGTTCATACGAACTATCACGGTGTCCTGGTCGGTGATGTTGCGGCAGTCCTCAGGCACTTTCTCGAAGCCAATTTTTGAGTTGTGGGAAGAGAGGCAGACATCGTTATCAGACCACGCGTGCCAGCCGCCATTATGAGGACTTTGACCAATATAATTATTCATGGAATACATGCCACCATCATCACCCGTACTGTGTTCATAGACACGCGTCTGATGCCAGTCATAAAAGTTTGGTTGCTCCCCAAATGCTATGAAACAAGCTTTAAAGTCAAGAGTAGTAACAAAGTTGCCGTCATATAAGCAGTCTGTTATATTGACCTTGGTGCCCTTTTCCACCCGGCCCACAAATCCGCCCATATTACCATTATGTTCTATGTTAGACGACAAATCGGCAGACACACGCACATGGTCAATGTTCAAATCTGTACATTTATCTCTACACTTACCCACAAGAGCAGCATAATAAAAACGGCCCTTTACTTTACCTGTTACTCGCAAGTTTCTAATAGTCGTACTGGAAGTAACTCTATGGAACAGACCAAATTCATCATCGCGATCAAAGTCAATGGTTAGGGTGTGCCCATTGCCGTCGAACGTGCCTCGATAGTCGTAACTATAGCCTATGATGTCGCTTGTTGTCAATGACAGGTCGGCATCCAGCACGGCATTCACGTCCTTCTCTCCCATGGCATTCCATACTGCCTCGCGGAACGTCGTCCAGTCGGCCTTGCTGCGTATGACGTAGAGGTTGGTGGTGGACTCGTCGTATGACTTTGTGAAGTGACTGTTGGTGACGGTGAGGTTTTTACTGTCGCGCATACGTGCCCAGGTGCGGCATCCGTCGTACTTCGTTTCTATCTTGGAGGGTGCAAAATGGCCGTTCACGATGGTCACCTTGCCGTTGCTCCATCCCACGAAGCCTCCGATGCTGTGGCTGTTGCTGCCCGTGAGCGAGCCGTCGAAGAGGCAGTCGACGATGGTGAGTTGTCCGCCGCCGCACGCTGCCACGATGCCTCCGTTGGTGGCGTCGCCGTTGACGGTGCTGCCGATGTTGACCGACGAGCGGCAGTTCTCGATGATGGTGTTGCCGTTGCTCCAGGCCGTTATGCCGCCAACGAACTTCTGGCTGCTCGTGATGGTGCCGGCGGTGTGCAGATTGCGGATGGTGGCGTCGCCCACACTGTAGAAGGGTCCAACGTACTGCTGGTTGTAGTTCTGCTTGTTGTAGGTCAGCGTGTGGCCGTTGCCGTCGAAGGTACCACGGTAGGTGGCACCGTCGGCGCCGCAATAGTTACTGGTGGTGATGTCGGCACAGAGCACGGCGTTGACATCGTACTGGCCCTTGGCGTCCTTCACGCGCTGGCAGAAGGTGTCCCAGTCGGCCGCCGAGGTGATGCGCATGGCGTCGGGCAGGTCCCAGGAGCGCAGCGGCGATGTGCCGGGGTCCACAAACATACGGATGTCGTACTTCACGCAGGTGCGTGAGAGGTCGATGGTCTTGGTGCGTGCGCTGCGCTCTTCGTCGGTCAGTTCGTAGGTCTTGGTGTCCACCTGTTCGCCGGCTTTGTTACGCATGGTGACGACCATCATCAGCTTGGCGCGGCTGTCCCACACGGCGTTAGGCTCGTTGGCATAGTCCCAGTTGACGCGGACACTATAGGACCGCTCGTCGGTGAGCGTGGCGGTGTAGTTCTTCAGCCGCAGCAGGTGGAGTCCGCTGACGGCGGTCTCTACGCGCTGGGCGCAATTGTGGTTCCAGCCCCAGCTCTGCGTAATCATGCGGCGCACGCGGTAGGTCAGGTTGGGCAGCGACGAGCCGCCGGTGAGGTGCTCGGCGACAAGCGCACCGACGATGGTGCTGTCGGTGTAGGCGAAGTGCGGGTCCTTGGCATCGATGACCACGGGCACGGTGCCGATGGTCACGAAATCCGCCTCCTGGCCCGTCAGCGAACGTTGCACCTCAAAGAAGTCGCTCGCAGCGAGGTCGTCGGTGCTGGGGAAGCGCACATGCCAGTCGAGCTGCACCTTGAACTTAGCCTTGCCGTCGTCGAGCTGCGTGGCCGTGAGGCCCACGGGGGCATGAATCATGGCCAGGTTCTGGGTGGTGGAGGAAACGTTGGAGATGTCGTAATTGTCGGCGTCCTTGTAGCTGACCACGATAGCGAAGTTGTCGTGGGGCACGGTGGCATCGAGGTAGATTTTGCCGCTGTTGTCCTTGGTGGGCAGGTCCTCGCGCACCTCGATGCCGTAGGCGTCGGTGTACTGATAGCGCAGTGAGGTGATCTTGTCTGAGGCCATGAACCAGGGCAGTTCCAGCTTGCCTGCCTCGCTGTAGGACATGGTCGACATGGTCACCTGCGGGTGGACGACGGTCGCTGCGGCCGGCATGTCTATCTCCACGTCGTTGAGGCCCGAGACCTTCTCCCGGGAGCGTGAGTTGCCGTCGCGCTCCACGTCCCATGTGAACTTCAGCGTCTTGCCCAGCATGTCGTAGGGCACGCGCCAGACGGCATAGACGGTGTAGGTGTTTCCGTCGCCGTTGCGGTAGATCTGGCGCTCGTAGTCGCCGCCCTGCGTCATGGTGAAGTGGCTGCCGCTGTTGCCCTGCGTGATGTCGAAGCTGCCGCCCACCTCGGTGCTGAAGTGTACGTAGATGTCCTTGCTGTCGCTGTCAGTGTCGCCGTTGCGCTGCCAGTGGAAGCAGGTCTTCGTCACGCCGTCCCACGTCACCTTCAGGTTGCCGTTGCTCACCCAGCAGTCGGCGCCCTCCTGGTCATAGACGGGCACCTGGATGCGGATGGTGTTCGACCCGTTGAGCGACACCTGATACTTCCAGGTGTCATCTACGTGTGTGGCCCATGCCCCCTGGGGCATCAGCCACGCGAAGAGCGCCAGCAGCAGTGCTGCACTCCAACGGGCACTGCCTCCGCTGGTCATCAAAGCCTGCCACGGCTTGTCCTGAGCCAGTCGGAGGAGCCGCCCTCTCATCATTCGTCTTTTTGTGTTCATACTCATTTTTGTTTATTATTATTTTTTTCGTTATTTCGTTTTGACCTTTGGTCGAGCCTGCTTCCGCTCGGCAATAATCAATCAGGCTTGTTATTGCTCTCACTTAATCGCAGCCTTCGTTTCCGTTCTTACAGTATCACTACGCTGTCCACACGCTATCTCTTCTCCCTTCCTATGCCTATGTACTGTAAGCTTCCAAAAGAGAATGTAAGGTACTATGTCCATACGCGCCAAGAGGCACACCGAAAACCTGACCGCAGGTTTCGATGTGCCTCTTGGCGTATTCAGAACGCGCTGAGTATAAGTAATTTAGGGGGGGCGGACAGCTCTGCAACCCATTTAGGCTGAGAGTGTTACCCATCCTCCATAGTCTCACAAGTGAGGCTCGTGCTGTCGGCGCGACTCTATGGAAATGATGCTTAGACCTATTCATTATTCTACTCTTGCTGTCTTTAATTCGTTCTGAAGGAAAGAATATACGTATCCGGGACTCTGGTAGTAGAGTCCTGTGTTATCATCTTGCAGACGGTCGAAAGTCTCTGAAGTATAGAGCACGTCTATGGCTTCCTCGGGCGAATACTTATAATCATCAACAAGGAACCCTGCTATTTCCACGCTCAGTTCGTCTTTCAGCAGTTGCTTTTGCTCGGATGTCAACTTTGTTGTCATAGTCTCTTCAATTGCTTTAATGCACGTTCTGTTCCAAAGAAATACTGGAAGGTAATGCCCTTGGCGTATTTCAGTTCCTCAACCAATCGAGGCAGAGAGATAACGCCACCTTCATAACGACGCAATTGGTAGGTAACGCCGTCATCGGCTATCGGACCATACACAATATCGTAGTCGTGTGTCGGTTGCTCCCGCTGCTTATCGCGGTTAGCAAGTACGAACAACGCCCATTCCTCACAATAGTCGGGGTAGGACAACACCTTCAACTCGTCTGAGTTCATCAGCGTTTCATCAAACAGGAACTCCGTCACCTCAGCCTTCCCTTCCTTTGTCTGATTGACCTTCTGGAAAGCCATATCCCACGCCTGCTGTTTGTCGGGTGAGAGATAGAAACCCCGACCAAAGTCCTTAAAGGGCTTGGAGTGGATGAGGTCTGGCACCTCAATCTTTACGTTCGAACCGTGATAGAGTCGCATCATCGCAGTCCTCCTCCGTTGTTTTGACACACCTGAGCCAGCACATCGACCGTGTCGGGGAACGACTGGGTGTGCAGGACACCATAATGATGCATTAGGTGCTCCATTCCCTTGTATCGCTTCAAGTAAGCGTAAGCCTGTCGGGGACGGATGCTGAACCGAAGGGCGAACTCACTGACAAGCCCCACCATATATCCTATTATATTTCTTTCTTCACGTGCCATGTTCTTGCGTTTAGAAAAACTTTGCGATGCAAAGTTACAAAAAAATCGGCAAATGCCGTCCATCAGCCATATAAAAAAATGTGATGATGCCTCATTTTACCTCATTTTTGTATCAAAATGTCACCTAAACCTTCCCTTTTCCCTGCATTTTTCAACCGTTTTTACACCAACTATTCCTGCCAGAAACACCTAAACAGCAACCCATCCTTCACGCTCACCTCAGACCTTTACCAATCTCTAACTCCAAACGTCTTTTTATTGCACACATACCCTCTTTTTGGGCGTATAGGTCATTTTGCAGGCTGACAAAAGGGTACTTTGTCTCAATAGGTCAA
>ERZ842401.3995-NODE-3995-length-17647-cov-4.183663_pt1 | contig 17647 bp, 14 predicted proteins | sample MGYA00521270_ERZ842401 | MGnify/ENA primary metagenome ERZ842401 (study PRJEB31892, sample SAMEA3878208) | bioreactor metagenome | biome: Moose rumen | place: Sweden | collected 2011-10 | study: EMG produced TPA metagenomics assembly of the PRJEB12797 data set...
GCTGTCCCTCGGACACGCAGGGTTTATGTGAAGGATCCGGTAAAGGCTCCTATACACATAAACCCTGCGTGTCCGAGGGACAGCTCACCGAGATATCCCACACATAGGTTTAGTCCAATGGCACATAGCGAGTAGGTACAAAGCGGAACTAAAAGTCCCTGCAAAAGCGATGACATATTGCCTGAAAGCAGTATCGCTTCCACGACTATATATGCCGCTATCACGATCAGAAATGTAGTGATCTTGTTTTTAAACTTTTTATTATTCATACTGCACTCACCTACACTTTCTCAAATATAGGCTTGCCGAGTATACCGCTCGGCTTGACCAAAAGCACGATGATAAGCACCGCAAAAACTATGGCGTCGGAAAGCTGAGATGAGATATAGGCACGGCCTAAGATCTCTATGACCCCGAGCAGTATCCCGCCTACCAGAGCTCCCGGAATGGATCCGATACCGCCGAACACGGCTGCGGTAAATGCCTTGATACCGGGCATGGCACCGGTATAAGGGGTCAGTGTGGGATATGCTGAGCAAAGGAGAACTCCCGCTATCGCCGCAAGTCCCGAACCGATGGCAAAGGTAAGAGCAATGGTCCCGTTTACATTGACGCCCATAAGCTGTGCGGCATCCTTATCCTCGGATACTGCCAGCATAGCCTGTCCTGCCTTTGTCTTTTTGATAAATACCATAAGACACGCCATGATGATTAGGCAGAGCGCTATCGTCACTATGGCGGTGCCGGATATGGTAAGGTCTCCCCCCGCCAAAGACAGCGGAGGGATATTTACTACAGATTCAAATGAAACCGGATTGGCTCCGAATACCAGAAGTGCGATATTCTGTAAAAGATAGCTGACACCGATGGCCGTGATGAGCACGGCAAGCGGTGACGCCGCTTTACGGAGAGGCTTGTAGGCGACCTTTTCTATCGCCATACCAAGCAGTGTACATACGATCACCGATATCACCACAGAGGGTATAGCTCCCATCCCCATCTGTGAAAATGTCACAAAGGAGACATAGCTTCCTATCATGATGACATCACCATGGGCAAAGTTCAGCATTTTAGCGATGCCGTAGACCATGGTATAGCCGAGGGCAATGATGGCATACACACTGCCGAGGCTTATTCCGTTTATCAGATACATTAAAAAACTCATCTGCACTCCTCACCATATTTTGTCGATCAGTCTATGGATACATAAACTCCGTTTTCGATGACAACACCCTTGGGGCTCTTGTTTACCTCACCTGATGCGCTCCACTTCATGCCGTCTCCGGTAAGTCCGTCATAGCTGATACCGGGCATTACTTCCTTAAGAGCATTTCCGATCTCCTCTACGCTCATATCGGGTGTGACATTTGCTGCCTCTGCCGCTGTCTTTATGATATAGATAGCGTCATAAGCGTCAGCCGCAAATTGGTTGGGAGTCTCGCCATACTTCTCGTTATATTTCTTTACAAAGGCCTGTGTCTTTTCATCTGTGGCATCAGCCGCGAAAGGTGTGAGCAGCATAACGCCCTCTGCGAGGGATGTATCAAAGTTTTCAAGGGTAAGGATACCATCCATACCATCTACGCCAAAGAAGGTGGGAGCATAACCCATGTCATTGGCCTGCTTTAATACTATGGATGCCTGCTGATAGTAGAAAGGCATGAACAGAAGATCCGCTCCGTTGTCCTTTGCGTCCTGCAGCTGTACGGAAAAGTCCGTATTTGAATCAGCCGTAAATGCGGACTCGGAAACTATCTCAAGACCGAGTGTGGCAGCCTGCTCCTTGAACTTGGCATAGATACCTGATGAATATACATCGGAGCTGTCATAGATAATGCCGATCTTTGAGCCCAGGCCCTTTTCGGCAATATACTGTGCCGAAGCGGAACCCTGGTTAGGGTCTGTAAAGCAAACCTGGAATACGTTGTCGTTTTTGATAACATCGGTTGAAGATGCAGAGGGTGTGATCTCAAACATACCGTCTGCCGACGACTTGTCTGCCACCGCTCTTTGCGCCCGAACCGCCGCATCCGGCAAAAAGTCCGCAGACCATCGTTGCTGCAAGGGCAGCACTTAATACTCTCTTCTTCATTTTTACCTCCTTATGTCTACCGTATAATAAAATGGACAATAGCCCCCTTTCGAACGCCATTGTCCGTAATTCGTGAAAAATTCTATCACAATCGTCCCGATCTATCAAGTGTTAAATTATTAACCGAATTTATGATATCGTAAAAAACAAAGGCGGTGAGCATTTTATGTATTATGCTGCAAGCTCGCGGCTCATAAACACCGCACTGCCCTTGTACTCACCCTTTTTTCCGGTGATACCGAATAGAAAATCGGCTGCCTCCTGCGATACGAGGTGGTATGTGATGGTTGTATCGTCAGGGTAGCTCCCATCTGCCGCCGCGACAGCTCTTTTTACAAGCTCTATCGATGTAAGCCCGTTTTTGGAGGACGACCAGATATAGTCGACATAGAGCCCATCATCCGCATCGGAGATAAAAAGCACGCCCTTTATCCCGCCATCCTTGCCAAAGGATATGTGACTAAGCTTTCCGTTGTAGGAGTCCCTGCTGCCTAGATCCATAAAGGCATCCGGCGACTCCTCGTCTAAGAGTGTATCGCATACATCCTGCCACTCGTCGTCACTGATCTCGGAGAGCGGAAGTATCTCATCACCCTGTGACCTGCTCTTAAACATCGAAAGCCCCTCACGGATGTGCTGTATATCGGTACTCTCCACCCTGCCTGATGACTCTAAGTTAAAGCTTGTCTTTTTAAGCAGTGCATCGAGGGGATAGGTATCATCATCCAAAAGATACCCCACGCAGAGCTTTTCACCACCCATGGCACGGATCACTCCCGCGGCATACTCCATCATAGAGGACGCCACGCCGCTCCTCCTTTTGGCGGAAACCGTGCAGATATAGGATAGTTCAAAGAGCACATCATCCACCATATCAAATGCCGCTATGCCGGAAAGCTCAAATTTACCGGTGCGATTTATCTCACCTGCTGCTATCATCAAAAGCCCCTGCCCGCGGTAATCCGCAGGCAGTGCTTCTTCATAAGTATCCCTTGCCGAAGCCGGCACCACAAAATATCTCATATCTGATCCTGTCCACTCCTTATGATAGTTTTACCATCTTTATCCTTAATCACAAGCTCTTCAAGCCCGTTCCTTACGAGATTAAGTCCATAGGGGTCATTCTTTCGGTTTTCGGATATCACGCGCCACTTTATGGTAAGTCCTGTCTTTCCGATCTTTACATCCTCTTCGGGCTTTGGATCATCCTCTGCATCGGCTCTCATAGCAAAGAGCTTTCTGTCCTTAAGCGACTGCTCGTATTTCTTCATCTCTTCCTCGGAGGGCAGGTCTATCTTTTTATTCTTAATCATATTCCGGTATTTTTCCTCCGCACCGGTATAAAATGAAGAGTAGCCGTTTTTTAGATCATGCTGGAACACATATACATCATCTACCTTTGTATTTAGCTTTTCTATCGTCATGTATTCGGGATGATGTATCAGGTACCATGATATGATCTTGTTATCACTGCCACTAAAGCCTTCCTTTACTGCCTGCTTTTTATTTGCTTCATACTCAGGCTTTATCACCTTAGTATAAAAATCATCATCACCGAAGATCTTTATCCTCGCCTTACGTGCCGATTCCTCATCACCGATAAAGTTTGAACCCTTCATCAAAAGATCGTAATACGCATTACCCACGGCATTCAGCTTGAAATTGGCAGTGGATAGGGCGTCCATATCCATAAGCCCCTCCATGTCAAAGAAATATCTGCCATCGAGATCATTTTCCTTGAACAGCTTCTCTAAACGCTCGGCATTATTTTTCTCTGTAATGTTAGATATAATGGCAGTATTCATAATAACGGACCGAATCTCCGCAGTCATCTGCTGTATAAGGTCGGCAGTATGCAGTGTTAAAAGCTTTCCACATATCGTCTCCGACATACGCTTGGCAGAGGAATAGATAATGGAAACATTTTTCATGAGCATCTCTTTGTATGCGCTTTCATAAAAAGCAAACGCCTGTGGATCCTTTTTGATCTCATTCCATTTTTCCTTATCCTTTTGAATGGAGAGGATGTCCATCATCTCAAGTATCTCATCATCTGTCCTGCGATAGTTGTATTCGGATGAATACGCAAACATACTGCGGTTCCAGCTGTCCGAGATGGTAATATCTGCAAGGAGCTCATCCCCACCCTCAAAGTTCGGCGATTCTCCCCAGGGACCGCCCTTCATCTTTTTATTCTTCATATCCATGATCCTGTCATACAGATCCTGGTTCCCCGTCTTTTTGATATAATTCATGATCATGGGCATGTCAGTATGCGCAGAGCCACCGACAAATCCGGCATCCTTATTGAGCTTTTTCTTTTTTATCTCCTCGGGATCCATGGTCAGTGCGTTCTGCAGCCAGAAAGGAGGCTGCAGGTATCTGGTCTTTTCAAGATCTCTGATGTACTGATCCGATGAAGTAATGTCTAAAAGATGACGCTCGGCAGACTCTCTGTGCTTCTTTTCGTCGGTCTCTTTATTCTCATAGGAATACTTTGTCAGTATGCCCGCCATATCGGAGTCCTTGAAGGTAGGAAGCTCTACGCCGGTCTTTCTGAAAATACGGCTTAGATTTCCGGCAGCCATGACGGAGGCACGCATATTTTTCTTGAGGCGCTTTACGGCTATGGGGTCATCCTTTTCCTCCTGCAGAGGGATCTCCTCATTGGCGTGGTTGATATAGTACTCGTCCTCGATCACCAGTCTGCGCAGACGGTAATACTCGGATACAGCGGAGAGGCGGTCGAGCTGCTTTAAGAGCTTGTCGCCCCAGGACTCACTGCCATCCTTGACCTTTCGGGAGAAAAGGTACTCCTTGTACTTTGCTTCCTTCCCTAAAATACCCATATAGGCACTAAGGGCACGGCTCATGGACTCAAGCTCGGAGGCATTTTTCGCCAGCTCCTCATCAGAGCCTATCTTAAAGGATGAGGCATCCATCTTCATGATGGATGCCGTAAGTCCGTCGAGCACAGGGCATACCTCCTCGCGGTATACCTTGTCGGCGTTTTCCTCGTTTTTGGCATCCACATTGCCCTTGTACTTCTGCTTTGCCTTGCCATAGGACGAGCAGAGCTTTGAGAGGCTGTCCTCCTTTTCTAAAAGGGGCGCAAACTCCGAAAGCTGCTCAAAGGTACGATAGTCCAAAAGCTTTTTATCGTCGATACTCACATCGGCTCTGGCTCTGACCTTTTTGGTGTCAAGCTCATCGGTATAGAGCTTCATCCTCTTGGCGATCGCCTTTTTATCAGAGACCTTTTTCTCCTTGTCTGTCACCACTGTCCTCGTGATGACCTCATCCTTTTTAAAGGTATGCTGCTTTACTATGGTCTCCTTGACCACCTCGTGCTCCTTTTCGAGGTCTGACATCACAGGATATTTAAGCACGGAAAAGTCGTCCTCCTCCTCGAGCCTTTCATCCCATTCGGCAAAGGTAGCGGAGAGCTTGTCGTCTATGAGCTTTATCTTTTCATCTTTTTCGTTTTGCTTAAGCTTTTTGCGCTTATTTTTAAGGACATAGTTTGGCACCTTTTTGCCACGGGCGCTCTTCCCCTGCTTTTTCTCATACTGGTACTCCTGCTCCTCGGGGAGTGCCGCGGGCGCCTGCTTTTCTTTGGCAAGCTCATCCTGCTTAAGCTCTACCTTAAATGCCGCATCCTCCTGCAGTTCTTTATTTTCGATCTTTATCTCGTATTTTTCTTTTTGCTTTTGAAGTAAGCCGTGCTCGTCCATATTCCCGTCCTTTCTCTGCTAAAACATTACCTATCATACCAAAACATCTGCCCTACATTCAGGCAGGGCAGATGCTGTAAACCTATTTTGCAATCATATCAGAATGTGAGTACATTCTTTTCAAAGATCTTCTTCTGCTGCTCCTTTACGAGAGCAGCCTTTTTCGCAGGAACACTTATCTTTTTATATGTGTATGTGTAAGTGTTTGTAGAGGTCGGCACCGACGTATCTGAGTATGATGTCTCAGACACCTTTTTCTTTACATTGCCATTCTTGTCGTATGTATAGGTGCTTGTGGTCGTCACCTCATACGCTGTGCCGTCAGAGGTATATGCCATCACCTCTTTTTTCACCTGCCCCTTGCTGTCATAGGTATATGTCATAGACGTATCACTGCTATTTTCGCTGATTACGGATATCTTTGTAAGCTGGCTTTTGGAATTGTAGGTGTACTTGTAGGTCACAGTATTGTCTATTGTACCGCTGTATACGATCTTATTTGTTTTGATACGACCTTTGCTGTCATAGCCAAATGTGCTGGTCTCGATAGTCTTGCTGCCATCCTCATTTACTGTGGTCTCTACATACTTCTTTACCCTGTTCTTTTTATCATAGGTGTACTTATAGGTGGATTTGCCTATGCTCTCATAACCCTCTAAGGGTGTCTCAGTGAGCTTTGTAAGCTGTGTCCCACTGTAGGTATATTTGTAAGTGCTAAGCACCGAACCGCACTTTTTGATCAGTCCGTTATTGGTATATGTGTATGTATAGGCGCTTGAAGCAAATGACTCGCCATCCATCTCGGTAGACTCTGTCTGCTTTGTCAGTACATACACGCTCTTTTTAGCTGCTGCCTCTACGGGTGCCGATACTCCTAAAAGTCCGGTCACTAAAGAAAGCGCAAAAACAACCGCTCCAAGTCTCTTAAAACCTTTCATCTTAAACCTCCTCCTTTTGCTTTGGTTTAAAAATTGTAAAATTCATTATAGCACATAAGCTACCAACAGAGATGTGATAATCTGTCACACCCCTGCATCTTTCGTTAGTTCTCGAGCAATTTAAGATAGAACTCTGCCTTTGAGCTCTCATGGTAAGGAGCTGTCCAGAAGATATTTAAGATATCAAATGTAAGGAATCCTAAGAGATACCAGCCGATAAAGGACAGGTCAAGCACGAAAGCCTCCCACTTGTGACCATTCATCAGCTCCCTTGAGCGTGTGATCGCCTCCGTAGCGGAAAGCTCGGGATTGTCCTTTATGATATAAGGCACGAGGCGATAGGAATAAGTCTTTATAAAGCCCGGGATGAAAAACAGTACAAACCACAGGCACAGGAAAAGGTCACGTAAAAACAAGGTGAGGAAAGTACGACCGTAATCGCCAAAGCCCTCTGTGATGACACCGACACTTACGCCCGGCTCCTGTATGTTCTTTTTAAAGAAACGATAGCCACCAACCTCTAAGGGATTAAACAAAAAGATACGGAGAAGGATCATGATAAGGGTGATCACCATAAGTGTCCCCATTACCGCTGCCCCAAGTATGGCGAGCTGATCCTGCGGCATAGCTTTTATCGCATCCACCACTGCCTGCTCCTCCTCTGTAATATCCCGCTCATCCTCTGTGCTATTTGTCATAGACTGAGTGATCTGGGTAGTGTCTGTATTTTTTACTGTATTGCCTGTGCTGGCTGCCGTGCCTGTCACAAAAAGTCCCACCAGAAATGCCACTATGACGCACCGCCAGTAGTTCGCTTTAAAGGCTTCTCTACCAATCCTTTTGATCTCTTTAATGTCCATCTTATGTGATCCTCCTTTATCAAAAACTTACTAAAGTGTACCACAAACTATGCAACAAGACCGCAACAAACACAGTACCCCTCCCACTGTTTCCGATCTTTACTTATACTACTAACTCTGGATATATCTGTAATTCAGATCAAAGCTGGAGCTGAACGATTTTGAAAATGATCGGAGGCAGGGATATTTCCATGCCTCCGGTTTATATTATCATTTATCCTTGCATCAATCCTCAAGCATCTGCTTTAACGAACCCTCCACGCTTTCGGTGACGGAGCGCATCATGCTTATGGAGGCTGTGGTCTCCTGCGACGAGGCAACCAGACTCTCCGCACGGTGGTTTACGCTCTCGACTATCTCCGTAAGCCTGCCGGACTCCGCTATCAGCCGATCCACAGTCTCTTTGATGTCGTTGTTGTTTTTATTGCTGTCGTCCGCGGTGGTCTTGGAGTCCTCGGCGAGATTTTTGATCTCGTCTGCCACCACAGCAAAGCCCTTGCCAGCCTCTCCGGCACGAGCTGCCTCTATAGACGCATTGAGTGCCAAAAGATTGGTCTGGCTCGATATGGCGATGACATCCGCATTGTTGGCACCGAGCTTTTCGAGGTAGCCCTCTATGGAGGAAAGCACATCCTTTAGATTGTCCGCAAATTCCTGTACCTCTGCCATAGACTCCGATATACCGGCAGTCTGCCTGGCATTTTCGGTGCTGGTGTCCTCGATCTGACCGATGGAGTCGGTGAGGCTCTCAAAGTTGTCACTGATCTCTATAGCCAGCGACTCCTTTTTCTTTTGCATCTCTTCGTGAGTGCGCTGCACCTCCTCGGTCAGAGCCTGCGCCTTGTCCTTTTCCTCATAGGCTCTGTCCTTGATATGGTGTACGCAGTTATGCCTGTGGGAGAAACCATTATACATAGCCACCGCCATGTCGCGGCAGGTGTCATATCCGCAGCAGCCGCAGTCAATATGCCGCTTTTCAGGAGTGTCCTTTTTAAGCTTTACAAATATCGCCTCGATCTCCAACTCCGAGGGCTGCTTGTACCCGCACTCCCGACTCCTGTCGGTGTATTTTCTCACAAAGTCATCCAAATTCAGATCGGCAAACTGCTTGTTTAAAGCCTCGATCCTCTTTTTCGGAGGGATGGGTCTGCCCCATGCCGACTTTTTATTATCATTTTTGCTGTCGTGCTTTATCTTCTGGATATTGATAAAGACGTCCTCGTTCATGGTCTTTCGATTATCCACGCCCGTGCCGTAGAGACAGCCGTTGGTGCAGTTTAGCGCATCCACAAAGAGATACGGTGTCTTGCCGCCTTTGATGCGATCCTTGTTTCTGGTGAGGTACTCGTACATATGATGCTCGCCCTCCATCTGGCGCACCATGGCATCCTCACCCAAAAGCCAGTAGACATTTTCCTTAAGTCCTCCGGGCATGGGATAGATAGAGCCGAGACCATACTCGATCTCATCCTTGTAGGGCTTCGCACCGCTGACCGGATGCTCCTTTAAATATTTTACCAGATTGGAAAACGTCAGATTGTAGGAGACATAGCCGTGGTTGTTCGGATCGTCGATCTCATTCTTTTTAGCGATACAGGGGCTTATGAATGCAAGCTTGTCCGTGACCTTTAAGTACTTTTTCACATATATAGCCGCACACATCATGGGGCTCTGCACCGGCATCAGCTTTGGCAAAAGCTCCGGCAGGTATCTCTCTATATAACCAACCACTGCAGGACAAGGCTGTGATATGCTGCCGTAATAGTTTCTCTCGGTGATGTACTTGATATATCCCCAGGTGGTGATGTCCGCACCGAAGGACACGCTGATAAAACGGTTTACGCCCAGCTTTTTAAGCATGCCAAGATATTTTTCATATTCATTGGGATAGTTTGCGAGAAATGCAGGTGCGATCAGCACTGATATCCGCTCGCCGCGACGGAGATCCTCAAAGAACTGCTCCACATCATCCACATATTCGCGGGCACCATGCTCGCAGGCATCGATGCAGACACCGCAGGCGATACACTTTACGGGATCTACTTCGATGATATTGCCGCGATCCTTTTCTACTGCAATATTTGCGCCCATACTCGGGCATGCGCGGATACATTTGTTGCAGCCTACACACTTATCGTTTGTCTGTACTAAACCCATATTCCTTTACCCTAACTGTAATGATTTTTTAGTCAAAAGTAAAAAACGCATCTTCCAAATCCTTTGGTATCAAGGGGAGAGAGATCCAGCCGATGCGTTTCTTACCGATATAGATTTTAACACAAAAACCACGATAATGTGTGTGACGAATTGTCACATCATATTTTCTTTGAACCAAAGTGACACAAAGTATTTCAGTTATAATTGGTTATAGCTTTGTATTTCAGTTATAACTGGTTATAACTTTGAGGTTTTCGAGAGATTGACAATTTAGTCTGAACGGGTTATAAAATATAGAAAACTATATGAGGGGGAATTCATGGATAAGGTTATTGATACATTCAGTTTTGAAGTTTATTTCAAGGATGAAAAGACAGCAGAGGTCGATGTAGGCGAAAGCAGAGTCCATATCAACAGGCTTGTGATACATCCGGCAAAGCAGATTTTTTACAAGGATGATATCACGCGATATGAGTTAGGTGAAATACTAAAGACCAGATGCTACGATCCCGGCAGACCTGATATTGATAGGATACTTGAGTTTATGGGGCTTACGGAGTATGATGTATACCGTATGTGCCGTTTTACCCATGGTGTTATGGAACAGGATTTTATTTGGTTCAGATATGAGGGAGAAGATCTCACATGGCAGGATATAGAGGATATGAAGAGATCACATTAGATGACAGGTTTCTTTATACGGAGTCAGGTACCAGTGATGGTACACAGGTAAAATATCATAAGGATGATTATTGGTATAAGATTGATAATGTGGGTGGAGAAGGTCAAAATGAGTATCTTGCATCTTTGATACTTAGATGCAGTAATCTTGACCCATCTGAGTATGTGGTCTATGATCAGCTTATGATAAACGGTAAGCCCGGTTGCAGGAGTATGGACTGTACAAAAGCTGGAGAGACACTGGTTTCATTTTACCGGCTTTGGAGCAATGTCCGCGGTGGAGATATAGCCGGATTTTTGCAAAAGATGGATTATGATGATGCATTTGAGCAGGTCTTTTCATTTGTGGCACGGGAGACAGGACTCGATATACATAGATACCTGGCGAACCTGATAGCTTTCAGTACTTTTATAAGAAATGAGGATCTGCACTACAATAATATGTGGGTTATCTTTGATGGTGAAAGCTTTAGAATGGCACCGATCCTGGACAATGGAAAGAGTATGCTCGTAACCAATAAAAAATATGATGAAAATGCATCTATTTCAGATAATTTAAAAAATGTTTTTGCAAAATCATTCAGCCCCAGCTTTGATCTGAATTACAGATATATCAAAAAATGGTGTGATATCAGGATATACAAAGACAGATTAGTATCAGCTCTTGATAATGAGCCTGACTCTGTGCAGAGGGAATTTATAAAATATCAGATAGTAAAGTATCCGGAATTATTCGTATAGGATAAAATATAACACCACTTTCTTTAATCAGTTTATTTTATCACAGCACTCCGTCACAGATGTGTGACATTTTGTCACATTTCAAAACTTTGCTTGTGATTTGAGGTTTCATATTTTAATATATGAATATATGATCAGAGGGGCAAAAGATCCTGTTTCCCCCTCTCCATATATTCAGGAGGTCGTATGGCTAACAGTTTTGGGGAGATAATAAAAACACTTCGTATAAATAAGGGTATGTCCCAGCAGCAGCTCGCGGACATTCTCTGTGCCGAGAGATCCACCATATCGGGCTGGGAGACAGGACGGCGTATGCCCCATGTGGATATCATCCAGTCCCTCGCGGATGCGCTCGATGCGGATGTCAGGCTGCTCATGCAGGTGGCATCCAAGGAATACAACCCCTTCCATGTGATAGTGGTGGATGACGAGAGGATCATCCTCGACGGCAGCATTTCCGTCATTCGGGAGGTTCTGCCGGACAATGACATAATAGGCTTTGTAAACCCACGTGAAGCGCTGGATTTTGCCAGAGAAAATACCGTCTCCATCGCTTTTTTAGACATAGAGATGGGAAATATCAGCGGCATCGATGTATGCAGGGAGCTTTTGGAGATAAACCCGCAGACCAATGTGATCTTTCTGACTGCATACCCCGACTATGCTCTCGATGCCTGGAGCACCGGAGCCTCGGGCTTTGTAGTAAAGCCCGTCTCAGAGGAAGCTATATCAGAGCAGCTTAGCGTGCTCCGTTACCCCCCCCTTTAGGTAAGCCATCATGACAAACTGGATCGACATAACAAATTTCGGGATGATATCCGCAGGGCTTATGATCGCAGTACTGTCCCTGGTACTCACCCGTGTCATTAAATACCTCGACAAGTGGGAGCAGAAGTTTTTCAGCATATTCTTTTGTATACTGACATGCTATCTCGCCTCCGATCTTTTAGGCCAGATATCCCTCGTGCTTTTGGGATCCGAGTACGGCGCTCTTTCAAAGTTTTTGATATTTATGGAATCGCTGTCGTCTTCCATGATATCCCTTATGGTGCTTCACTATGTGCTGCACTGTGTGGGCGAACCCACGGAGGGTAATAAATACTTTATCCTGTCCGGCATATCGTGGATCGTGTATGTGGTACTACTCCTCCTTACGCAGTTTACCACGTTCATTTACTATGTCACGGAGGACAATGTCTATCACAGGGGCCCCTACTACCCCATCCTCTTAGTCCCCATCGTGATTATTATGCTGATAAATATCATAGCGATCTATTCATACAGGGAAAAGCTCTCCTCCCGTGAGCTTTTGGCTTTTTCGACCTATGTCATCATACCCCTCGTCTGCATTGTTTTAAATATGATCTTTTATTCGCTGCTTTTCATTCCGCTCGGCACATCGGTGGCACTGTTTTTTATGTTTGTGATCATATTTTACGACAGCACGGACTCCTATGTGGCACAGGTCTCGGAAAATGCAAAAGCACTTGAGAGCATCCGCATACTCGAGATGCGCCCTCATTTTATCTATAATACCCTTACGAGCATCTACTATCTGTGCGGTCAGGACCCGAAGAAAGCACAAAAGCTCATCATGGATTTTACAAATTATCTAAGGAAAAACTTTGGAGCGCTTGCAAAGGATGACACCATCCCGTTTACGGATGAGCTCGAGCACACCAGAGAGTACCTCGCCGTGGAGCAGGTCAGATTTGAGGGCAACCTGTATATTGAGACAGACACTCCGCATACGATGTTTAGGCTACCGCCTCTCACACTGCAGCCCATAGTGGAAAATGCGGTAAAACACGGCATCAGTCCGGAGCTGCCGCCGCTCATTATCACCATCCGCACAGAGAAAAAAGACGGGATCAGTATCGTCACGGTGGAAGATACCGGTCCCGGAATGGATTCAACAAAGGATAATGACGAGGGGATTCATATCGCCCTCGATAATATCCGCACCCGTCTGGTACTCATGTGTCACGGAAAGCTTTCCATCACAGACCGCATAGGCGGCGGTACTGTCGTGACCTTAGAGATACCGGACTGATCAACATCCTATATCTTTCTTTCAAACGCAAGCATAGTCAGATCGTCGAACTGGGGCGCATCCCCTACGAAAGCATCCACATCGGCACGTACCGCGGTAAGTATTTCCTGCGGTGTGTCGCCGGTATGCTTTGCGAGTACTGCCTCAAGTCTCTCCATACCGTAAAGCTCATTATTTGCATTGGTAGCCTCGGGCACTCCATCGGTATAGAGGAAAAGCTTGTCGCCGACACCCAGATTAAAGGTGTCACGCAGATAGCTCATACCCTCCATTGCCGCCAGCGGCATACGCTTTTCGGCAGGATGTATCTCCTCTACAGTCCCGTCGGGATGAAGCACCAGTGCAAACTCATGACCTGCATCGGAGTATTCCACATCACCGGTCTTAAGATCGACTATCGCCACCCATGCGGTGACAAACAAAAGCTCATCATTATTTTCCGCGAGCTGGTTATTAGAGTCGATGAGCACCTGCTCCACGACCTTATCAGCCTGCATATTGTTCTTGATCAGAGTCTTTGCAATGACCATGAAAAGCGCAGCCGGTACTCCCTTTCCTGACACATCCGCCATCACAAGTCCTAAGTGGTCATTGTCAACCATAAAGAAGTCGTAGAAGTCTCCTCCGACCTCCTTGGCCGGATTCATGGATGCGTATATATCCATGTCATTACGATCAGGGAACGGAGGGAATATCCGCGGCAGCATATCAGCCTGGATCTTTGTGGCCACATCAAGCTCTGCTCCGATCCTCTCCTTTTCGGCAGTGATCTTTTTGATATTATCTACAAAGTCGAGCATATCCCGCTCCATCTTGCCGATGCTCTGCGAAAGTACCTCTATCTCATCACCGGTCCTAATGGATGAAAGCAGCTTATCGGATGCTTCGGTTATGGCATTTTCCTCACCGAAGCGGACAGCCTCCTTTGCGATCAGATCGACAGGCTTTATGACCACCCGGTAGATATAGATCACGAATATCACTATAGTGATTATCATCGCGCCGAGTATTGCAAGGATAGTTTTTACCACAAAATCCTTTGTCGATTGCTCGACCAATCTCATCGGCTCCTCCACGGCGATCACTGCAACCACCTCTCCGTCACGGGACAAAAGCGGTTTTAGAGCAGAGATATTATATCCGAAATCGCCGTTTGAGATGATAAACTCATCCTGTATGGTCTTATTCTCAACCACCTCGGCAAAAAGCTCCCGATTCTTTGGGTTCATGGAGCTTGTAGTGCCAAGCCCGTACGACTCCTCATCATTGTAATAGCAGTCGAAAATGTATAAAAGCGGCTTCCAGTCAGGATCGCCCTCGCTGTAGTTGCGTAAAACCTCGGGGTCATACCATGTCACATAGATATCTGTAAGCTTCATATTTTTTCTTAAGTTATCAAGATCGTCATGGATCTTTTCGTAGCGTCCGAGTGACTCTACATACTCTATCTGCTCCTCATCACCGGACTTCGCTATCTCTACGAATTCCTCCAGCTCCTCTATGGTCGCGGTATCCAAAATGATCTGCTCCGCAGTGTCCGCGATCAGATACGCCGTGTCGTGGTACTGATGCTCCATACTGTCCTTATATCCGTTGTAACCGAAATATAAGACCAGAAGCGAAAGGATCAGTCCTACTACGACAAATCCCACAATAAACTTTAAGGACAGGCTCTTTTTCTTAGTCATGGCTCCTCCCGTTCATGAAAATGAATAAAACTCCGAAAAGTGCAAATATCGCGCCGAATATCCCCAGGGGCATCAGATTTCCGTCAGGGCTCGCAAGCATACCGTAAAGCATCGGACAGACTATCTGCACTGCGCTTCCTATACTGCCGTACAGTGTCAAAAGCGATGCACTGTCGCCGTTTTCCCTGTTCCCGACTCCTGTAAAATACCCTGTCAATGTCGGTGTGCCGTAGCCGTCGAAAAGTCCCATGATGGCTGCTGACAATATGACGATAAAGGCATTTCTGCCAAAAAGCAGTACCAGTATTCCTGCCGCACCTATAAATATGGACAGGCTCACGGACCTATTCAGTGAAAGCTTTTTCAGCGCCTTTATCATCCATACGCCCACATAGACTCCGGCGAGTCCGTTTATCAGATAGGCGTAGCTGGTAGCGATAGCAGGCTGCCCGATAACCCCCATATAGGTAGGCAGGAAAGCCACCACATACATAAGTCCGATATTTAACGGTATATCGGTAAGCAGCACTGCCCTGCGCAGGTTTTTATTTTTAAAGATAGTGGCAAGCGAGGTCGAGCTGTCACTTGTCGCAGAGGTATCAGTCCTGCCGTGGTTAAGCTCACCCCAGGGTATCACTATAAGCGCAAATACAAATACTATGGCTATGACCACCGCGGTGAAAAGATAGTTCGCCTGATAGCCAAAGCCACTGGCAAGTATCGATCCAAGTGATGAACCGACTGTGATACCACCTAAAAGACCGGCATTTAAGTTGGCAAAATTGGACCGGATCTCTTCATCTGTCTTACTCGCCGCTGCGACGAGCGTATTCAGGAAATACTTGAGGAGTGCAAACCCGACACCGCAGAAAGTACGAAGCAGTATCAAAAACAGCGCCGTGCTCACCCTCAGGCACGCTAAGTTTCCTACCGCAAGTATCGCCAGCGCAAAACAGAAAAGCTTGAACACGCTCTCCTTTGCATAAACCTTTTGTACAATAAGCGAAATGACAAGCACCGCGATAAGCTCCTGCGTCAGAGGCAGAGGCGCCGTGACCTCGGTGGTAAAATTAAACACCGTCATACTCTTGCTTCTGACGAGCACCGCCGCATAGGGCATACTCGTATATATCGCGGTATACAATAGAAATGACAGCATACGAATCGAGCCTGACATACTGCCCTCTATGGCAGGAGCTTTCTCTGTCAGCTTTGCCTTGGCAAAAGCGCCCTTTATGGATTTATTTAATACCACGGGTATGGCAAAGGTCAGCTCATAGGCTATCATAAGGCTCACTGCAAATATCGCTCCGAATGAGAGCAAAAGCAGCGTAAGCTTTGAACCCAGATATGCACTATCCACCTCGGCTACGATGCCCGACTCGGCGATAGTCACATTACCCACGGCTTCATTTTCCTGTGCCACCTGGGTGAAGTACTCCTCCATATCACTGATGCGTGAAAAAGGCAACCCCTTTCCCGTCAGACCATCCACGATACCCTGCACATAGCCCTGCGTCATATTCACACTGTTTTCGACCAGCGTACCGTAACCTGCCCTGTAGTTTATAAAGAGGCATATCATATATACAAAAAGTCCCGACATGACGATAATGATCGGAAGCGACTTTTTGCCTATCTCCTTCTTAAATATAAGTATGAGGAGCGACAAGACTATGATAAGCACCACAAGGAGCGGGATGATCTCGGAGGCTCTGTAGATGCTGGTGGTATATATACTGTTTCTTTCAAACATTACAAACAGATATCCCGTCTGTTTGTTTTTTGCATTATGTATGGTAAACTCATTTACCTCGAGACCGGAGGTAGCAAAGCTGTCCTCCTCTATCTCCGAAAGATCCTCTCCATCATAATACTTAAAGGCTTCGACCACCATACTGCGGCTTAATGCTTCATCAGAGACCAGTGATGAAGATATGATCTCGCCGTCAGTGCCCAAAAGTATCACGCCGATCTTATCCTCATAGATATCCGCTATCTCACCGAGCTCATCCTCGATCCCGTAATAATTTGTGATCTCCTTGCCGTATCTGATGGAGGTCTCAATACGCGAGACCACATCCCTCGTCTCGGTACGGATATAGCTCTCGTTCAGCTCTATGGCTGTATTGCGGTACTCCATGCGTGAGATCCACAGTGCAAATATGAGCGAGAATAACAGGATAAATATAAAGATATTTATGCTGACCCTGCTTCTTTCATTTTTAAATATTTCCTCTGACACAATTACCTCCCGATGCGGCAAAATTTAATAGAACTTTTCAGCCATGCGGACGATCTCATCCGGTATATCCATGCCGATACTGTCTGCATTCTCCAAGTTTATTGATACATAGGGCGAGGGCACGAAATTCTGGTATATCTCTCCGGGCTTTTCGCCTCCGAATATCTTTATCATAGCGTTCACTGCAAAAGGCGCCTGGGATACAGCGTCACTCGCCGACATGAGCATCGCTCCACCGCCCTTGTGGGTCACGAGAAACTCACCGTTCTGGACAAATACCGGTATGTTATGCTCGTAGAATATCGAAAGCAGGCTCTCCATACGATCCACGTCCTTTATCATATCGGTGTTTAGAAGGAAAGCATCTATACCTCGGTTTTCGACCAGATCCACATAGTTCTCATGCAGCGTCCTGTAGTAGGTCTCTTCGTCCCCTGCCGCATCTAAAGTAGCGATCT
>ERZ842401.3996-NODE-3996-length-17646-cov-6.008186_pt1 | contig 17646 bp, 10 predicted proteins | sample MGYA00521270_ERZ842401 | MGnify/ENA primary metagenome ERZ842401 (study PRJEB31892, sample SAMEA3878208) | bioreactor metagenome | biome: Moose rumen | place: Sweden | collected 2011-10 | study: EMG produced TPA metagenomics assembly of the PRJEB12797 data set...
TCTACTCGACATAAAATCAAAATCCATCTCAATTAATTTATAGAACCCACCTTTAGAAACTTGAGTTGATAATAATGCGAGTTAAAAACAAAATCGCCGAATAGTTACTGTTAAAATCTCAAATGTTAAAAAAATAAGATTTTAACATTCGGGTCTCCGCTAAAGCACTGCTTTAGATATTAATCCACATGCTTCACTTTTTTCAACAACTACTATAATCCCTGCACAACAACAGCCTATAAAACTAATACTTAGGTCTATAATTCAAGCAAAAAAATGACAATCAGCAACCAAGTAAAAGCTTTACCTTTTTGATATTTGTTAACATAATCAAAAAATGCATTAGAAACCAAAAACACATAATTAAAGAACAAACAGCATCAAAAAAGTTAAAGTTTAAATTATTTTTGCCACATTTATTTTAAATGTATAACTTTGCATTTGCTGTTCCCGTTTGGTTACGGTGTTTTTGTTAGTAAAACGACTATCTAAACAAGCCTCTCCACTAGAGACAAAAACGCAGAAGCCAAAAACAGAGCAACACAAACAAAAATGCTGTAAAACAACCTTTTAGCAAAAATTGAATTTATATTTTCGAGTATAAAAATTGAAGTTTAATCATTAATTGTTTACTGTATGAAGAGACTTTTAACAACTCTGATGGTCGTGTGCCTCATCGTATTGGGTGCATCGGCCAAGACCGTTAAAGGTAAGGTAGTCAGTGCTACCGACAATGAGCCTCTAATCGGCGCCACCGTGCAAGCCGTAGGCTCTAATCAAGGTACTGCAACCGACATTAACGGTGAATTCTCGCTAACTGTAAACGACAACATTACACAGCTCAAAATCAGCTATGTGGGATTTGTTGATCAAGTCGTAGCAGTTGCAAGTTATGTAACAGTTGCCCTTGAAGAGGACAACACAACCCTTGAAGAGGTGGTGGTAACCGCCATGGGTATTACCCGTAAGCAGAAATCGCTGGGTTATGCCGCTCAACAGGTGAAAGCCGACGACATTGCTGGTGCCCGCACCACCGACGCGATGAACTCGTTGAACGGTAAGGTTGCCGGTCTGCAAGTGCAGGCCACATCAAGTGACCCAGGTGCCGCCAACTCGGTAATCATCCGTGGTTTCAGCTCTATCAATGGTAGCAACCAACCTCTGTATGTTGTTGACGGTGTGCCCTTGCAGAGCACCACTCTTACCGGTCAGGGTCATGCCCAGACCGCCGGTGGTATCTCGAGCATCTCGCCTAACGACATCGAGAGCATGACCGTGCTCAAGGGTGCTGCCGCTACCGCTCTGTATGGTAGCCGCGCCGCCAACGGTGTGATTATCGTTACCACCAAGCAAGGTAAGAAGGGCGACGGCAAGAACTTCACCATTGAGTACAATGGTAGCGTACAAGCCCGCCAAGTGAGCCTGCTTCCCAAGATGCAGAACAATTGGGGACAAGGATGGAACGGCACTCAGACCTACATCGAGAACGGTTCGTGGGGTCCACGTCTGGATGGCTCTACTCAAGTTTATGGTCCTATCTGGAACCACAGCCAGCTCGTTCACAAGTACGACGTTAAAGAGAACAACGTGAAGGACTTCTTCGACATTGGCTGGTCTCACAACCACGCTATCGCCTTCAGCGGTGTCTCTAACGACAACAAAGTTAACTATTACCTTTCTTATAACTACGCTGGCGACGACGGTATTCTTCCTGGAAAGAAAGACGTTTACAAGCGTCACACCCTCGACTTCCGTGGCGGCTTCGAGGCCACCGAGTGGCTCAAGCTCACTTCATCTATCAGCTACGCCAAGTCGCAGACCGACCTCGTGGGCAGCTTCCAGGGTACTTCGGTAATCGACGGTATTCTCGAGTTCCCACGCGACATCAGTATTGTTGACCTTAAGGACCTGAGCATCCCATTCAACACTCCTGAGGCTTACTTCACTCCTTACGGAATCACAAACCCCTACTGGGCTATCGAGAACAACTACAACCACCTCGACTCGAAGCAGATGCGCGGCAAGATTCAGGCCGACATCAACCCCATCAAGGACTTGACTTTGACCTATCGCTTCGGTTTCGACTACACCGACTACGACCGCAAGGTGGGTTATCCACAAATCGCTCTTGATGACGCTCTCATCAACGAGGACTACGGTTACGCTCCAAGCAACATGAACCAGGATGGCTGGGTATATACCGCCTATGGTCGCCGCTATGAGCTCAACCACGACTTCCTCGCCGACTACACCCGCAACTTCCTTGACGAGAAACTTAGTCTCGCCGCTATCGCTGGTGTGAACCTCAACGAGCGTTATTCTACCGGCATGGTAGGCCAGACCGATGGTCTTACCTTCGAGACTGGTTTCTGGGATTTGAGCAACGGTGCAACCCGTTCTACTCTTACCGAGACACAATGGAAGCGTCGCCAAGTGGCTCTCTTCGGAGACATTACCCTCGGCTGGGACGACATGATTTACTTGAACCTCACTGGCCGCAACGAGTGGTCTTCTACTCTGCCAATCGGCGCTAACAGCTACTTCTATCCTGGCGCTACCTTGAGCTGGATTTTCACTCGCCTGATTCCACGCAACGACTATCTCACCTTTGGTAAGGCACGCATTGCTTACGGTAAGACCGGTAACGACGCCGATCCTTACATGACCGACCCACGTTTCGTTCAGGCATTCGCCAGCGGTTACTATAGCGGTACCGACATTGAGTTCCCATTCGCTGGTCTCAACGCCTTCCAGGCTGCCGCCACTGCCGGTTCTAAGAGCTTGAAGCCTGAGATGACCACCGAGTTTGAGGCTGGTCTCCAGCTCCAGTTCTTCAACTCTCGCTTGGGTATAGACTTCACATACTATAACCGTATCACTAAAGACCAAATCTTCACCCTCCCCGTTGACCCAGCTACTGGTTATAACAATGTGGTTACCAACTTTGGTGAGGTTCGCAACCGTGGTATCGAGTTGCTCGTTAACACCACTCCCGTGCTCACCGACAAGTTCCGTTGGGATTTGGGCTTCAACTTCGCTGTCAACAAGAACAAGGTGCTCTCAATGCCTTCAAGCCTTGAGGGTGGCAAGGTTACCATCTACTCCTTCTCGGCTGGCAACGACGCCGTTTACATGTATGCCGAGGAAGGCAAGCCAATGGGTTCTTACTACACCTTCTTGCCCGAGACCTATACCGATGCCGCTGGCGTAGTTCACCCAGTTGTTAACGCTTACGGACAACCCGTCCTCAGCAGCGAGACTCTTGACACCGGCCGCGACATGAACCACAAGTGGACCGGTGGTGTGAACACCTCGATCAGCGCTTTCGGCCTTACCCTGAGCGCACAACTCGATGTTCGCTACGGTGGCACAATGTTCTCGCGTACCAAGAACTTGATGCAGTTCACCGGTAATGCCTATGTTACCGACTACAACATGCGTCGCCCATTCATCATCCCCAATAGTGTTGTGAAAGTTGGCGACGAGTATGTTGAGAACACTACTCCTATTATTATGAGTGACCAGGGTCTGCAAGACTACTGGAACAAGTATGGCGCTGGCCAGGGCGGCGAGTACTACCTCGTTGACCGCACCTTCGCCAAGCTGCGCAACCTGAGCCTCACTTGGGAGCTTCCCAAGAAGTGGGTAAATGCCGCTAAGCTGAGCAATGTCGCTATCACTCTGTTTGGTAACAACCTGTTTACCTGGACTGCACGCGACAACTACGACATCGACCCAGAGTCTACCACTACTGGTACCGACCTGGAAGGTGGATTTGGTGAGCTTTACACCAACCCAAGTTGCCGCGTATTTGGTATAAATCTTAGCATTAAGTACTAATTTTTAATGGAGAATAAGATTATGAAAAAGATATTTTTAGCAAGTCTTTTGGTGCTTGGATTAGTAGCCACTTCATGCGACAACTATCTTGACATCAACCAAGACCCCAACTCTCCCACCGAGGAGAATATGACTCCTAACATGATGCTGCCGGCTGCCGAGATGAACATTGCTCACAGCTACGGCGACTATCTGCGCACCGTGGGTGGATATTTTGCACAGCACTACTCTCAGGAGTTCGGTACCAGCAACTACCTTGACTACAGCCAGTTCAACCAGAGTGCTGTACGTTCTAGCAGCATGTACCGTCAGCTCTGCACCCGCGCTATGAACAACCTCAAGTACATTCGTGAGTATGCAGAGACCAATGGCGAATGGGGCAATTACCTTGCAGCTACTGTGCTGCGTGCTTTTGCCTATCAAGTACTCGTTGACTGCTATGGTGAGGTTCCCTATACCGAGGCATTAGACCTTGGCAACCTCACTCCTCACTATGATGAGGGACAGTTTATCTATGACGGCATTCTCGCCGAGCTTGACGAAGCTCTCAGCAAGGTGAGCGGCAGCGACCAAGTGGCTACCAGCATTCTTTTCCCTGGCGGCTCAGCTAAAGACTGGATCAAGTTTGCCAACGCTCTGAAACTTCGCATCCTCACTCGTGAGAGCGGTGTGAAGGACGTGAACAGCCAGATTGGCGCCCTCATCAACGAGAACAACTTCCCAAGCAAGGACGTACAGTTCGCTGGTTGCTGGAAGAATGAAGCAGGCCAAGCTAACCCATTCTTCATGGAAGATGCTTTTGCAAGCTATGGCGCTTCGCAAATCAACATCATCCTCAACGTCGCTCTGCTCAACACCATGAGAATTACTAGCGAAGACTTCACCGATGGCCGTCTGGCAGCCTACTTCTCGCCTAACGGCAGCAATGCCTACAATGGTGGTGTGAGTGGTACCAACTTCTCTTCTGCCCTTGATGAACTCAAGAATGTAAATTACTGGTGCCGTCCAAACGCCCACTTCAACGACCCTGTTGTGCTGATGAGCATTTCGGAAATCAACTTCCTCATTGCTGAATACTATGCTAAGAACAAGAACAACGCTCAGGCACAGAAATACTATGCCGACGCTATTAAGGCTTCGTTCACCAAGGCAGGTGTCTCTGGCTATGAAGATGTTGTGGCACAATATCCACTCGACGTGAACAACTACAAGCAAGCCATTGGCATCCAGAAGTGGGTTGACCTCTCGGGTTACAACAGCTTCGAGGCTTGGTGTGAGATGCGCCGTCTGGGTTACCCAGCAATGAGCAATGTGAAGGGCGAGCAGGTTTTCAACCCAGCGACTGGTGCTTACAATCCTAGTGTTGTGGCTCCTGGCACACTCTATCACCCAATTGACGCCAACCCAGTGCTCACTGGCATCCTTCAGAGGTTCCCATACGCTGAGTCATCGGCTAACCGCAACCAGAACACTCCCACCTATCCAGGTGATAACGCTCCTGTATTCTGGGCTAAATGAAATAGTTAAGGTTATAACTTAAAACGAATTTATTATGAAGATATTAAAATATTTAGCATTCAGTGCTTTGGTTGCCTTCTCGCTAACTTCCTGCGACAAGACCACCGAAGGTGTGACTGATGTCCTCTACTATCCTGTTATTTCCCTTGAGGGCGGCAGGGTGCTCTTAACAGTGGGGGATACCTATACTGAGCCAGGTTACAGCGCTGCACTGGGCACCGAAGACCTTACCGACAAGGTGGAAGTATCAAGTAATGTTGACACTAGTGCTCCTGGCTTCTATACTGTAACTTACAAGGTGACCGATTCCGATGGCAATTCTGCTGTTGAGAAACGTGAGGTTTGGGTTAACAACCCCGGCCACTTCGACAACATCTACTGGGCAGAGTGCTGGCACAAGACTAACGCAGCCCGTCACTACTACAACAGCCCTGAATCCATTCAGGATTTAGGTGACGGCTACTACCTTCTCAGTGACTGTTTAGCTGGATACTACGCTTATGGTGTTTATCCACAATACAGAAACACCTATGACTTCGAAGCCGAGGCATTATTAGCGCTTGATGAACCCACTGTTGTAATGCTCGAAGAAGGCGACTGGTACTTCTATGACGGTGCTGACCCCGAAGTGATGTATGACGGCAATTATGATTCAGAGACAGGTATCTTCACTTATCGCCTCAACTACTATTGTGGCGGTGGAGTTATCATGACTCCTATCACTGCCGATAATATTGATGGACTTCCTATTCCTGAAGAATAATTAACGAAAGGAGAATAAGATTATGAAAAAGTCATTATATTCAATATTTGCGCTGATGGCAATGCTCGTGGCATTCACATCATGCGAGAAAGACGAAGTTGAGAACACCGCGACTGTTGAGGCTGCTGGTGAGTGGCACATCACTTTTGCCGCTATCGATGACAACGGCGAGGTAATTGACGACGACTGGTTTGGTGATGGCGTTTACAACATCGCCACCAGCAACACCGCTGCCAACGTTCCCAACAAGATGTATATTGTTGACAATGTGAACTACATTGTACCCTACCAGGTAGAAGTAGATCTTGACATCAACAATCTCACATTCAAGACCAATGGCGAGGTAGAAAACATGTATGGTGCAGGAAACTTAAAACCATTCTTTGGTGAAGACATCTTCCTTGGCGAACGCGTTACCATCACCGATGGCAAAATCATAAAGGATGGTTACACTAAGGCAAACGGCATAAAAGTTGACTACATTGAGTTCTACATCAGCCTCAGCGACGATCCACTGCCAGGTATGTATGGCATTGCCAGCAAGTACAAAGTTAGCGGCTTCCGCTACACTGGCTTCGTAGAGGATGAATAATCATCGAGCTTGAAAAGGTTTCCAAAACCTTTCCATCAATACCCATCAAGGGCCGCACAACCAACCGTGCGACCCTTGATTTTTTATTCCTGTTTTCGTCAATGGGAAACCCGCTATAATACCAGGAGAGAAAGCAAAGATGCCGGGTGGGTCAAAGCAGGGCGTTGCAAAACATAAAAAACAACTGATTTTTCTGATATATCTGAAATCAAGAAAAAATATAAACCTTGATAATCAGCTGTTTTAAAAATCAGAACATTCAGATAAATCAGTTGTTTATATTTTGAGTGGTAGTTTTGCAACACCTTCCTGTGTCAAAATGAGGATTGATGCATTTTGTAGGGACAAGGCGTGCCTTGTCCGAAGCACACAAAGATTGATACTCAAGTTTATAAAGTTCTAAAACTTTATAAACTTGAAGGTTAGAGGTTATAGTTTAAATAAAATGCTCACGCTCTCAAGGCTTTAAGCAAGCTTAGCCTTGTCTCGCTTAATCGCATTTTTAGTGTTTAGAGAATTTTTTTTTAAAAATTTTATATTTCACACTGATCTTCCTCTAAAAATGTGATTTAGCGAGCCAATCAGAAGCGAGCAATCAGAAATGAGCAATCAGAAATGAGCAATCAGAAATGAGCAATCAGAAATGAGTCTGACATCTGAAATCTGAAGTCTGAAATCTGAAATCTGAAATCTGAAGTCTGAAATCTGAATTGCCTTGCTAGCGTTGGTATTTTATTTTCAGTTGCCGAGTAGCAACCGGTAGAGAACAATCACATCGGTGGCGGTGACATTGCCGTCGCCATCCACATCGCAGGCAGCACTGTATTGGCACTCGCCGTTGAGGATATAGTCATAAAGAGCTATAACATCGGCCGAAGTCACGGCTCCATCCAAGTTTATGTCACCGGCGATGATTACCAGCTTGTCTTTTCCAAGCATTATCTCAATGAGCAATCTCAGGTCGGTGGCGGTGACATTGCCGTCGCCATCCACGTCGCAGGTAATGCTGTATTGGCGGGCACCGTTGAAAAAGTAGTCTATCATGGCAATGAAGTCGGCTGCTGTCACTTCCCCATCCATATTCACATCGCCCATGATGCCCCACTGAGTGTTGAGCCACGACACTTTCTTGGTAATCACATCGAGGTAATGCTGCGACTGGTAGGGGGTGTGGCTGCTGGCATAAAAGCACCATCGCCGCCGGTCGTGCCGCTCGGCATCGGCAATCAGTGTCCGCCACTGCCAAGCATGGTCTATAAGGCGGTCAAGCACATGGTTGGTGCAGAACTCGTGCCACACCGCCCGCACCTCTTGCTGGAACCGTGGGAACTTGAGGATTTCCTTTATCCACAAGAAAGTATAACGTGTGCCGTAGTCGTAGATGAAACGGTCGCCGGTGGTGCTTTCTTGAAACACGCTGTTGTCGAAGTCCCACACGGGACCAAACTTGAGTTTCTCGTCCCAACCCAAGTCTTTATACATGAACATGCTGCCCGAGAACGCCTCCACATTCTCCATCACCTCGTGGATGACATAGAACCGTGCCAGCGTGCCCATGTCGAGAAGCTCTTCCCAGCCACGGTCGCTCTTGTTGGGCACATACACGCAACTATCAACACGGTGGAGCAGGTCGTGGATGTAGTGACGCTGCACCGCCGAGAGCACCTCGGGCGACTGAGTGACGATAGTGAAACGAGGATTTGCCGGATCATTGTTCTGGTATTGGTCTATGACGATGTTGCCGTCGCCGGTAAGCTCGAGGAGCCATCCTCCGGTCACATTGTCGGCGATAGTCTCATTATCGGCTTGCTCCAAGATATCGACACGCCCGCCTTCCACCCTGATTTTCTCGCACAGGAAGTAAAGCCCCACATAGTCGCCATTGAGCACTAGCTCCACCGGCACTTGCGTGGGAGTGTAGGCCATGTTGAGCAACCGGCTCATCTCAAAACCCACGGTGTTGCGCAGGTAGCCGCTAAAATCATTGTAGTGTGCCAGCAGCACAAAATGACGACTGCGGTCAAGACCTAGAGGCGACTGCTTGGTAGCAAACTTTATCTTATAGGGTTTCTTGTCGGAGTTTGCCCACGTCCAGTTGCCACGACCTTTCACCTCTATAGCAAGCGGCTCCTGGAGGGTGCCGAGTGGCTGCTGGGCGTCGTCAATCCACAAATTGCCGTCAACATAATAGTCCTTACTTGCGACGGTCACAGAGTCTTTGGTGTTTAGATAGATTATCGGTAGTGACCCCGAGACTGTGGCATCGTAGCTATAGTCGGGACGCCAGTAGCCGTTGCTCTGACTCCTGTCGTTGATGGGACAAAAGACCCATCGCGACGATATGCTCCTATCGATGGCGACTTTAGAGACGAGGTTTGTGCGTCGCAGGAAACCGCCACAGGCGTTTTCAAGACTGTCGAGGAACGTGGCAAGGTCGGTGGCGTAGTAGCCCGTCGGCACATCGGTCTCTACGAAGGTGAAGTAGTTGGCATTGTTGATATCGGTGTCGATAGTCGCTTGCCACCAGTCTCGATTGGTGACTCGTTTCATGTCATAGACTTGTGTGAACTTGTCGGCTAGCGTCACATTGCCTACTATCATCTTCACCTGCGTAAAGTGCTGACGGCTATTGTCGAAGCAGTATTCTCCCGCTTTGAGGTTAAGTGCATAGGCTTTGCCGGCACATAGCAATGCCGGTACCATGGTTAAGACAACGCAAGCCAATATAATGCGACTAATCCTCATAGCGATGCAAAGTTACGTCATTTTTGAATATACTCAAATTTCTAGAGTTCTAAAACTTTATAAACTTGACGGTTAGAGGTTAGTGTTTGGAGAAATTTTTTTTCAAAATTTTCTATATTTCACACTGATTTTCCTCTAAAAATGCGTTTAAGCGAGACAATCAGAAGCGAGACAATCAGAAGCGAGACAATCAGAAGCGAGCAATCAGAAGCGAGTCTGAAATCTGAAGTCTGAAATCTGAAGTCTGAAGTCTGAAGTCTGAAGTCTAAAATCTGAGTTGCCTTGGGAGCATGAGCATTTTATTGAAACTCTAAATACTAAACATTAAACTTTGAGCAAGTTAACAACTTGCGAAACTTGAATAATATACTTATGGTGGGTTCTATAAATTCAAAATCAGCTAACGACCATCTTCACATTTTTATTAATTTATAGAAACCATCTTATATTAGTAAACGAGGTTAATCCTTTTAAGTGTATTTATTTTCGCAATAATTTCGATATTTTCAAACAAAATACACAAAAATATGTTATCTTTGTACACATCAAAACATAATCTTTCGCCTCACTGTGAGGCTAAACACTTGAATAAGAAACAATAACCATTAAAACTATCATTATGTATAAAATTCAGAGTCACCCTATTCTTGAGCTTCCTCAGGAAGAATATGTAGAATTCCAGTTTGAAGGAAGAACCGTGCGTGGGCAGAAAGGCAAAACCATTGCCGCAGCACTGCATCAGGCAGGACTCATAGTGCACAGTCACAGCACCAGCGGCCGCAACCGCAGCCTTGAGTGCGGCATCGGCAAGTGCGGTGCCTGCGAAATGCTCGTTGACGGCCAGGTGCGACGCATCTGCATTACCAGCGTTGACGGCGTGAAAGAGGTGCGCGAGATTGCTAAGGACTACATGCCCGAGGGCGAGGCTCGCAAGGCCAGTGATACAAAGATTTACAAGACCACCGTGGCCATCATTGGCGGCGGTCCTGCCGGCTTGGCGTGCCGCGAGCAGCTCACCGCCCTGGGCATCCCCAACATTGTGGTTGACAACAACGCCACCGAGGGCGGTCAGTTCAACATGCAGACCCACCAGTTCTTCTTCTTTGAGAAGGAGCAGAAGTTTGGCGGCATGCGTGGCTTCGACATTGCCAAGACGCTCGCTGGCGACAGCCACGACGGCATCTTGCTCAACAACACCGTGTGGGACCTGCTCGAAGGCCGCCGCATCGCCCTGAAGAATATCGTCACCCAAGAAGTGAGCTACATAGATGCCGACCACTTAGTGGTGGCAACAGGCGCTGTGCCTTTTATGCCAGTGTTTGAAAACGATGATGTGCCAGGCGTTTACACCGCTGCGGTGTTCCAGAAGATGATGAACCAGGAGCACACCCTGCTCGGCAAGAAAGTGCTCACCGTGGGCGCCGGCAACATCGGCTATCTCACCAGCTATCAGGCTATGCAGGCGGGAGCGACCATCAAGGCGATCATCGAGGGTATGGACCATGAGGGAGGCTTCCCCGTGCAGGCCAACCGTGTGCGCCGCCTGGGCATCCCCATCATGACTTCGCACGTGCTCATCCGCGCCATCCCCAACGAGGACTACACCGGCGTTACCGGCGCGGTGATTGCCGAGTGCAAGAATTTCCAGCCCATTCCTGGCACCGAGCAGGTGATTGACGACATTGACATCATCAACATCTGCACCGGTCTAATCCCTGACAACCAACTTCTCGTTAAGGGTCGCTCGGTATTTGGCCGCAACGTGTATGGCGCAGGCGACGCTGTGCGCATTGGCGAAGGCACCAGCGCTGTGCTGCGCGGCAAGCAGGTAGCCTACGAGGTGGCTCAGGAGATGGGCATGCGTTTCCCCTACGAAGACTATCTTGAGGTTTCACGACAGTATATCGACTCACAGCAGCGTCCCGTGCGTCTGCTCGACGAGCCACGCATCCCCGATGAGGAGCGCATGGCGGCAAAGCCCTACGTGAAAATCAACTGTCTCTATGGCTTCGCCTGCAACCCCTGCACCTTCTCTTGTCCGCAGGGCGCCATCAGCAAGCCCACCACATCCTCGGTGCCAATGGTTGATTACAACAAGTGCATCGGCTGTATGCAGTGCGTGAATCACTGCCCGGGTCTCGCCATCTTCGGCTACGACAAGCGCAAGAATGTGATGTTCCTGCCAGTGGAATATGAGGTTGAGGAGGGCAAAGAGGTGTTCCTCGTTGATGACAACGGCGCCAAAGTGGGCGAGGGCGTTATCGAGAAAGTCCTTAAGAAAGACAACAAGACCAATGTGGCACGCGTCAAAGCTACCCAGGTGGATGATTTGAACCAAGTGAACGGCTTTATCCTCAAGGATCGCTATCCCGAACCGTTGAACCTGCGTCCTCTCACCGATCCCGAGGAGGGCAAGTCGTTCGTTTGCCACTGCGAGGATGTGGATGTGAAGACCCTGCTCGCCGTGATTGGCGACCGCAAGTATATCTCGGTTGACGAACTCAAACACACCACCCGCATGGGTATGGGGCCCTGCCGCGGCAAGCGCTGCGTGTCACGAGCAAAACAGATTTTGCGCGCTCACGGCATTGAGGTGACTGGCGACAGCACTCCGCGCGCGCCGCTCGCCAACCAGGTGACTCTGGGCGATGTGTATAATGGCGAGACCAAGGAAACCTTCGTCTTTGAGCACGGCTCCGTAATCGAGAAAGCCGAGACCGAGATTCTCGTCGCTGGCGGCGGCATGGCAGGTAGTGCCGCGTTCCGCTACTTTGCCGAGGCTGGCAAGCGCACCGTTCTTGTCAACTACGACCGCGGCTCCACTTGGCGCTGCATTGGCGGCGGACGCCCTGCGTTCTCCAACCCCGACATCAGCGACATCGCCATGCACAACCTCGAAATCTTCCGCGACGACCAGGAGCATTGCAACATCGACCTGAAGATGACCCGCTATGTCAACCTCGTGCATGACGACGCCACCTACCGCTCTCTCGACGCCTCGCGCGCATGGAGCGAGGCGTACATGATTGACCGCAAGGACTTCACCAAGGAAATCTCGCCTTACTGGAACCCCGACGACAACATCTACAGCCACGCCTTGATTTCGAAGAATTGCTGGCAGGCGACACCGGGACGCACCATCGACTATGTGCGCACTGTGGGCAAGCAGCATGGCGGAGAGGTGCTAGAGGACTGCGAGGTACTCCATGTGGAGCGCGTGGGCAACAAGTTCCGTGTGCTGGTGCGCCGCCACGACAAGCACTATGTGGAATATACCTGCGACCACTTCGTCAACGCCATGGGTTGGGGCTCGGAGAAATTCACCGACATGCTCGGCATCGACACCCAGCTCTTCCCCGTGAAGCATCAGGCGTTCATCACGCGCCGCCTCCCCAACATGGGCGTGAACGCCGACTCGCTCGACATGATTATCGACCGCCGGCACTACAAGGGCTTCAACGCCGTTTACGGACAGCAGTTCCTGCACACCGGGCAGATAATTGGCTGCGCGTCGCCCGACTGCGACCCCTACGAGGCACGCCAGAACCTGAAGTACAACAGCCAGGCATTCCTCAAGATTGTGAGCGAGATGTTTGCCCAGTGGATTCCAAACCTCGCATCCGTCGGCTTCCATGCCGTGTGGGCGGGCTACTATATCGAGCCACGCTACATCATCGACCCCGACGCTGGTCTGCTCACTGGTCTGCGCGGACACGGCTTCATGCTCGGTCAGTACCTTGCCAAGCTCTATGTTGACAAGTATCTGGGCAAGCCCGTTCCGGCCTACATGAAGGACCTCGCCATCGGCGGCAAAGGCCTAAGCGAGAACGCATTCCAGTAAAACATAATTCACAATAACAACAACTGCACTTCAAATGTCAGAGGTATTAGACTTTTGAAGTGCAGTTAACTTTATGATAAGATGAAAGAAAGAAAAGAAAAGAAAGGAAGAGAGAATGATGATACTCAAGCCTTGAGGCTGTTGGGCTGTGCGCCGTAAGCACCGCGTTCGTAAGGACAACCGAGAAATTATGCGCACTTTCGATTGAAGAAATTCGTGCAGAACCCTCCTTGAATGGTTTCCGATGACAACAGTCGCGCAAAACGAGAGCAACACAATGCCTTGCATTAGTATTGCCGAGCCGCAGCCAACTGAAGCAGAAATTTATTTTCTGCAAAATTACCCCCATTCGACTCACCCCATAATCGACAAAAAGTAGCATTTTTCCATCAAAACAGTTATTTTAACGATGCTGGGTTAAATTTTCGCACATCTTGATATTTATCTTTGCAGGTAAATTTCAAATAAATTTCAATTCATTATTAAAAAAATGAGCAAAAATGACTATTTTTGCAGTTTGTAATCAGCAATTATCCATCAAACATTTATGAAAAACCTATCGTTATAGACTTATTTTCAGGCTGTGGTGGGCTATCTCTTGGGTTTGAGATGGCTGATTTTGATGTGAAACTTGCCATTGATAATTGGGAAGATGCACTTGTAACTTACCGATTTAACCATAAAAATACTGATACACTTAACGCTGACTTGCTAAATTTAGACCCTGCAAAAATTGAAAAAGATTTCAATTTGCATGAGGTTGATGTTATAATAGGTGGACCACCATGTCAAGGTTTTTCAGTTGCAGGAAAACGCATCATTGATGATGACAGGAACAAACTTTATATGTCTTTTGTGCGTTTTGTCAACCATTTCAAGCCCAAAGCATTTGTTATGGAGAATGTTCCTAATATCCTATCAATTGGCAATGGGGCAGTCAAAAACGCGATTATTAATGATTTCACAGCACTGGGCTATATTGTTACTTATAGAGTTTTAATTGCTTCTGATTATGGAGTACCACAGAATAGGCGAAGAGCTATCTTTGTAGGCACATTAGATGGTGATTATATTTTTCCAGAACAAACTTCAGAAATAAGAGTCACAACAAAAGAAGCTATTTCGGATTTGCCTGAAAACTCTATAAATGATGGGGAGAAATATCCGATTGCACCGCAAAGCGACTACCAACGTTTAATGCGTAAGAATAGTTCAACTTTGAATAATCATCAAATTTCTAATCATAGTTCTCAAACTCAGCACATAATTAGTCTTGTTCCTGATGGTGGGAATTATAAAAATCTACCCTTAGAGTTTAGAAATACACGCAAGGTGCATATCGCTTGGACGCGTCTTAATAGCAAAAAGCCAAGTATAACTATTGATACAGGACATAGACATCATTTTCACTATAAGTTTAATCGTGTTCCTACGGTCAGAGAATCTGCAAGAATACAATCATTTAGTGATGATTTTATTTTTATAGGGAGTAAAACCAGTCAGTATAAACAAGTGGGAAATGCAGTGCCTCCTTTAATGGCCAACGCAATCGCCTCACAATTAATAAATTCTTTATATGAAAAATCAACATCAATACTACAGCATTCCTGACAAATACTGGCATAGAATACATTTTGTTCGTCCTCGATTCAAAGGAAATATAGAGAATGTTCTTTTGTATATGGCAAATGAATGCTGTCGCATTCCAAGATTGCCAATTGACGAATATAGTACAAAATATTTTAATGCTATACGAAGATTCCCAGGAAACATCGATTCAGCTAAAAAAACACTTCAAAATTGGCGAACAGAAATATCTGCTTTATTTGAGATAAAGAAACAGGATTTACTGAAACATCAAGAATGGCAAGTTTCCTTTATGAGAATCAAGACTTGCCACAGTTTCTTAGGTTTTTCTTGTATTCCTTTCAGTTCCCTGGTGGACACATGAAACCACAGGACTTAAAAGATATAATACTTCATAATATTCGTTTTAAACCTGCTAAAGCCATTATTCAAGTACTGCTTGCTGGGAATGAGATTCTCTCAAAAAATGGGGAGAACAAAATAATGTCTATATCAGCTGAAGAAGCAACATATTGTATTTTTAATGACATCCGCTTTACAAGTGGTAAAATAAAACCTCATAAAGTTGCTCAAACCATAATCTATAATAGAAAGAACCATATTAATTATTATAATATTCATGATCAAAAAATCAAGTCTCTCAGAGGGAAGCCACGCTCTAAGGGTGATGTGACACGTTATGCAGGCGACATCCTTTATTATATGGAAATAGCAAACTTGTTAGATGACCACCACGGTTATTTCTATCTTAAAGGCAATGAACAACAAGCTATTACTCTTTTCTCTCAAGATAAAACTTTTTTTAATGGTTATGAGCAATTCTATGGGGTAACTAATGTTGAAATCTCAGCTCTATCAAAGGTTGAACCAATGTTGTTTGAATATGTTAATCAATCTCTAAATCCAGAACTTTTCAAAACAGACATTCGTAGTATTCTTGGTGATACAGCAGAAGTTGATGTTATTTTTGGAGACCGTATAAAAGAAGTTGTTCAAGGTGATGGAACATCTAAAGATATTGGAAATCTTGGTGAAGCTATTGTTTGTGGGCATGAAAAAATGAGACTTAAAATTGCTGGCTATGATGACTTTGTGAGGCTTGTGCAAATAGTTGATACTCCCGCTTATCATCCAGGATTTGACATTGATAGCTATGAGGGTGATGGCACAGAAGATCATAGATATATTGAAGTTAAAACTACTATTAGTAAGAAAGCAATACAAATGTATGGTTTTCATATGTCGCCAAATGAATGGCGTGTTGCTAATACTATACGCAAACATTACTGCGTCTATAGACTGATGCTAAGTGAAAGTAAACGTGTTCTGTTAATTCTTCGAGATCCAGTCAATTTGTATAAAAAAGATATCATTGAGGCATTGCCACGTGATGGGATGGAAATATCTTTTGATTCGGAAACATTTAAACCAACAGAAATCCTAACTTGGCAATGATGAAAGTATTATCTCTATTTAGTGGATGTGGAGGCATGGATTTGGGTATGATTGGAGGTTTTTCTTATCTTGGCAAAGAATATGAGAAGTTGCCCTTTGAAATTGTCTATTCCATTGATTTCGACCAATATTGCACTAAAATATATAATGAAAATTTTGAACACAAAAGCATTGTTGGTGATGTTAGAAATATCGATATAGAAAAATTACCTAAATTTGATATTTTGATTGGCGGTTTTCCGTGCCAGTCTTTTTCAATTTCAGCTCAAAATCCACCTCGTTTAGGTTGTAAAGATGAAGATAAAGGCTTGCTATTCCGTGAAATGGTAAAAATTTTGGAAGCAAGGAAACCTAGATTTTTCATTGCTGAAAATGTTAAAGGACTGTTATCAGCCAATAAAGGGCAAGCTTTTAAATTAATTAGCAAAGAGTTTTCAGATGCAGGTTATCATTTACGATTCAAAGTTATTAACGCGTCTCATTTTGGTGTGCCTCAAAAACGAGAGCGCGTTATAATTGTGGGATTCCGTGATTATTCTGATTTTTTTAAATTTTCATTTCCTTACCCACTATCAAAGAATGATTTCAAAGTTTTGCGCGATGTTATTGACTATCGTGAAGATTATAATGAAAAACTTTTCTTTAGTGATAAAGCAGTTGCAGGAATGATGAAAAATAGAACTAAAATGAACAAAGGTCGTGCTCAAAATCTTGACGAACCTTGTAATACGATTAGTTCTCATTTAGCTAAAGTAAGTTTAAACTCTACCGATCCCGTTTTGTTTGTAAATGGGCGGTATAGAAGATTCTCTACTAGTGAAGCAGCAAGAATACAATCATTCCCAGATGATTTTAAATTTGATAGTGTTACGGAGACATGTCAATATCGTGCAATTGGGAACGCTGTTCCACCTGTAATGATGTGGCATATTGCAAATGCACTTGTAAAAACCATAAAAAAATGTACAACAAATGTGGTTGCTACTTATCCCTTGCAAAAAGATATTTCCTTTGTTAGTGAGGGTTACATTGTTTATGGAGAACCTAGAAATGAACGACTTGACAAGTCTTAGAAGATTGTGCTCGATAATATGACTAAAGAAAAAATAAAGCAACTTATTGAAAATGTAATTGATGATTTAATGAATGGAGCAGATTTATCTCCCACATTATTAAAATGTCAAACAATAGCATTTCATCTAAAAAATGATAGTTTTTCAAAATGGTTGGTGTAGCTATTGAAAAAATTAGGCGTAATGGTCATTTTGCAGGATAAGAAGTGCATATAGTGGCTTTATTGGTCAT
>ERZ842401.3997-NODE-3997-length-17645-cov-3.519898_pt1 | contig 17645 bp, 9 predicted proteins | sample MGYA00521270_ERZ842401 | MGnify/ENA primary metagenome ERZ842401 (study PRJEB31892, sample SAMEA3878208) | bioreactor metagenome | biome: Moose rumen | place: Sweden | collected 2011-10 | study: EMG produced TPA metagenomics assembly of the PRJEB12797 data set...
ATCCTTGGCGGCCGCACGTCGCTGGGCTATGTGGGCTTCGACAATGAAAATGGCAAGGCCTCCCTTACTTTTGGCTATCCTTATGTGGAGACACCACGTCGGTATATCCGCAAGCTGACCCTCATCAACCCCATCACCACCTTTGCCCGTCTGGAACGGGGTGAGCGCATCATTCTCACATGGGTCATCCGTGAGGGCGAGGCCAAGGACTACGGACAGTTCGTTACCTCTGTGTGGCAGCACTGCATGGACCAGCTGAAGCCCGAACCCATTCAGCCGCTCTATACGCCTGAGCAGATGAAGGCCCAAATGGCCAACTATTTCCGCAAGGGCTATGTCGACCAGTATGCACTGAAATTCCATTCAGGCCACGGTCTGCGCATAGACGACTGCAAGCCCGTCGACCATGTGCAGCTTGGCTTCTGTGGTCGCGTGCTCCTCAACGGCTTCAATGCCTTGGAGTACGGCGAGCAGACGGGTGATGCCTCGTTGGTGAAGATGGGACAGGACATCTTTGACAGTTGGCTTGCTAATGGCTTTACGGAGCGTGGCTATTTCAAGGAGGATATGCACATCCGTAATGGCATTCCTGCCGACAAGGACTGCGTGCACAGCATCCGTCAGCAGTCGGAGGCCGTCTATGCCGTGCTCCACTACCTGACCTACGAGAAGCAGCATGGCCGTAAGCACAAGGATTGGGAACAGAAGATGCGCACGCTGCTCGACCAGATGCTGCAGCTCTTGAAGGATGACGGTCACTTCCCCCGTAAGTATCGCGACGACCATAGCGATGTCGATGCCTCGGGCGGCTCTACCCCTTCGGCCACGTCAACCCTCGTCATGGGCTATAAGTACTTCGGTGACAAGCGCTATCTGCAGGCTGCCAAGCGCACCGTAGACTATCTGGAGAAGAACATCATTTCGAAGAGCGACTATTTCTCGTCGACCCTCGATGCCAACTGTGAGGACAAGGAGGCTGCCATCAGTGCCGTCACCGCTACCTACTATCTGGCCATGGTGACGAAGAAGCAGGAGCGTCAGCATTATATTGACCTCTGTCGTCAGGCCAGCTATTTTGCCCTGTCGTGGTATTATCTGTGGGATGTGCCCTTCGCTCAGGGACAGATGCTGGGTGATCTTGGTTTCAAGAGCCGTGGCTGGAGCAATGTGTCGGTAGAGAACAACCACATTGACGTGTTCGTCTTTGAGTTGCCTCATATTGTGCAGTGGCTGGCCGGTGAGACTGGCGAGCAGCGCTTTGCCAAGATTCACGATGTCATTTTCTCTTCGCTAAATCAGTTGCTGCCCACGCCCGACCGTCTCTGCGGCATTGGCGTGCCGGGCTTCAATCCCGAGGTGGTGCAGCACACCAATTGGGACTATGGTCGCAACGGTAAAGGCTTCTACAATGACATCTTCGCCCCAGGTTGGACGGTAGCCTCGCTTTGGGAACTGTATTCGCCTCAGCGCACTGTCGGCTTCTTGACTAAATAGGGTTGGTATGCGTGTTCTCAATCCTTTTTGAATACTTTCGCCCCCAATATTTCTGTTATACAAGAATATTGGGGGCGTTTTTGTAACAGCTTAATAATCAGATGGGTATAAAGCTTGTTGTGGAATATTTGCTTATACAATCAAAATTTTACTATTAAATTGGTGAAAAATATTTTAACTTTGCAACAAATCTAACTCATTTAACTATTAGCTTAAAATCAACGAAGATGGAAAAACAATTATCAAAGTTCTGTCATTGTTTGCTTCCGGCCAGTGCTATGCTCTTCTGCACGATGACGATGCTGGTGGCCTCTCCGGCATTGCCACGGGCAAGTGCTGCCGTACAACAGAATGCGAAGGAAACCCAGGTTACGGGTATTGTTACCGACAATGAGAAGCAGCCCTTGATTGGTGCCACCGTCACTGTCGTGGGCAGTAAGGCGATGGCCGTCACCGACATGGACGGCATGTTCAAGATCGTTGTGCCCAACCGCACCAGCTCAGTCATCGAAGTGTCCTACATGGGCTTTCAGAAGAAGCAGGTGAAGGTGAATGGCTCCAAGCTGCTTAACATTCAGCTGGAGGAAGAGACCAACGAGTTCAGCGAGGTCGTCGTCACCGGTTATAGTAGTCAGAAGAAAGCGTCTATCATTGGTTCTATCGAGACCATCAAGCCTGCCGAGTTGCAGTTTGGTACTACGCGTACCTTATCTAATAACTTAGCTGGTAAGTTGAGTGGCGTGATTGGTATTCAGCGTTCGGGCGAGCCTGGTTACGACGACTCCAATTTCTGGATTCGCGGTCTGTCTACTTTCCATGGCGACAATGCTCCTTTGGTGCTCATCGACGGTGTTGCCCGTGATCTGAACAATGTCGACGTGTCTGAGATAGAATCGTTCTCCGTGCTGAAGGATGCATCTGCACAGGCCATGTACGGTGTGCGCGGTGCCAATGGTGTGATTGTCATTACCACGAAGCGTGGTAAGATTGGTGCTCCTCAGGTGCGCTTCCATGTGGAGCACTCCATCAACGAGCCCACCATGTTCCCCGAGTTCCTTGGTGCAGCCGACTATATGGGACTGCTCAATGAGCTGGCTGGTCAGGACGGCAAACCCTTGCCGTTCAATCAGTTGCAGATCGACCGTACGCGCACAGGCTACGACCCCGATCTCTATCCAGACGTAAACTGGATTGATGTCATCACTCGCGACCATGCCTATACCACTCGCGGCAATGTCGACATCAGTGGCGGTTCCGACTTCCTTCGCTATTCTATCGTGGCTTCTTACTTCAAGGAGACGGGCATTCTGGAGCAGGACAAGTCGCTCCCCATCGACAATGCTACGAACAACCAGCAGTTCAACCTCCGCACCAATATTGATATGGACGTGACGAAGACCACCCTTCTGCGCGTCAACATCGGCGGCTATCTGAACCGTTTCAAGAAGCAGGGCGTTGATGTGAACACTGCTTTCGATCATGCTTTCATGACGCTTCCTTTCGTCTATCCAGCTCGCTATAGCGACGGCTCCATTCCCTTGGTGTCGAACCGTAGCAACCCGTGGCTTGAGGTCACACAGGGTGGATATAACTTCCGCACCTCTTCCAAGTTGCAGACGCTGTTCTCTGTAGAGCAGGACCTGAAGCAGCTGACGAAGGGCTTGAAGGCAAAGGTGCTGTTCAGCTTCGACCGTTGGAACCAGAGTGAGCGCGGACGTACTACCAACGTGGGCACCGTGTTCCCTGCCACGGGTCGTGATGCCGAGGGCAACCTCATCTACAGCCAGTATCAGACGGGCGACGAGTCAATGCCCCACTATAATAAGAGTGAGTATGGCAACACCAATATCTATCTGGAGGCCGACGTGATGTACAATCGACGTTTCGGCAAGATGGATGTCGACGCCCTGTTCCTCTACAACCAGCAAGCCTACGACAATGGCGATATTCAGGACTATCGCAAGCAGGGTGTTGCCGGTCGTCTCTCTGGCACTTGGGACAACCGCTACGTGGCTGAGTTCAACTTCGGCTACAACGGTTCTGAGAACTTTGCCAAAGGCAAGCGCTTCGGCTTCTTCCCCTCTTTCGCCTTGGGATGGTTGCTCAGCGAGGAGAAGTTCATGGAGCCGCTGAAGGATGTCTTCAATAAGATCAAGTTCCGTGGCAGCATTGGTCTGGCTGGCGACGATAATATCGGTGGCCGGCGCTTTGCCTATCTCACCACACTGAAGACCGAAGGTGGCTATGGCTACCGTTGGGGTACGACCGGACAGAAATACTACGATGGCATTCTGGAGGGTGAGTACGGTGTGTCCAACCTGACATGGGAGACCGTTCAGAAGAAGAATCTGGGTATTGAGTTGAGCCTCTTTGGCGCTATCGACCTGAATGTCGACATTTTCAAGGAGAACCGTAAGGACATCTTTATGCGCCGTAGCAGCGTGCCCTCGCAGAGCGGTATTCCTTACGAGAGTCAGCCCTACGCCAACTATGGCAAGATGGAGAATCAGGGCTATGAGCTCACGCTGAACCTGCACAAGCAGTGGAATAAGGACTTCTACACCTCTGCCTATGGCAACTTCACTTACGCCAAGAACAAGGTGACCGAGTATGATGAGCCTTCCGTGAAGCTGGGCACCCACCGCGCCCAGACAGGCCGCTCGTGGGGCGAGCTCTATGGCTTGACAGCCGAGCGCCTGTTCACCTACGACGACTTCGAGCTCAATCCCGACGGCTCCCTGCTGCTCAAGGCCGACGGCACGCCCACTCTCAAGGCTGGCATTCCCAGTCAGGAGGTAGGTGCCACGGCGCTCTATCCTGGTGACATCAAGTATGTCGACGTGAATGGCGACGGTGTCGTCACCGAGGAAGACGAAGGCTTCATCGGCGGTACGGTCGATCCTCGCATTGTCTACGGCTTTGGCGGCGTGATCAGCTATAAGAACATCGACCTGAACTTCTTCTTCCAGGGCACTGGCGATGTCTATCGCATCATCGGCGGACAGCCTTACTTCCTCCCCGGCGGCGGTACCACTACTGAGGGTAATGCCTATTCCTATAACATTGACGACCGTTGGACCGAGCAGAATCAGGACCCGAGTGCTTTCTGGCCCCGTCTGACCTACGGCCCCAACCAGAACAACTACCGCGCCTCTACGTGGTGGAAGAAGAACATGAGCTTCCTGCGTTGTAAGACCGTGGAGGTGGGCTACACCCTGCCGAAGTCATGGATAGAGCCCATCTATGCCAAGAGCTGTCGCATCTTCGTCAGTGGCAACAACCTGTTCTGCCTCTCTTCGTTCAAGCTCTGGGATCCCGAGCTGGGCACCAGCAACGGTTTGCAGTATCCGCTCAACCGTTCGATCATGTTTGGTCTCGACCTTAATTTTTAGTTCATCGTTTACCGCTAATCATATACAGTTATGACAACCAAAAACATCAAACATATATTTGCAGTAGGAACAGTCTGCTGCTGTTTGTCGGCTGCCGCCCCACTGCTCACTGCTTGTTCGGACTATCTTGACAAGGAGCCCGACACCGAGCTGACCACCGAGATGGTCTTCGAGAACCGCGACAAGGTCTATTCCTGGCTGGCCACCATCTATAACGTGATTCACAAGCCCGACAAGTGGAGCCTCACTGTCGACGGCTATGAGGTGATGTCCGACGACATCACGCCCTCTGAGCGCTGGCGTCAGTGGGACTGGCGTCTCACCATCGAGAAGATCACCGGCACGTGGACCATTAATTCTGCCTGGGACGGCGACCTCTGGGCTCGCATGCCCCTCTACATCCGTCATGGCTACATCTTCCGCGACAACGTGAAGGCCATGCCTGACCATGACCTGCCCCAGAGCGAGATCGACAACATGAAGATGGAGGTGAAGTTCCTCTGTGCCTATGCCTGGTGGCTCATGGCCGAGAACTACGGTGGCATTCCCTTCACGCCCGATTATATCGCCCCCACCGATGCTGACCTGAGCGAACTGATGGTGGGCCAGTCGAAGTTCGACGACGTGGTCGACTACTGCGACAAGGAGATGCTCGAGGCTGCCAATGCCCTGCCAGCCGTCTATAGCGATCCCTCCAAGTATGGCCGCATCAATAAGATCATGGCCCTCACCGTGCGTGCCCGCATGCTGCTCTTTGCTGCCAGTCCGCTGGTGAACGGCAACCCCTGGTACGACAACTATCGCAACTACAAGGGCGAGCAGATCTTCAACCAGACCTACGACCACAACAAGTGGATCAAGGCTGCTGAGGCTTGCAAGCTCTGTATCGACGAGGCTGAGCGTGCCGGCTATGCCCTCTACACCGAGGCAGGCCCCAACGGCGGCATCGATCCCTTCATGTCTACCTACAATGTCCACATCAAGCGTTGGAGCGAGGGCAACCACGAGATCACCTTCCCCGTGACCAAGGACAACGACTATCACGGCACCTTCCTGCGCACCACGTCGGTCCGCGAATATGGCGGTGGCAACGGCCTCGGTGTCTATCAGGGCCTTGTCGATGCCTTCTTCATGAAGAACGGCCTGCCCATCAGCGATCCCAATTCGGGCTATCCTGCCAACATGCTCGACAACGTGGACCATCAGCCTGGTCTGCCTGCTGCCTATACCTACACAACGGCCGATCAGTCGAGTGTCATCGACGACCGTTCCGACGTCACCACCTGGGAGTATGGCACCGGCAATCCAGGTGAGATCACTCCTCGAGGCACGTTCAAGATGTACTGCGACCGCGAGCCCCGCTTCTACAATGCCGTGTCCTTCCATGGCGCGTGGCTGGCAGTGGGCAATCGCAAGTATGCTTTCTTCAAGAACGGCCGCGACAACGTGCAGACCTCGTCGCCTCACGATGCTCCCCAGAACGGCTATCTGGCCCGTAAGTCGCTCAACGTGCTCGACAACTATCTGACGGGTGCCGTCACCTCCCGGCAGGCCTTCGCCTATCGTCTGGCCTTCACCTATCTCGACTATGCCGAGGCCGTCAACAAGGCTTACGACGATGCTACCCACCGTGCCGAGGCACTGGTCTATCTGAACCGCATCCGTGAGCGTGCCGGTGTGCGCAAGTACACGTTTGATGCCGTTGCCGTCAACGATGCCGACTACATCCATGTGGACAACACGCAGGATGCCCTGCACCATGTCATCATGATGGAGCGCCGTGTGGAGCTGTGCTGCGAGAACAACCGCTGGTACGACATCCGCCGCTACATGCTGGCTGAGAGCATTCCCGAAATGACGGGCGAAGACTACGGCATGGATGCCGCCAATGGTGCCAATGCCAACACGTTCTTCAAGCGCGCCAAGTTCCAGACGCGTGTATGGAAGCGCTGCTACTACTGGATGCCTATCTATATCAATGAGTATGAGAAGAACCCCAACCTCGTTGAGGCTCCCTTCTGGGTGACTGAGGTCGCTGATGAGGGCGGACAGCCTGCTGATAATGGCGAAGGCGAATCCGAGGAGTAATGGGTGTAAAATAAGTTGTAACGTAAATAAACAAAGCGATTATGAAAAAGACAGCATACGTTTTCAGCCTCCTTGGTATGGCGCTTCTGACGGCCTCTTGCAATGAGGATGCTGAATATTTTGAGTTGCCCGATCAGCCAGATCAGATGCATATCTCGGCTTCGGTGACTGAAGTGAACCTTGAGAAGACCCGTGCCTCTGAGACGGCCATCACCTTCACCTGGACCAAGGCCGTGAGCCCCCTGTCGTCCAGCGACGAGATTGTCTATGGCCTGCGCTTCTATGAGACCGACCAGAAGTCGGAGCACGTCTCCGACACCATCTCGCTGGGCAGTGATGTCACCACCTATTCGCTCACGCACGATCAGCTGAACGACATCATCATGCGCTGGGTCTATCCCGGCGAGCGCATTTCGGTGACGGCGCAACTGCTGGCCTACGTGCAGAACGAGCAGACCTACGTGAAGCCCATCTCGTCGACCGTCACCTTCACGGCAACGTGCTACGAGAAGTATTCCACCTTCCTCTTCCTGCACACGGTAGACCCTGCCACGGGCAACCAGAAGGAGATCAAGATGGAGCAGCGCGAGCTGGGCACGGGTGTCTATGAGGCCTATGTGGAAAACCTCACGGCCTGCGACTACTACTTCACCACTGGCAGTACGCCATACCCGGCCTACGAGGCCGATGCCGACGGCAAGCTGAAGTATGTGGAGACTGGTGATGACGACAATCCCACCTACAGCATGTTCTCTACCGCCGAGACGGGCAAGCGCACCTTCATCGTCGATGTGAACGATGGCTTCAACGACTGCCGCGTGCTCGACATCGTTCAGCTGCCCACGCCCGGCTCCATGTGGATCGTGGGTGATGCCACTCTCGTGGGGTGGCCCTCAGGCGAAAACAAGCCTGCCACGCCTGCCGGCATGTTCTCGATGGTGGGCTCGGCTCGCGAACCTTATATCTATGCCTGGACGGGTGACTTCACTGCCGGCAAGGAGTTCAAGGTGCTGCTCACCACAGAATACAGCGGCCTTACCTTCTATGCTCCTGCTCAGGGAGTAGACCCAGCTGAGAACCATGAGCTGGGCGAGCCGCGCACTGAGAATGGCATGGACTTCAAGTGGGTGCCCACGACATCCGGCCGCTACACCTTCACGCTCTATCTGCTGCGCACAGACCTGCACACTTCGTTTGTTGAGGCATCGGAAGAATAACACCTGATAAGCTATGATGAAGAAAATGCTCTTTACGCTCCTCTTTGGCATGGGCACCCTGACGAGTGCCTGTGCCCAAGCGAACACAGCGACCTACACCAATCCCGTCATCAGTCGCAGCCTGCCTGACCCCACGGTCATCAAGGCGCAGGACGGCTATTTCTATCTGTATGCCACCGAGGACACCCACAACGTGCCCATCTATCGCTCGAAGGACCTCGTGACCTGGCGCTATGCCGGCACGGCCTTCTCCGATGCCACGCGGCCCATGGACTTCGTGCCCAATGGCAGCATCTGGGCTCCTGAGATCAACTACTTCCAGGTGGGCGACAAGATGCAGTATGTGCTCTACTACTCTAAGTCGGAGTGGGGCAAGACGTGGGAGTGCGGCATAGGCGTGGCCGTGAGCGACCGCCCCAGCGGCGGTTTCCACGATGCCCACAAGCTGTTCACATCTGACGAGATGGGGCTTGAGAACTGCATTGACCCCTTCTTCATCGAGGATGGCGGCAAGAAGTATCTCTTCTTCGGCTCGTTCCACGACATCTACGGCATCGAACTCTCCGAGGATGGCCTGTCGCTGAAGGAAGGTGCCAAGAAGTTCAAGATTGCCGGCGGACTCATCGAGGCCACCACCATCATGAAGCACGACAACTGGTACTACCTCATTGGCTCGGCAGGCTCCTGCTGCGAGGGTGCCAACAGCACCTATCGCATGGTGATGGCCCGTTCGCGCCGATTGGTAGGCCCCTATGTGGACCGCAACGGCAAGTCGGCAGTGGGCGACAACATGTCGCTGCTGCTCGAGAAGAGCCCCGAGGTCTATGGTCCCGGCCACTGCTCCCGGTTCGTGGAGGACGAGGCAGGCCAGACATGGATCATCTACCACGGCTTCCAGGCCAGCAATGTCGACGCAGGCCGCGTCACCTATCTCGACCGCATCGAGTGGGACGAGGACGGCTGGCCCACGGTCAAGAACATGAAGCCCTCGGTGAAGGCCGAGGCTCCCATCTTCGATGGCCGCACGGGTGTTCATGCGCTGCAGGCAGCGAGCGGCGACGACGGCTATCTCATCCTGCCCACCGAGGGGCGCGGCATGTTTCGTATCGACAGCCCCGACGACGTGCCCTATTCCTGGACCGTCTATTCGGTGAACGGCACCCTGCTCTCACGCGGCACGACGAAGGGCACGGCTGTCGTCGACGTATCCCGTCAGGGCCGCGGCATGTATATTATCAAGGTAAACGGATTGTCAGGTTCGCAGAGCGAAAAAGTTGCTTTCCTCTAAGGGGAGCGTCAAACGCCGGTAGGGGATGCCCCTGCCGGTGGTACGAAATGAGGCAAACGCAGGGAGTGTTTGCCTCATTTTTCTATAAGCAGCTGCAGCGGATTATATAAGCAGCTATAGCGTCCTATATAAGCAGCTGCAGCTGCTTATGCAAAACTGCGGCAAACTGTACCGGCAAATGCCTCTTTTCCTACCAGGAAGAGCGTCATTTCGTACCGAGGTTTGCGTCAGCAACTCATGAGTAACTGCTCAAATTTAATTTATTCAAACCATATTTTTTTAAGAACAACGGATTTTACGGATTAAACGGATTTAGGCTGCACTGGCAAACATCCGTGTAATCCGTAAAATCCGTTGTTAATATATAAAATAATTGTTTTCAACTACTTTTTTGTCTCTGCCAGAATTTCTGACAAATAGTTCACGGTGCTATATTGTTAATAATCAACAGGTTACGGTGAAGGTTTCAAAAATCATGAAAACCTTCACCGTAAGTTTGTGATTATCAAGCGTTTGCGTATCGTGAAGAGTGGCCTGTTTTCGGAGTTGTTCCAGACTTCTTGAGAGATTGCCCATTCTCTATATAGAAATTGCCCATTCCCTGCACGGAAATGGGCAATCTCTGTATGAGAATGGGCAATTACTTACTTCATCAGCACCTTCTCGCTGACGGTCTTGCCGCCCGTGAGCGTGCTCTTGATGTACATACCCTTGGCAGGAGCCAGCACTCTGCGGCCAGAGAGGTCGTAGTAGACCACCTGTGCGGCCTTGCTGCCGTTGCTGAGCTCTTCAATGCCGGTACTCACACCAATCTTCACCTTGTTGGCATTCACCACGGCACCCGTTGTGGTGTCGATGAGCAGGGCAACCACCTTCAGGTTCTCCTTGTTCTGGATGACATTGGCACCACTGGTGTTCTTGGCTCTCGACAGTGTGAAGGTGTAGGTGTGCTTAACGGGCTCGTCGGCCTTCACCGTGGCAGGAATGCTGTTGGCAATGCCACCGATCTTAGAGGTCATCACGGCCACATCGTTGAAGGTCAGTCCGTAGAGCGTGCTCTCATCAGTCGTGGTGAACTGATCCATGTACTGGGGAGTGCCCTGTGCACCGCCGGCATAGTAGTTGCTCTGTCCCCATGAGGCATCGGTCAGACCGTCGGCGGTGAGGATGTACTCAAGTGCGTAGGTGCCCTCTTCCACATCGAAGGGGAAGGTCACCTCGGTGTTCACAACCACGTTGGCCTTGGTGGCGTTCAGCTTGGCAGAGAGGTCGATATTGGCAATACCGAAGGTCTTGGCCTGAGCAGCCAGGTCGTCGGCAACGCCAAACTCCTTGTTGCCTGTTCCATAGTAGGCATCCAGCTCAGTGGCGCGCTCCATCCATGCATCGGGGAATCCAGCCACTGCTGAGGGGAAGGCGCTGCTGGCCATAATCTCCAGCTCGTCGCCGTTGTGATAGCTCACGAGCACATAGTCGTCGGGATAGAGCTCGGCCAGCTTCTCCAGACCCACGAAGCCGCGGGGGCACCATCCGCACCAGAAGCCGGTGTACTCCTCAAGCAGCACACGGTGCTTGGGCACGCTGTTCAGGGCAATGACGGGCTGCGTGTTGCTGGCAGCAGCATCCTCATTGGCACTGCCGTTCACCTTGGCTACCTTCAGTGAGAGCTCATAGTTGCCCTTCTCGCTGATGGCCGGGATGGTCAGGTTGACCGATGCCGTCTTTCCGAAGAAAGCATCAACGTCGACCGTCACAGGGATGGTGTTGGTCATACCGGCAACAGCGTACTCGATGTCGAGCGACTGGATGCCCTTGGCACCGTGGTTGATCACCTTGACGGGAGCAGTGAACTCCTCGCCGGTCATCACATACAGCTTGTCGCCTTCAGCAATCGACACAGCGTTAGCCTTAACAGCCTCACCGGCCAGCTGGACTTCAATGGCAGCACTGCCGGCATACATAGTAGCGACATCCAGCCACTTCAGGAAACCGTCAGAAGTGTGGAGGAAGAATCCGCCTTCGTTGACCTTGTCGGTGATGGCAATAGGATTCTGATTGGCTTCCTCTTCTACATCGTTCACGGTCATAGAATAGCCTACATAGACACCGCCCTCGGGAATGGTGTAGGGCTTGTCGAGCTTCACAGTGATAAAGCCGGCCTCGGCAGGCTCGACGCTCTTCACTACGAGGTCGGCAGCATTCTTGCCCTCCTCGACACGCAGCTGCGAAGTCAGGAACACTTTCAGGTCAGACACGCCATTAACTTCCTGCAAGGGGAAGGTGATGCTCTCAATCAGCGAACCCTTCAGGGCAGGATCGCTCAGCTTGATAGCCACGTCGTAGGTCTCGGGCTTGAAGTTGTTGGTCACGCCGTCGATGTCCTCGTCGCCAGTGTAGAAGCCGTATGCAATGCGGTTGTCGGTCTCGGCAATGGTTGCGTCGGGATAGGCAGGAGTAGCGGCGGCAGGCTGCACGTCAGCACCCAGATCCAGCACCTCAGCCCATGCAATAGCAGAGCGATGCTCCTCGCCGGCACCACGGTAGATGGCCTGAACGCCATAGGCCTCCGGGCCGATGACATAGTAGTAGAAGTCCTGCTGCAGTCCGCTGGCACTGAAGTCCCAACCGTCAGAGAAACCGAAAGGCACCTCGCTCATCGTCTCTTCCGGCAGGTACATATAGTCCCACCATGAGAAGGTCAGCGGTCTCACTTCACCGTTCACCTTGACGTAGGCCTGGTAGCTCAGCTTCTCAGGCAGGATATAGTTGCCGTCAATGTCGCTGGTGTTCAGGTCGAAGCTCAGATAGCCCCATCCGTAACCGTTGGCGAAATAAGAGACACCGCCCTCATACAGCTCGTTGATAGTAGGAACGGCAGGCTCAGCGGCCACTTCGACGAAGGGAGCAATCTTGGCTCCTTCGAGCACTGCGAAGTAGTTGACGGTTTCCTTTCCTGCATTGATGAGGAACAGGCTGCTGTTAGAGAGGGTCTTCGTGGCGGCATCGTAGGTGAACTCAATGTCGGCATCGGTCAGTGTGTACTCGGTGTAGTACTCCTCGTAATAGTCGTCATAGAGTTCCTCGCCCGTGGCAGACATCAGGTACTGGTGATAGCCAGCCACCTCGTCGGCACCGATATACTGTCCAGCCTTGAAGATGACCTTGTCGCCTTCGACGGTACCCTTGATCCAGTTCTCGGGCAGGTTGGCATCGATGCCCTGTACGTAGACATCATTGCCGACAAAGCCCACATGAACTAATGAACCGGCATAGCCTTCGGCGGTCAGGGCGTACTCAGCTGTCTCAAGGTCAGCAGGAGCCTCCACCAGCTTGTCGGTGACAGCCGAGAACACAATGTTGTAGTCGGCATAGCCCGACCAAGAGTCGTCGTCATCGTAGGTGAGACCGATGATTTCGTCTTCGCTTGCTGTGATGTCACCTGTCGTGGTGTCATAGTTCAGCTTGAGCGTCTGGTCGTCGCTCTTGAAGAACCATTGCTGTGCAGCATCATACTCCACTCTGGCTACTTCAAGACCATAGCCATAGTCAGGATAAGTGATAGCAGTCTGCGGCAATTCGATGGTGATGACAGAACCGTCGAGGGTTCCCTTTACCCATGTGCCGGTGTTTGCCTGCGACACGATGTTCCTGATGTACACTTCGTTGTTTTCGCCAAACACGACGTTGCCTACAGCACCAGAGAGTGAGGTGTTGAAAACGTAGCTCCAGAAAGGATAATAGGCATCACCGCTGCGGTTGTAGAGCACCTGGCGGCCCTCGGGCTGCTCGCTGATGATGTCAGTGGCGCGGCGCTTAGCGGCGGCCTGCTTCTTGGCTACGGCCTTCTTAGCAGCCTTGTTGTGTAGGGCCGTCGACTGACGGAGGCTCTTCTGTGCCTCCATGCCCTTCTGCATTTGCAGTGCCTTTTGGGCGGGCTGCTTCTTCACGTTCTTGCCAGCCAGCAGGGTAGTGGCTTCGGCATACTTTTGCGGTAGGGGAAGAGTGGATACCTTGCCCTGCGCAAAACTGCCGGCAACCATAAAGATGGCTGCCAACATCATGAGTGTAAACTTTTTCCTCATAAGTCTTGTGTTTTTGTTAATAATGTGAATAATATGTGTTATTGAATACGCTGTTTCTGTACAGTGACACTCCCGTCGGCATAGACGGTCTTCTTGACGAATATGCCGGTTGTGGGCTTGGCTATACGGCGGCCCTGCAGGTCGAAATACTGTGTGGAGTCGATGGCCTTTCCATTCTTCGCCGTGGCAACGTGGGTCGTGTTATAGGTGAAGTTCAGGGTGATTTTCGGACCTTCCTTATCTTTATTCCACTTTTTTGTGACGGCGTTCTGCTTGTAAGAGATGAGTTGATAGACCACCGTGCAACTACCTTCAGACGCAGGCAGCCATTCAGTCTGCATGTTCTTCAGTTCATTGCCGGCCACGTCGCCATCCTGTGTGGTGTAGTAACCCAGTTTCGGAGCCTGCATGCAGTTGCCTGGGAAGCACGATTGGAATGTGCCGTTGTCCATCTTCTGGACAGTGAACACACCGGCGCAGTGAACGCTCTCACTGCTGGTGTTCTTCGCATAGAGACCTGAAGGCATCAGAATTTCAAAGCCATCGTCTTCGGACTCTGTGATTTCCAGCGTAGTGCCGTCGGCAATGATGTTGCCGTCTTTGTCGGCAAACTGGACGGGGAACTCGTTTTGTGCCTGAGTGGCGAGGGCAGCCATGAGCCCTAAACATAAAGTAAAGAATTTCTTCATAAGCATTCTGTTTTTTTTGTATATTGTTTGTTTTACCTTATTCACTCTTTCACCTTTTTCATCGCTGCTTGTTCTACGCCGTTGCCATTGTAGATAAAAGCCACGACACTGAGGTTGTCTGTGTTCCATGTTGTGTCAATGTGTTGCGACAGTGTTTGGCTTTTACTTTCTTTGGCATTGATGGAAAAGTCTTCGCCCCATGTGCCGTTGACAGCAGTGCGGAACACATGGTTGTGAACATAAGATCGGTTGGTCGTTCCGTCGGGCATGATTTGCTGGGCTGTGATGCCGTCTTCCAGAATCCAGACCTGTAGCTTGCCGTCGAAAGGTCCGTATGCTTCTTCATGCAGGGTGATGTCGATGTTTTCACCGTTGACCTTCGCTTCCACTTCCATTTTGACTTCGGAAAGGAGTCCCAGGTCTTCTTTCACTGCTTTAATCCATTCTTGCACGTTATAGATGACCACTCCCTTGCGGTCAATCTGAGCGCCGGGCTGGCTCTCTACTCCTCTTTGGTCATAGTACTCACATCCTGTCTCGGTAGTCAGGGGAAGCAGATTGCCGTTGGCCAGTTTGCCAAAAGGACCGGAGTGTATGCCTACGGCAATCACCCTGTCGTCGCCATAGGTCTCTTGCAGCTGTTCGATAACCTTTGTGCCGTTAGGGCAGTTTGAGCAGCGCTGGCCAGTGAAATCCTCAATCAGCACGTTCTTGGCTGTTCCCGATACTCCTTCGTCAGAGGGGGGAGGCGTAGTGGCATTGTTTTCTTCAGCAACCTTAATCAGTCGGTCGCTCTCGTCTATGTGGTCACAGGCCACGAAAAAAGACAAAAGAGTGAAGAGGTTGAACAGAACGATGCCTTTCAACCACACTTGTCTCTTTTGTTTATTGTTTGTTTTCATATCTTGCTTGTCGTTCTTAAATCCTAATTGCCCAATAAGTGCTTCTAATTGCCCAATAACGGCATCAAACTGCCCAGTTAGAAGTTGTAGTTGTATGACAATGTGAATCCTTTGGTGGCCGGCACATAGCGGCAGACTCCGCCCGAGCAGTTATAGCCCGCGCGTGTTCGGCCATAGCCGGCTTGTATGCGGTGTGAGCCTATGTTGTAGGTCACCAGTCCCTGGTAGTAGTGATAGTGGGAGTTTGTTCCGTAGTTGGCGAGGGCTTCCTCCGACGTGTCGCCGCAGTTCCACATGTCGCTGAGGGTGAACATCCAGTGAGGAGCCAGCGACAGCTCCACCAGTCCGAAGGCCCAGTCGCCTTGATCCTGCTTAGTGCTCAGATATTGTACTTCGCAGCGCAGTCGCGTCTTGGGAGCCAGTTGCATGAGTCCGTCGGCCACGAAGATGTCGGAGTGTATCATTTCGCCATGCCGTTCAATGACCAGCTGATTGTATCGCTGGTTCATGTACATCAGGTTCAGTTTGAAGTCCTTTGTCAGCTTGCGCGACAGCTGTATGTTCAGATCCTGGTAGTAAGTCTGTTCGCCCCATTTCAGCCAGGCATCCTGTATGGCCTTGACGTAGGAGTAGTTCAGTTTCACGTTCATGCCATAGCGTCCGCCGATGGCCGTCTTGCGCTTGAAGTTATAGCCCACCTCAGCCTGATAGGCCCATTCGCCGGCTGCCAGTTGTGTGGCGTAGGGATAGAGGGCGGCAAGGGCATAGGTCTGGTCGAGCGTGAAGGCCGGCAGGTGGTTGATGTAGGCCGATGTGCCAAGGGTGCTGCGCTTGCTGCGGAACGACATGTTCTCCGATCGCTTGCCTTGCAGCAGGATGCTGAGGCCCTTCTTCGAGTAGGAGCCCGAGAGCATGGCCACGTGGCCGTTGTCGTAGCTGTAGCCGTTGTCGTAGGAGGGGTCTTGCGTCTTCTGTGCATATTCCACGAGCAGTCCCCACGGTCCTTTGCTCAGGTTGGCCCTCACATCCCAGGCGTTGACAAACTTCGGCAGGTTGTAGCGATAGTTGAAGTCGTCGGGGTAGGGGATGTCCTCGTCCTTCTCGTATTTGTTCACCCACGATGCCCCGATGCTCAGTCGCGTGTCGTGCTCGTTGAGTGAGCTGATCCACTCGTCGATGTTCACCTCGGCATTGGCACCCGAGACGAGTCCGCCGTCCCATTTCCAGTAGGTGCGCTGCTTGCCGCTGAGCACCTTCAGCGTCAGGCCCTTCATGGGCTTGAGGGCCAGTCGTCCGCCCAGTAGCGAGTTGTCGATGCCTAACGACCGTTCCTCGTAGGTGCGCAGGATGAAGCCCGAGCCGAACTGCTCGTAGAAGGTGCCCAGCGTCAGCTCGGCATCGTTCAGCTTGCCTTTCACCCAGAAGTTGGGCACGCCCCAGCCCTTGAAGTCGTTCTCGAAGCCCGGCATCGGGTGCTCCAGATACTCCAAGCGTGCGCCGGCATCTACATGCTGGCTCTGCAACAGCAGGTCAGCGTAGGTGTTGGTGACGAAGTCTTCTTTCTTGTCGGCACCGATGTCCTTGTCTGACTGCGGTATGAGCATGTCGCTCTGGACGGAGCCGCTGAGCGTCAGCTTGTCGCCGGTCTGGGCCTGTGCCACGGTTGCTGCGGCAATGCCGCAGCCTACCAGGAAGGCTATTCTTGATAGCATTCTAATCATAGCTGTTCACTCTTCACTGTTCACTGTTCACTCTTCACTGTTCAATACTCCGTCTTGTCCTCTTTCTCCTGCCACAGGCGGAAAGCCTCGAGGGCCTCTTCACGTAGCAGAATCTCGCTGGGCTTCTGGCGGTCCTGCGGTTTCAGGGGAAGCTCCTCGTAGATGAAGTCGTCGGCAAAGCCAATCTCGGCAGCGTCCTTGCGGTCGTTGGCGTAGTAGATCTTGTCGAGCTTGGCCCAGTAGATGGCTCCAAGGCACATGGGGCAGGGCTCGCACGAGGTGAAGATCTCACAGCCCGAGAGGTCGAAGGTGCCCAGCTGCTTGCAGGCCTTGCGGATGGTGGACACCTCGGCATGTGCCGTGGGGTCGTTGTCGATGGTGACGCAGTTGGAGCCTTCGGCGATAATCTCACCGTTGCGGGCAATCACGGCTCCGAAAGGCCCGCCGCCGCGGCGCACGCTCTCTATTGAGAGGTCAATGGCGCGGCGCATCAGTTCTTTATTGGTCATAGCGTTTCTTCTTGATAATATTTGGTGAATTGTTCTTTTAAAAGGGTTGGGTCGGCAATCATGTTGCGCAGTTGCTGCAGGCTCTTCTCGTTCTGCGAGCCGGGAATCCACAGGCGTATGTAGCCGTGGACGGAGTATTTCTGGTCGATATGCTCCTTGAAGCGTAGCCACTGCTGCTCCGCGTCGAGCTCAGGATAGTTGGCCAGGCCGAACTGAACCGTGCGGCGGAACACCACATCGGGCGACAGGTCGCGATCGGCCTC
>ERZ842401.3998-NODE-3998-length-17643-cov-4.502104_pt1 | contig 17643 bp, 15 predicted proteins | sample MGYA00521270_ERZ842401 | MGnify/ENA primary metagenome ERZ842401 (study PRJEB31892, sample SAMEA3878208) | bioreactor metagenome | biome: Moose rumen | place: Sweden | collected 2011-10 | study: EMG produced TPA metagenomics assembly of the PRJEB12797 data set...
GGCGTGAAGGCCCAGCAGTATGACGGTACCGAAGTGATCGCCAAGGCGAAGAAGGCGGCGGCGGAGGGAATCGCGGAGTACGTGATATTCCACGGCGTAGAGGTCGACGACCCGAAGCGCGGCTACCAGGACTTCTGGGCGGTGCCGGTCAAGGAGTACATCCCGTTCTTCGACGAGGTCGCCGCCATGCGCGACAGGGGCGACATCTGGGTAGCCGACCATGTGTCGGTGCATCAGTACGAGACCGAGCGCGCGACGGCGAAGGTCAGGAAGCTCGGCAAGACGGCGAAGGGCTACCGCTTCTCCGTCACCTGCGGCGCCGACCCGAAGCTCTACGACTATCCGCTCACCGTCAGGGTCGAGGTGCCGAAGACGTGGAAGAACGCCAAGAACGGATTCGTCTACGTCGACGTCGTACCGAACGGCAGGCCGTTCGAAGTGACATCGGCGATAAAATAATGTATAATCCTCAATCAGCAAGGGAGAATAGGGAAATGAAGATGGCATCGAGAATTCTGGCCGCAGTTGCGGCAATGGCGTGTGCGCAGTCTTTCGCGGCTTGCGCGAAGACGGCGGCGTCTGCGCACTGGGAATGGTGCGGATGGGGCGGCGGCGGATGGTTCTGGTCAAGCGCGGCCGACCCGGTGAATCCCGACGTCTTCTACATGGGCGGCGACGTCAACGGAATCTGGAAGACTACGGACGGCGGAAAGAGCTGGTTCTTCGTGAACAACGGACTCCAGAACTACGGCGTCTACTCGCTCGCCGTAGCGCCGTCCGACAGGAAGACCGTCTACGCGCTCTCGCAGGACGGCGTCGCGGCGAGCTTCGACGGCGCGAAGACGTGGAAGCCCTGCAAGGAGACGCGCAACGGCGCGCTTAAGGTCTCGGCTCACCGCGGCGGAAGCGTCAAGGCGATCGCCGTCGACCCGAAGGCGCCCAAGACCGTCTATGCCGGCGGCGCAACGGGACGCGCGGTGAAGTCGACGGACGGCGGCGAGACGTGGTCCGTGCTCGACTACCTTTCCGCCCGCAAGCCGGACGCGGGCGAGACGCCCGAGCCGTCCTCCGGATCGGGATACGGCAGCCTCATGATCGCGACGAACAACATGGACTGGAACAACTACGTGCGCATCCAGAAGATGATCGACCAGAACGGCGCGGACTGGAGCGCGTGCGACAAGATCGGCGTGAAGGTGTTCCTTCCGAAGGACGCGCCAGCGGGAATGGCCGCGACGATCGTCGTGCAGAGCGGAAGCTGGGCATGGAAGGAAGGCCCGATGAAGACGATCGAGCCCGGAAAGTGGACGACCGTCGAATACCCGATGTCCACGTATGCAGATCCCTCCAAGGTGCAGATGGTCCACTTCGTCATCCGCACGAACGGGAAGGGCTACAAGGGCGAGGTCGGTCTTGACGCATTTGCCGCGACGGGCGCGGGCAAGAGCATCGTGCTCGGAGAGTGGGATGGCGTCGGCGCGGAGGGCTGGCGCGTGAGCCCCGACAACAACACGAAGTCGGTGACGAAGTCCATCCTCTCCTCGAAGGAGCCCAAGGTTCCGGTTGCGGGCGATCCCGTGAGCTGCGTCGCCGTCTCGGGCGCGAACCCGAAGCTCGTCTTCCTCTGCCAGCGCAAGTTCGGGCTGTTCCGCTCGGTCGACGCCGGCGCGACGTGGACGCACATGAAGAGCGCGCCCGCGGACGCCTCGGTCGTCTGCTGGGCGGGTCCGCGCGCCCCGAAGACCTGGTACGGCGCGTTTGGGAAGAGCGGAATCTTCGTCTCCGCAGACGACGGCGCGACGTGGAGGAGCCTCAACGCGCCGATCCAGAGCGGAATGGGCGCGCGCGACATCGTGGTGAACCCGAAGGACCCCAACGTCGCGCACGCGATCGTCTCGCAGGGCTTCGGCGGATACATCGCCTCGACGCGTGACGGCGGCGCGACGTGGACGAAGAACAAGGACATGAAGGCCGACCACGTGCACAACCCGACGCTCCCCGCGCAGGGCGAGACGATCGGCATGAGCGGACTTGAGAACATCTCGCTGAGCCCGGCGGATCCCGACAGGGTGCACATGGCGGGCAACTGGGACCCCTGCATGAGCCACGACGGCGCGAAGACGTGGTTCGAGAGCGTGAAGGGCGCGGACATCACGTGCTTCCACGACATCCAGCACCTCGGGCGTGCGACCTACGGCGCGGCGATGGACGAGGGCACGTGCGTGACGTTCGACGGAGGGAAGACCTGGAAGGCGCTCGCCCCGAAGAAATGGACGGCCGGACTTTCGGGACACCACTGGCGCGTCCTCCCGCAGAAGCTCAAAGACGGCCGCACGCGCGTCATATGCACCGTCTCCCCGTGGGCGCACGGACACGACTTCAATGTCAAGCTCATCGTCTCCGAAGACGGTGGGAAGACGTTCGAGGAGGCGAAGGGCCTGCCCGACTACCGCACGCACGCCAACACGATGTGGGGCGAGGGGCACGGGCGCGCCATCTCGGCCGATCCGACGAACCCCGACATCATATACCTCGGCATCGACGGCGATCCCGAGAAGGGGAACGCCGGCGGCGGGGTGTTCAAGTCGACCGACGGAGGCCACAACTGGAAGCAGCTCCCGAACCAGCCCGGCTCGCGCCGCATGATGTACGGCATCAAGGTCGATCCCTCGAACCCGAAGCGCATCGTCTGGGGCGCGTGCGGCAACACCGCGGGAGTGTACGTATCGGAGAACGGCGGCGACAGCTGGACGAAGGCCCCTGGCCTCAACGACTGGATCTTCAACGTCGAGGTGACGCCAAAGGGCACGATCTACGCGGGCGGCAGCCAGCTGTACCGCTCCGACGACCACGGGAAGAGCTTCCGCGCCGTCACCAAGCTCTCGGGCGTCACTGCGGTCGGAATCGCGGTCGATCCGGCGGACGAAAACCGCGTGTGGATCTCGGCCTCGACCTGGGACGGGAACCAGGCCGGCGGACTCTACGAGTCGCTCGACGGCGGCAAGACGTGGAAGGACATCACGGGCGACATTCCGTACACCAAGCCGCTCGTCGTGCGCTACAATGCGGAGACGAAGGAGCTCTGGGCCGCGGGTCCTGCGGCCTTCAAGACGAAGCGCTGAGGTGCGACCGCGGCGCGCGTGCCCGGAATCTTGGCGGCGGCACTTGATTTCGCGGGGAAAATTCGGTATCCTATTAGGCAAAGATTGCAAAGGGAAAGGAGTCAATCATGGTATTCGGATTTCTTCAGAACATCGGCCCGTGGCAGCTGCTCATCGTCGTCGCGGTCATAGCGTTGCTTTTCGGTGGCAGCAAGATCCCCGAGCTCGCGCGTTCGCTCGGCAAGGCGAAGGGCGAGTTCAAGAAGGGTCTCGCGGAAGGCGAGAAGGAAGAGGCCGAGGCGGAGGGAAAGCCCGCCAAGGAGCTTGAGAAGGCGTAAGTGGTCAGCGAGCTGATACGCGAGCGACTCAAGGAAGTCCCAAGTCGCCCCGGCTGTTATCTCATGCGAGATCGCCGGGGCGTCATCATCTATGTCGGCAAGGCGAAGGATTTGAGGCGGCGCGTCTCGTCCTACTTTCGCCCTCGCGCGAACCACGCGCCGAAGGTCCGCTCCATGGTCGACACCGTCTTCGACTTCGAGTGGATGACGGTGAAGAACGACGCAGAGGCGCTGCTAACCGAGGCCGAGCTAATCAAACGCCATAAGCCGCATTTCAACATACTGATGCGCGACGACAAGCGGTATCTTGCGCTCCGCGGCGATTCCGCCGCGGAATGGCCGCGCTTCTCGTGCGTGCGCACGGTGAAGGACGACGGCGCGAAGTATTTCGGTCCCTTCCCGTCGAGCCCAGTCGTCCGGACGGCGAAGGACTTTGTCGAGAAGCGGTATGGCATTCGCGAGTGCAAGTCGGAATGCCCATGCGAGGAAGATCACAAGCACTGCCTTGCAGACGTGATACGCACTTGCTCTGCGCCGTGTCTCGGTAGGATATCTAACGCGGAGTACCGCGCGCGGTTTGAGGAAGCGTGCGAGTTTCTTTCTGGACACCGTCCAGGCGTTCTCTCGGAAGTCGAGGCCGAGATGCGCGAATCGGCGGAGAAGGGGAGATACGAAACGGCTGCACGGCTTAGGGACACGCTCTTCGCCTTAAAGGAGATGACGAAGGCGCACTTTGTTAGGACTCCGCCCGAGATGCGGCGGCGCAATGTTGAGCAGGGGCTAAAAGAACTCGCCGAGGCGATAGGGCTCAAGGCGCCACCTCGCTTCATTGAGTGCTGCGATATCTCAAACCTCTTCGGGACTCATTCCGTCGCCTCGCTCGTCGTTGCGCGAGACGGGATGCCCGACAAGCGTCTCTACCGCCATTTCCGCATAAAGACAATCGATGGCGCAGACGATCCGCGCTCTATGGCTGAGGTCGTTCGCCGCCGCTTCACGCACGATGCTACGCCGGGCGCGAAGTCGCTTGGGCTCCAGAAGCCAGACCTCTTCATCTGCGACGGTGGCATCACGCAGCTCCGCGCGACGCGTGCCGCGCTCGCGGAGCTTGGCATCGACGTGCCTACGGTAGGGCTTGCCGAGCGCCAGGAGGAAATCGTCTTTGACGACGGGCGGGAGAACCTTCTCTTGCCGCGCGATTCCGAGGCGCTCTTTGTCTGCACGCGGCTCCGCGACGAGGCACATCGCTTTGCGATCACCTACCATCGCCATCTGCGCGACAAAGACCTTCGCGACCGCCTGAAGAAGTCGACGTAGAATGTGCCATCCGCTCTAAAGAGCGCGAAGTTGCAGAAATCCGTCTTTGGTTGTGGTATAATGTCTGCATGAAGACGCAGATAGGAGTTGGGGTTGCGGTGCTGTCGGCACTTGCGGCCGAGGGCAAGAACTTTGACCGTAACGAGCTTAACGCGATGCTCGACAAGCTTGCCGCCTCGCCCGAGCCGAAGGTCAAGCACGGGCCTACCGCGATGTGCTATTCAATGGCGCTTCCCGAAAGGAAGTCGTTTGACTATCTCTGCAAGAAGTGCGGAGCGCGCACGCATTACCCTGAGAACTACGATGGCTTGGAGTCTCAGCTTGCCTTTTATCGTGACAGCGCCGTGAAGTTGCGGGGAAGGGGCCTCGACATCAAGCTTGACGAGTCGGCGCTTTGTAGGCATTGTGCCTCGCTGAAGGACTTGGGCATTCCGACCGCTGGAGTGATTGTCTCCGAGCCGAGGCAAACTCCGGACAACAAGTGGGTATACGAGAGCTTTGGACTTCGTGTCGGGGATCCTGTAATTGTGAAAGAATGGGGGCGCCGTTATTGCAGAGTGTTGCCTCGCGATCCTGAATACTGGATTTCGGAAAAGTTCATCGACAAAGACGGGCATGTGACTGGCAACGAAGTGAATGTGCGCTATCTGCCGCTCGTCAAGGGTCGTGGCGCCTTCTTTGCAAAGAAGGGCGATGTGCTGACTCGTTTGGACGCAAGGCCCGGCGATCCTGCGGGCTGGGTGCGGGTAGAAGCGCCGCTGAGGATCCTGACGGGCTCGCCCAATGCCTATTCTGTAGAATTGACCATGGTTGGCAACCGTGTGTATGAAGAAGGTGAGGACGCGCATCTTCAGCGCATAGAGTCGCTGGCGTGGGTCATCAACGGCAAACGCATACTTGCCGACAGGTCAGACGTCGAGCTTTTGGAGAAATTCATGAAGGGCAATGTGTATCTTCGTGATGGATCTGATGGCGATTCGATTTCTATGAAGTCGCAACTCCCTCGTCTGCGCGAGCTGCTGGGAGAGCCGAAGAAGTGACGACCGTTCTTCCGCCTGTTGCGGCGCTGGAGCTGACCTATCGCTGCAACCACGCCTGTCGGTTTTGCTCGTGTCCGTGGTTTGCGGGCATGATAAAGCCGAGTGCCGAAATGTCCGTCGACGAGTGGAAGCGACTTCCCGAGAGCGAGGAGTGGATGCATTTCATTCGCCATGACTACCTGCCCGAGATGTGCACGGACTGCGCGCGCGCGGCAAAGTGCCTGGGTGGCTGCCGCGAAGCGGCGCGTGTTTTCCTTGGTTCGCCGTCCGCCCCCGACCCGCTTCTCGCCAACGGATCAATCTTGCGTCATAACTGATCGGCTTTAGTCGCTGCGTGAGTTTGTGGTATAATGTCACACACAGTGGGAGGGAGTATATGAAGAAAATCTGTTTTGCGATGTTGCTTGTGGCGGGGATAACCTGCCTTGGCGAAGTGTCGGCCGCCGAGCCGATGGAACTGCGGGTGTATCCGGTTGTGCCTGCCTGTGCCGAGCGCATGTCGCTGGATGATGATGCGGAGATCTGGCTTAAGAAGGGGGATTACGAGGATTCCTTTGCAAGCGCACTCAATGTGCTGGGCGTCGACTGGCCGGAAGGTTCAAGCATAGTCTATGTGAAGACTGCGGGAACTTTGAACGTGCGGAACACGCCCGAGAACCTTGCGAAGTTCGAGAAGATTCTCGACGAGTTCGCGCTGAAGTCATTTAATGTCGAAATCGACACTCGCTTCGTTGAGACCGGCCGCGCGGCGCTTGAGGTCGTCGGCTACTTCGACACAAACCGCGTTGACGCGGCGGTTTTGCAGGAACGGCTGATGGCGCGCCAAGACGCCAAGCTCCTTGAGTCTGTTCGCGTCGTCACGCGTCCTGGCGAAGAAGTGGTCGGCAAGCATGTGAAGGAGATTATCTATCCAACGGACTTCGATGTGCAGCTGAAGCATAATATAGCATCCTCAACGAACACTGCGGCGCTTTTGTCCGCTACCGTTGAGCCGCAGAGGTTTACGATGCGCGAGGTCGGGTCAATTGTTCAGGTGACTCCGACAGTGCCGGATACGGCGGATTTGATCGATCTTGAATTTCGTGCTGATCTTGTGGGCGAGCCCGAATGGAAAGACTATGGCGCAAAGGCGAAGTGGGAAGGCGCGGCGACATATGACCTCGCTATGGAACAGCCGTTAATCCCTGTCAGGGCTAGCGTCGACACGAAAGTCAGTGTTCGCCCCGGCCGTACCCTCGTCTTCGGCGGCGTGACTGATTCCCGCAGGGCAAACGAAGGCAAGTTCGTCCTTGTCTTTGTCACGGTGCGGCTTGTTGACTGTGCTGGCGGCGAGTTCGTGCCGTCGAGTCGGCGCTTGAGTGACCCCGAGGTTCGCCGCAAGTTTGAGTCCGACGGAATGGAGTCGTGGACATTCTTCTATCAGCTGTCATTTGATTGCTGCATGATGCGTGCATATCCCGATCCAGACGCAAAGCCAAAGACGAAAGAGGAAAAGGCCGCCGAAGTCGCAGAAGACGAGCGCGGAATTAAGGAATGGTTCACTGAGGCCGCTGGTGTCGAATGGCCGGAGGGTTCGTCGCTCCACAAACTCAGGTCGCTCAATCGCCTCTGGATAAAGAACACACCCGAGAACCTTGCCAAGGTTGCGAAACTCTGGACGAATATCTATAACGATGGCTATTGCAGAAATATCGAGTTTGACATTCGATATATGTCGGCGGACAGGAAGACTCTTTCGGAAGTCGGCTACTTCGGCACGAGCCGTATCAATGCGGCGGTCTTGCAGAATCGGCTGATGGCGCATGGCGGCGCCAGGCTTCTCGAATCGCCGCGCCTTGTCACGCGCCCAGGGGAGGAGACGGTTTGCAAGGGCGTCATGGAATACATCTATCCGACCGACTACGAGGTAAATCACGCGGTTTCAAGCCAGACGGACGGCTCAAACACCGTCTATGGAGTCGACTCCGCGGGCGCGGCCGCAGAGCCGCAGTCGTTTACGATGCGCGAGACAGGGACGATCGTGCAAATAACACCGTCATTGACGGCTGACGGCAATTTTATCGATATCGATTTGAACACGCAGCTTGTGGGCGAGCCCGAGTGGAAGGACTATGGCGTAAAGGCGAAGTGGAAGGGTGCTGCGACATACGATCTTCCGATGGAACAGCCGTTCTTCCCTGTTCGCGCGACCACCGACGCGAAGGTCAGCATGAGGCCAGGCGCGACATACGTCTTCGGCGGTGGCGCTGACAGGCGCAAAGGCGACGAGGACAAGTTTGTCTTTATCTTCGTCACGCCCCGTTTGATTGATCCATAGGCGAAAGGGGATTATCCTGGGGCAGGGCTCCGACCGCTATGACAGAGATACGCCAAAACCAGATTCCATATCCTCGCCCGACAAAATCGACAAAGCCATAGATTTCATCAATGCCGACGCTTTCCACGACAAGCGGCTTTCGGTCTTTTGGAAGAATTGGTCTTGGAAAGGCGCGTTTCTTGCCCCGTAGGCTGTAGAGGGTGGGGTCTATGTATGTATGCGGGGACAGGCCCCACGAAAGCCTGATTTTTCAGTGCTTTTCTGCCGTTGACCTAGCCACCACCCCTATTTTTGGCCTTCTTGACGGCTTTTTCGCCAGTCGGTGGCTCCTTCCCAGAATTCATATTCAATTCATTTTTCTTTTCCGAAGATATGCTATTATGTACGTGTCGACGCAGGAAAGCGGCGGCAGAAAGGACTACAAAATGGCAAGACCGGCTAGGATCAAGAAATCGAACAACGGAACCGCGCGATACCACCTAATGTCGCGCACGAACGACAGGCGTTTCCTGTTCGCGAAGGGAAGGATCAAGACGCAGCTCGTGGACGCGCTGAAGCGCGCGGCGGCGTTCTCTGGAGTGGAGCTCGAGGCGTATGTAGCGATGGACAACCACTTCCACATAGTCTGCATAGTGGTGCGTGGCGGGGAGGAGCTGACCGAGGACGAGTTACTCCGCCGCATCGCGGCGCTGAAGGGCGAGCGGGCGGCCGAAGACCTCTCCTCGCACTGGAAGGAGCTCCGCGACATCGGCATGGATTCCGCGGTAGTCGATGCGCAGAACCGTCTCCGTGCGCGGATGAACGACGTAAGCGAGTTCATAAAGACGTTCAAGGAGCTCTTCAACGTCTGGTTCAAGCGCGAGCACGGCTACACCGGCTCGATATGGGACGGGCGCTTCAAGTCGACCTTGATCGAGGATGGTCGCTACCGCGCGGTCTGCATGCGCTACGTCTACCTGAACCCCGTCCGCGCGGGGATGGTGAAGCACGCTGCCGACTACGCCTGGAGCTGGATAGCCACGTTTGACGGCACTTCCGCGGGGCCTGTCCCCGAGGAGAGGCTGATGAGGAGGGTGGCGCAGATAGGGGCGGGGAAGATATTCGGGAGTCTCGCGTTCGTTACTGCTACCGCGTTTGCGTTGGGGGACAGGTTCCGGTCGCGGAGTGTCGCGGCGCGGGAGGTGGGAGAGCTTGGCTACGCGACGCACGGCTGGCGGCTCGCGAAGGCGGCGGAAAGGGCGGCGTGAAGGGAGAAGAGGCGATGAAGGCCAATAAAATAGCGACTTTCGTGGGGGCTGTCCCCGCTGAGGTTCAGTAGGGATTTGACCGATGGTGGAGCAATGGGGACGGTGGTTTGACGGGGGCGGAGGTTTTTAGATATACTGTGTTGCATGAGCGAATTATTTGAAGTCAATGCGGCGAAGTGCCTGAAATGCGGGGCTTGCGTGCGCGACTGCGCCTTCCGCGCGTTGCGCGCGGAGGCCGATGGCCTGCCGAAGATGGCGTTTCCAGACAGGTGCATGAAGTGTCAGCACTGCCTCGCGGTATGCCCCGTAGGCGCCGTGACGTTCGACGGACGACGCGCAGAGGAATCTGTAGTCACGAAAGGACTTGAGCTTCCAAGCGCGGCGGCTACCGAGAACTGGCTCAGGACGCGGCGTTCCGTCCGCCGATTCTCAAATGACGACGTAGACCAGGAAGCGCTCGATCGCGTGCTGAAGGCCCTCGGCAACTCTCCGACCGGATGCAACGCCCGTGCCCTTACTTTCACCTGCATCCCAACGCGCGCGGCGATGGATCGCTTTCGTGGTGACTTCATAAAGGCAATCGAGAACCACCGCGACGGCACGAAGCTTCTTCCGCGCTGGCTTGCAGTGCCGGCGATCAAACTCAGGAACGGCGGAGAGGACATGTTCTTCCGCGGCGCGACCGGGCTTCTCATCGTTTCGTCTGACGAAACTTGCCCCGGCGTCACCACGCCGGGCGAGGACGTCACTATCGCCTGCTCCCACTTCGAGCTGCTTGCAAACGCCAACGGAATTTCGACTTGCTGGTGCGGGTTCCTCGGGCTCGTGCAGAAAGAGATCCCCGAGCTTCTTGAGGTGACGATTGGGATTCGTCGCACTACGCCGTTCTACGCGATTCTTTTCGGGCGTGGGGCGGTCAGCTATCCGCGCGGCGTTCAGCGAGACGGCTACGCGAACATAGTCTACAGGCGGTAGCCCGTCACTCGCCAAGCGCCTCGGCCCATTTTGCGTCGAGGCGCTTTTCGCTTACGGGGATTGCCGCGCGCACCTCGGGCGCGAAGACGGAGACGCGAAACTCCTCGACCATCCAGCGATACTCCGCGAGCGCGTCGCGGTTTGCGATCTTTGGCCCTTTGCCGAGGATCGCCTCGTGGTATCGCTCCCAGTATGGCTCGACGCGTGATTCCTTCGTCCTGTCTCCCGATGGATTAGACCTCGCGCGGTCGATGCGGACGCGAACGCCGCGAAGGTAGCGTTCGTAGTGCTTCAGCCGTTCTGGTGGAACGGCTTTGAGAAAACCCGGGAACACAAGCCACGCAAGATGCGTTTCCACCGCGTCATAGATGTCTTCGGCGGGCGCGGCAGTCTCAAGCCGATCCGCGCACTCCGCGGCCGATTCGAGGATGGACGAGAAAAGGGTCGAGAGTTCCGCCTTTGCCGCGTCGATTGCGCCGCGCCGCTCCTTCAAGCGCGTTTCGAAATCTTCTTTCGTGCGTATCGGCGCGAAGCCCGCGACTGCGCCCATGTGTATAGCCGCCCAGAGAAGGTCGTCTGCGATGCGCGATCGTTCGTAGCCAATTGTGCCGAGATAGAGCCCTGCCGAAAGAGGCAGGCGGTTCGTCGCGAAAGAAGGACGCGCATGCTGCGTGAGTCGCAGGAAGAAGAGACGGACTACTCCCGCTTCGTGCGCACGCGCGGCATCATCCGCCGACTTGAAGAGCTTGATTCTCACGCCGTCGCCCTCGTCTGAAAGCGCGGGATAGTGGATGAGCGTCCATCCCGCAGACGAAGCAGTCTGCCTTTCGTCGAGAGTTCCGAAGTCCCAGCTGACGTGCTTCTCGTCGTCTTGCGGTGACGATGCGCTTGCGCCTCGCCCGCCGACGCCCGCGGCGGCAAGGGCCGCTTCGAGGTCGCGCGTCTCCGCGACGATTCTTCCGTCCTCGTCCTTGATGCGGTATCGGACGAGTAGGTGCGGCGGATATTTCACGTTCTCCCACGCTGTCGCTGGAATCGCGATGCCGTTATGTGTCTTGAGGATTTCTCGGACGGCGTCGACGAGCGGCTTTTCCCCCGGCGAGAGAAGCGGGGCTATTATTGCCACCGTGTCGGAGATGGGCGAGACGACGCGCCGCAACGAGGACGGAAGGACGCCGAGAAGGAACGCGAGTTTTTCTGGAAGTGCCCCCGGCACAAGCCAGTCGGCGCTCCAGAGTTTCAGCACCGCCGCGTCGGACTTCCTGACCGTGCATGTTATGCCGTCGCGCTCCGGATCGTCCGGCGTGTGACGGTAGGACAGCGCAAGCCTGACGCCGCCTATGCGTATCGAGTCGGGGAACGCCGCGGACGAGATGCCAACCTTCGGAAGCCACTGCCGCTTGTCGAGACGGAAACGCGCCTTCTCCTCGTCCGTCGCCACGCGAAGCCACTTTGCGAGATCGCGCGTCGATACGATCTCGTGCGGAATCGCCTCGTCGAAGTGGCGTGCGAGCGCGTTTGCGTCGAAAAGCTCTGGGCGGCGCAGGCGTTCGGCGCGCTTTTTTATCTCGCCTATCAGCGCGGCGTTCTCGCGGACTAAAGGCGGCGGGTGCGGGAACTCTCCCATCACAAGCCCGTGGAGAAGGAACATCTGCCGCGACAGTGCAGGATCGATGCGGCTGTAGTCGCGGCGCCTTGCGGGAACGATCACGAGACCGTAGAGCGTGACTTGCTCGGTCGCGCGGACAAAGCCGTTCTCCGCGTCCCATTCGGGCGAGCGGTAGCTGTGCTTAGCGATGTCGCCTGCAAGCGGCTCTATCCAGCGGACGTCTATCTCGGCGGCGTTTCGCGCGAAGAGGCGAGAGGTGTCGACGAGCTCGCCTGCAACGATCCATTCGGGGGAGAGGTGCTTTCGCGGCTGCGCCGCTGGTGCTTTCGCGGCTGCGCCATTGGTGCTTGGTGCGCGGCGCTTGCCGAGGATCGAGCTTGGGTGGAGCGCGAATCTGAGCGCGTGTGCGCCTCGGTAGTCGTTCGTCTCGGGGTCGAGATGGCCGATGCGTGCGAGAAGCCCAGTTAGAAGCGCGCGGTGCAGCGCGTCCGCTCCGCCGTTGTCGCTTTCGATATCGAGGCCAAGGCGCTTCGAGAGGTCCGTAAGCTGTCTCACGAGATCGCGCCATTCGCGCATCTTCGGATACGAGAGGTATGTCTTCGGAGCGAGTTTCCTCAGCTGCGTCTGCGAAAGCTCCTTCGACTTCTCGTCCCACCACTTCCAGAGCTTCAGCGTGCCGAGGAAGTCCGAACCAGGAACGCGGAATTGCGCGTGCGCCTGGTCCGCCTTTTCCTTCTCGTCGACGGGGCGGCGCTTCGGGTCGTCGCAGCTCATTGCCGCGACAATCGGGAGCGCCGAAGGAAGCGTGGCGAACTGCGAAGCGGCGAGCAGCATCCTCGCAAGGCGCGGCTCTACCGGAATCCGCGCGAGCTTGTGGCCTGTCGCGGTAAGCGCGATGTCGTGGTCTGCGTCGTGGCGTATCGCACCGAGCTCGAGGAGCTCCCTTAGCCCCTCGCGTATCATCGTCGGTCTCGGCGGATCGATGAAGGGGAAGGTCTCGATGCTCCCGAGCCGCAGGTCGAGCATAGTAAGTATCACGCCCGCGAGCGACGACCTCAGCACTTCCGGCGACGTGTACGCTTCGCGCGATTCGAAGTCCTTCTCCGAGTAGAGCCGTATGCAGGTGCCCGGGCCGAGACGGCCGCACCGCCCTGCGCGCTGACGCGCCGAAGCCTGCGAGACGGGCTCGATCTGGAGCCGCTGCACCTGCGTTCTGTGGACATAGCGAGAGATGCGCGCGAGACCCGAGTCGACTACGGCGCGGATGCCGGGAATCGTCACCGAAGTCTCGGCTACGTTCGTCGCGAGTATCACGCGGCGTTTCTGCGATGGGCGGAACGCCCTCTGCTGTTCGGCTGCGGGAAGCGACGCGAGAAGGGGAATCGTCTCGTCGTCGCGGTGGAACTGGCTCCTCTGGAGATAGTCCGCCGCCTCGCGTATGTCGCGCTCCCCGGGGAGGAACACGAGCACGTCGTCATGTGGCGGGAGAGTCCGTATCGCGGCGGAGATTTCGCGCGGGAGGTCTGCTTCTTCGCCATCGGACGGTTCGCGGTACTGTATCTCTATCGGGAAGAGGCGCCCGGGGATGGAAAGCGTCGGCGCGCCGCCGAAGAACTGCGAGAAGCGCTCGGTGTCCAAGGTCGCGGACGAGACTATTACCTTTAGGTCGCGCCGCTTCTCCAAGATGCGCTTGAGAATCCCGAGAAGGAAGTCGACGTTGAGCGAACGCTCGTGCGCCTCGTCGACGATGATAGTGTCGTAGGCACGGAGAAGCGGGTCGGAGCGAGTCTCCGCGAGAAGGACGCCGTCGGTCATGAACTTGACGCGCGTCAAGTCGGAGACCTTTCTCCCGAAGCGGTGCTGGTAGCCGACAATGCCGCCGACGGGCGACTTCAGTTCCTCCGCGACGCGCTCTGCGACCGTGACGGCGGCGAGGCGGCGAGGCTGGGTGCATGCGATGCGCCGGCCGTTCTTCCCCCGCCCGAGCTCCATCGCCATCTTCGGGAGCTGCGTCGTCTTGCCGGAGCCCGTGTCGCCGCAGACGATTACGACGGGGTTCTTCTCGAGGAGAGCAAGAATCTCCTCCCGATGTTCGCAAATCGGGAGCTCCCTAGGGTAGTTGAAGTCGTTGGCCTGCGCCATATTTCTATTTTACCATTTATATGCCTGCTTCGCCCACCCCGGAGCCTGCCTTAAAAGGGCAAAAAATTTTCTTAATTTACCCCCTTGCGCGCTAACGGCAAAATATGATATGATATCCGTTCATTCGACCACTCTAAAGAGTAAACAACAACAATGAAAGTACGTAGTTCTGTTCGTCGCATTTGCGAGAACTGTCGCGTGATACGCCGTAAAGGCGTCGTGCGCGTGATCTGCACGAACCCGCGCCACAAGCAGCGCCAGGGCTAAGAAACGAGGTAAAACACATATGCCAAGAATGATGGGTGTGGATATCCCGGGCAAGAAGCACATTCGCTTCGCCCTCAGGTATATCCACGGTATTGGGCCCAAGCGCGCCGATGACGTGCTTGCGGCGGTCAAGGTCGATCCGATGAAGAAGGCCGACGACGTAACACAGGACGAGATCCACGCGATCACGACTTTCATCCAGGACCACTACCGCGTCGAAGGTGACCTTCGCCGCGAGGTCTCGCAGAACATCCGCCGTCTGATCCAGATCGGGTCCTACCGCGGTATTCGCCACAAGAAGGGTCTTCCCGTTCGCGGACAGCGCACGAAGACGAACGCCCGCACCCGCAAGGGCGGCAAGCGCATCTCGATCGCGATGCCCAAGCAGGCCGGCCGCTAAGGAGCTTTAAGAAATGAGCGAAGAAGTCAAGAACGAGGTCGCCCCGGCCGCTCCGGCCGCGGACGCTGCGGCTCCCGCAGCGGAGGGCGAGGCCAAGGCCAAGAAGAGCGGCAAGTCGATTCCCGCTGGAATCGCGTTCATCCGCTCCACTTTCAACAACACGCAGGTTTCAATCGCCGACGCGCGCGGCGGCGTGATTTCCTGGAGCTCGGCCGGCAAGGCGGGCTTCAAGGGCAGCCGCAAGTCCACCGCGTTCGCCGCCACGATGGTCGCGCAGGACGCGGCCCGCGTCGCGGTCGCGAAGGGCATGCACGAGTGCGAAGTCCGCATGCAAGGTGCAGGGGCCGGGCGCGAGAGCGCCGTCCGCGCCATTCAGGCGGCGGGCATCCGCGTCACTCAGATCACGGACACTACGCCGGTTCCCCACAACGGCTGCCGTGCCCGCAAGCGCAGGAGGGTCTAATCATGGGTCGCTATACAGGTCCAGTTTGTCGTCAGTGCCGCCGCGAAGGGCGCAAGCTCTTCCTCAAGGGGGCTCGTTGCTACATGGCCAAGTGCCCGATAGAACAGGGCACGGGCGCTCCCGGCATGCACGTCGGCCGCCGCGCCAAGAAGATGTCCGAGTACGGAACCCAGCTTCGCCAGAAGCAGGCGCTTCGCCGCCAGTACGGCATGGGCGAGCTCCAGTTCCACCGCTTCTTCGAAGAGGCGCTTCGCCGCGAGGGCATCACGGGTGAAATCCTCCTCCAGATGCTCGAGATGCGTCTCGACAACATCGTCTACCGCCTCGGCCTCGCGCCGAGCCGCCGCGCCGCGCGCCAGTTCGTGCTGCACGGGCATATCCTCGTCAACGACCGCAAGGCGGCCGTTCCGTCGATGGTCGTCAAGGTCGGCGATTTCGTCTCGGTCAAGGATTCCGCGAAGTCCAAGGACGCCGCGAATCGTTCCGTAGAGGCCGCTACGGGGGCCCAGCTCCCCGTTTGGATGCAGTTTGACAGGGCCAACCTGAGGGCCGAGGTCCTCGCCGTCCCGACTCGCGAGCAGATCGCTCCGATCGTCGACGAGCAGGCCATCGTCGAACTCTACTCGCGCTAATCGTCCGTTTCAACCACTTCACAGGGAGGTAAACAATGCCTATCCGTTTGAGCCGCTTCGAAATGCCGAAGGGCGTCCAGAAGGACGAATCCACGGCCACCGCGACGTACACCCGTTTCACGGCGGAACCTTTCGAAATCGGCTATGCGCGCACGATCGGCAACTCGCTTCGTCGCGTCCTGCTCTCGTCCATCGAGGGCGCCGCCATTTCGGCGGTCAAGATCAAGGGCGTGGATCACGAGTTCAGCACGATCAAGGGTTGCGCCGAGGATGTCACCGACATCGTCCTCAACCTCAAGCGCGTCCTGCTCAAGACCTACACCCGCGACGCCCAGACCATCACGCTCAAGGCCAAGGGGCCATGCACCGTGACGGCCGGCGACTTCGCGACCGAGAACAACGTCCAGGTGCTCAATCCCCGCCAGGAGATCTGCACGCTCGACGTCGACGGTTCCATCGAGATGGAGTGCGACGTCCGCACGGGCCGCGGCTTCTGCCTTGCTGACGGCAACAAGAAGCCCGACCAGGAGATCGGCAAGATCGCGATCGACTCGATCTTCTCGCCGGTCACGCGCGTCAACTTCCTCGTCGAGAACACCCGCGTCGGTCAGCGTACCGACTACGAAAAGCTCGTGCTCGACATCTGGACCGATGGTCGCATCGACCCCGAGGACGCCCTCAAGACTGCTGGCGCCGTCCTCCGCCGCCACCTCGACGTGTTCGTCGACTACGCTGGCGAGGAGACCCTCGAGTTCGAGGATACCGAGAAGAAGGACGCCGACGAGCGCGAACGCCTCCGCAAGCTCCTCAACATGTCCGTCAACGAGATCGAACTCAGCGTCCGCGCGGCGAACTGCCTCAACAACGCCAACATCTCGACCGTCGGCGAGCTCGCCTCGAAGACTGAGGCCGACATGCTCAAGTACCGCAACTTCGGCAAGAAGTCGCTCACGGAGATCAAGGAGAAGCTCGTCCAGCTGGGCCTGAGCCTCGGCTACAAGTTCGACGCCGACCTCCTCGAGTCCAAGAAGTAATCAGGAAGGTTTAAAGAAATGCGTCACCAGAGAGTAATGAAGAAGTTCGGACGCTCCTCCGAGCATCGCGCGATGCTCATGAAGAGTCTCGTCACCAACCTTATCCTCGCCGAGTCGATCAAGACGACCCTGCCTAAGGCCAAGGAAGCCCGCAAGGACGCGGACAAGATCGTGACGATCGCCAAGAAGGGCGATCTCGCGGCCCGCCGCCTCGCCGCGAGCCGCCTCCTCCAGCCGAAGGCCGTCAAGAAGCTCTTCGACAAGATCGCCCCCGCGATGAAGGATCGCAAGGGCGGCTACACTCGCATCATCAAGCTCGGAACCCGCAAGGGCGACGCGGCCGAGATGTGCATCCTCCAGTGGACCTGCGCGGCGGAAATCGCCGCCCCGGCCGCTACCGAAGAGCAGGCGAAGGAGGTGAAATAATGGCTATTGTGCTCAAGCTCAAGAAGGGCGAGTCCGTTGAACGCGGGCTGAAGCGCATGAAGAAGATTCTGGACAAGGAGGGTCTTCTCAAGACCATCCGCGACCAGCGCTACTTCGAGAAGCCGTGCGTCAAGGCGCGCAAGAAATCCCAGCGCGCCCGCATCCGCAACCGTTCGCGCCGCGGCCGCATGGAGCTCAACTAAAGTTCCTCGCGGAATCTAACGCGAAAGAAAAGGGCCGTGCATCCATCTTCGGATGCGCGGCTCTTTCGCTTTGCGATGGGGTGCAACGAGATATTTATGCAGAGTCAAAGGATTTTAGCCGCAGAGGACGCA
>ERZ842401.3999-NODE-3999-length-17642-cov-5.063058_pt1 | contig 17642 bp, 11 predicted proteins | sample MGYA00521270_ERZ842401 | MGnify/ENA primary metagenome ERZ842401 (study PRJEB31892, sample SAMEA3878208) | bioreactor metagenome | biome: Moose rumen | place: Sweden | collected 2011-10 | study: EMG produced TPA metagenomics assembly of the PRJEB12797 data set...
CTCTTCCGATCTCAAGCAGAGTCGCGCGAAGTAGTCATCGCAGGCCGTATGATGAGCCGCCGCGTGATGGGCAAGGCCTCTTTCATTGAGCTACAAGATTCCAAGGGCCGCATTCAGGTGTATGTTACTCGTGATGACATCTGTCCAGAAGAGAACAAAGACCTCTACACTGTGGTGTTCAAGAAGCTGCTCGACATTGGCGACTTCGTGGGTGTCCGTGGCTTCGTGTTCCGCACGCAAACCGGCGAAATCAGCGTTCACGCCAAAGAGCGGACGTTGCTGTCGAAGAGTCTGAAGCCGCTGCCCATCGTGAAGTACAAGGACGGCGTGGCCTACGACAAGTTCGATGACCCTGAACTGCGCTATCGTCAGCGCTACGTTGACCTGGTGGTGAACGAAGGCGTGAAAGATACATTCCTGAAGCGTGCCACCATCGTGCGCACCATGCGCCGTATTCTCGACGAAGCAGGCTATACCGAGGTGGAGACACCCATCCTGCAAACCATAGCAGGCGGCGCCTCTGCCCGCCCCTTCATCACACACTTCAATGCGCTGAACCAGGACATGTACATGCGCATTGCCACCGAGCTATACCTGAAGCGGCTCATCGTTGGCGGTTTCGAAGGCGTCTATGAAATGGGCAAGAACTTCCGCAATGAGGGCATGGACAAGACCCACAACCCAGAGTTCACCTGCATGGAGCTTTACGTCAGCTACAAGGACTACAACTGGATGATGTCTTTCACGGAGAAGATGCTGGAGGAGATCTGCGTCGCCGTAAACGGCAAGCCGGAGGTGGAAATCGACGGCAACGTCATCAGCTTCAAGGCTCCCTACCGTCGTCTGCCCATCCTCGATGCCATTAAAGAGAAGACAGGCTTCGACTGCGACGGCAAGACCGAAGAAGAGATTCGTGCCTTCTGTCTCTCGAAAGGCATGGAGGTCGACGAGACCATGGGCAAGGGCAAGCTCATCGACGAGCTCTTTGGTGAGTTCTGCGAGGGAAACTTCATCCAGCCCACCTTCATCACCGACTATCCCGTGGAGATGTCGCCCCTGACGAAGATGCACCGCTCGAAGCCGGGTTTGACCGAGCGCTTTGAGCTGATGGTGAACGGCAAGGAGCTGGCCAACGCATACTCAGAGTTAAACGACCCCATCGACCAGGAGGAGCGCTTCAAGGAGCAGATGCGCCTGGCTGCCAAGGGCGATGACGAAGCCATGATTATCGACCACGACTTCCTGCGCGCCCTCCAGTACGGCATGCCTCCCACCAGCGGCATCGGTATCGGCATCGACCGTCTCACCATGCTCATGACGGGCAAATTCGCCATCGGCGAAATCATGCTGTTCCCACAGATGAAGCCCGAGAAGAAGGCTCCGCAGAGCTCTATACAGGAATGGGCCGCCATCGGTGTCGAGGAAGACTGGGTCTACGTGCTGCGCAAGGCAGGATTCTATCTCATTGGAGACATCAAGGACGAGAAGCCTCAGGGCTTGCAGCAGAAGATTGGCGAGATTGTAAAGAAGTTCAAACTGGAATTGCAGAAGCCTTCGGTCGACGAGGTTGCTGCATGGATAGACAAAGCCAATGTTTGATTGTAGTCGCATAGCCATCATTGGCGGCGGCTCGTGGGCAACGGCCATTGCCAAGATTGTGGTGAGTCATACCCATCACATTGGCTGGTATATGCGGCGCGAAGACCAGATTGAGGACTTCCGCCGCATAGGCCACAACCCCAGTTACCTGACCAGCGTTCACTTCAACACGCAGGAAATTAATTTCAACAGTGACCTCAACAAGATTGTGGCAGAGTACGACACGCTTGTGTTCGTGGTGCCGTCTCCCTATGTGAAACACCACCTGCGCAAGTTGAAGACCCGTCTGAAGGATAAGTACATCGTGACGGCCATCAAGGGCATCGTACCCGACGAGAACCTCATCTGCTCGGAGTACTTTCACCAGGCTTTCGACGTTCCCTACGACAACCTGGCATGTCTGGGTGGCCCGTCCCACGCTGAAGAGGTCGCACTGGAGCGCCTGAGCTACCTCACTGTAGGCTGCTCCGACCTGGAGAAAGCTCAGGCTTTTGCCGACGTCCTCTCCAGCCCTTTCATCAAGACCAAGACCTCGACCGACGTCATTGGCATCGAATATTCCTCCGTGCTGAAAAATGTCTACGCCATCGCCGCCGGCATCTGCTCCGGTTTGAAGTTCGGCGACAACTTCCAGGCCGTGCTCATGTCGAACGCCGTACAGGAGATGGCCCGTTTCCTGCAAGCCATCCATCCCATAGAGCGCAACGTCTACGACAGCGTCTACCTGGGCGACCTCCTCGTCACCGGCTACTCCAACTTCTCGCGCAACCGTGTCTTCGGCACCATGATTGGCAAGGGCTATTCTGTGAAGAGCGCACAGATGGAAATGGAGATGATAGCCGAGGGCTACTTCGGCACCAAGTGTATGAAGGAAATAAACCGCCACTGGCACGTCAACATGCCTATTCTCGATGCCGTCTATAACATCCTGTACGAGCGCATCACTCCACAAATAGAGATTAAGCTGCTCACCGATTCCTTCCGTTAATTTTCTTGTACCTCTTCATCCATTATGCCTCAAGAACAATCACAACTTCGTGAGCGGATACACACTGACTTACAGGAGCCGCGACGTTACAAAGTCACCATCTATAACGACGATTTCACCACCATGGAATTTGTCGTCAAGGTGCTGAAGCAGGTCTTCTTCAAGAGTCAGGAGGATGCAGAACGCCTGATGCTGCAAGTGCACCACTCGGACAAGGCCGTTGTGGGCATCTATACTTACGACATCGCCGTGTCAAAGGTGCAGAAAGCCACAGACATGGCCCGCGAAGAAGGATTCCCCCTACGTCTGACCTACGAGCCCGAATAGAAAAGCCACATGCCCACCCCCCAATATACTGAGCGAGCTGCCAATGCCATCAACCTCGCCGTGAAATACAGCACTGACAGCCGTCACGAATTTATCACCCCAGAACATCTGCTCTATGCGCTGCTCGACGACTTCGACTTCCAAGCCGTGCTCTATCAGTTTGGCTCGGTCGACCACCTGATACCTCGAGTCAAGGAATGTATCAGCCAGATGGAAAAAGTTCCCGAAGACCAGAACTATCATCCCGAGCCATCAGTACAGCTGAATCAGCTTCTAGGCAGTGCCTACTCGCATGTGCTGAACAGCAGTGCTGCCGCCATCGACATCACCCATCTCACAGCAGCCATTCTAGAGCTGAAGGAGTCTGATGCCTGCTATCTGCTGCGCGACACCATCGTCCCGTCGGAAAGCGTAGAGGACTTCATGAGTGAACTCATCAGCTGGTACGAGCGCATAGACAGCGAGGACGCCGCTGATTCCGACGAGGCAGAAGAAGAGTCGGAAGAAAAAGAAAACAGGGAGCTGTGGCGCCATCAGGTAACCTGCCTCAACGATGTCGTAGCCGGGAAGAATCCGCTGATTGGCCGCGAGAAAGAGCTGGAACGCACCATTCAGGTACTTTGTCGCCGCGAGAAGAACAATCCGCTACACGTAGGAGAGCCCGGTGTGGGAAAGACGGCACTGGTGTATGGTCTCACCACCCGCATCATCAGTGGAAACGTGCCCAAGCGTCTGCAAGGCAGCAAAGTCTATCAGCTAGACCTTGGCACGTTGCTGGCCGGTACACAGTTCCGCGGTGACTTTGAGAAGCGCATCAAACAGGTGATGGACGGCGTGACCCGCGAAGCCAAGAACAACATCGTCTACATTGACGAGATTCACAACCTGGTGGGAGCAGGAGCCGTTGGCGAGAGTTCCATGGATGCCTCGAACATGCTGAAGCCTTATCTGGAGAGCGGAAACATCCGCTTCATCGGTTCTACCACCTACGAGGAATACAACAAACACTTCTCCCGCTCAAAGGGGCTGGTGCGCCGTTTCCAGCAGATCGACATCACTGAACCCAGCGTCGACGAGACCATCCACATCCTGAAGCAACTGCGCCCCAAGTACGAGGAGTTCCATGGCGTTGTCTATGAGGACACAGCACTGGAGACTGCCGCCACGTCCAGCGCCAAGTATGTGAACGACCGCTTCCTGCCCGACAAGGCCATCGACCTGATGGACGAGGCGGGTGCAGCCCTCGAATTGGCTACAGATGAAACACCCAAGGTGGTGACCAAACCGCTTATCCTCGACATCCTCTCCAAGACCTGCAAGGTAGATTCGCTAGCCATGAAGGAAGACGAGGACAACACTCATCTGGAAACGCTGGGCGAGCGTATATGTGCGAAGATTTACGGACAGGACGAGGCCGTGCGCCAAGTGGTGGAAGCCGTGCAGATGGCCAAGGCAGGGCTGATGGAGGATGACAAGCCGCTGGCTTCGCTGCTCTTCGTAGGCCCCACTGGCGTGGGCAAGACCGAGGTGGCCCGCGTGCTGGCCAAGGAACTAGGCATCGAGCTGCTGCGCTTCGACATGAGCGAATACACCGAGAAGTACACCGTGGCGAAGCTTATCGGTTCTCCTGCCGGATACATTGGCTACGAAGACGGCGGATTGCTTACTGATGCCATCCGCAAGACGCCCAACTGCGTGCTCTTGCTCGACGAAATAGAAAAGGCCCATCAGGACATCTACAACATCCTGCTGCAAGTGATGGACTATGCACGCCTGACCGACAACAAAGGGCGAAAGGCAGACTTCCGCAACGTCGTCATCATCATGACCTCGAACGCCGGGGCCCAGTATGCCTCACTGGCCAGCATCGGCTTCGGCCAGCGCGTGGAGCGCGGCGAGGCCATGTTGCAGCAGGTGAAAAAGACCTTTAAGCCCGAGTTCATCAACCGTCTTTCGGCCACCGTCGTCTTCCACGACATGGATCGCCAGATGGCCACGCTCATCCTGCGCAAGAAGCTTGGAGAACTGCAAGAAAAACTCACTGCCCGCAAGGTGGAACTGGCCATCACCGACGAGGTATTCAATCAGTTGCTCAACGAAGGCTTTACACGTGAGTATGGAGCCCGCGAAATGGATCGCGTCATTGCCCAACGCTTGAAGCCGTTGCTGATGCGCGAGATTCTCTTCGGCTCGTTGAAGCAGGGCGGAAAAATCACCATCGACCATCTATGATTTTCCAGCTCGACGACCAGCTTTGGTTCCCTGATCCTACCCTAGCCGACGAGGATGGCTGTCTGGCTGTGGGCGGCGACCTCAGCGTCGACCGTTTGTTGCTCGCTTACAGCCATGGCATCTTCCCCTGGTTCTCCTTCCGCGACAGCGACGAACCGGTGTGGTATTGCCCGCACCAGCGCTTCGTCATCTTTCCCACCGAGATTCACATTTCCCACTCCATGCGCACGCTGCTGCGCAAGCAGCTCTACCGCTACAGCATCAACAACGACTTCGAGGGTGTCATCCGCCAGTGCAGCCAGCTGCGCATTGAGGAGAACGGTGCCTGGCTTGGCGAGGACATGATTGCAGCTTACACGGAGCTGCACCGGCAGGGCTTTGCGGCCAGCATTGAGGTGTGGGACAAAGACGACCGGCTTGTCGGCGGACTCTACGGTGTCAACATCGGCGATGCCTTCTTTGGTGAGAGCATGTTTTCCCTCGTTCCCAGCGGCTCGAAGCTCGCTCTGATATTCCTTGCCAAGACCTTCGAAGCCATGGGTGGCAAGCTCATCGACTGCCAACTGGAAACCGCCCATCTGCGTTCGATGGGCGGTCGGTTCATCAGCTACAAGGAATACATGCAGATAATCTCAGGATAGCCCATTCGCATTAGGGCAATGCCCTTATCACATGCCTCTGCGTCATGCCTTCAATAGCACCGTGTAGGGTGGTTGTTCGGAATTTCCGAACAACTGCTTCGCGCTCAAGTTCTCATTCTTCATAGATGTGTTTGATGTGCTCGCTGACGTTCGATGAGCGGTCAGTTCATCAGCTACATCCCCTGGATTATGCAAATGACGGAAGACAATAATTAGAAATTTTGTTGTTTCAGATATACGAATAATTTGGGAATAAAAGAAAAAATGGACGAGATTTTAAAAAAAGGAGCCGAGATTTTGAAAAATCTCGGCCTCATGTCAATATCTCCGCAAGCATACGGATATTCAAAAGCTTACCAGAGCTGCAAACGCTGTTCCTTGGGAATGAACATCTTGTCGCCAGACTTCACGCCGAAGGCCTCGTACCAGGCATCGATGTGTGGCAGGGCGCCGTTGACACGCCACTCACCCAGCGAGTGAGGGTCGCTCTTGGTGCGGCTGCGGATTTCCTCTTCGGTGATGTTCTGCCCCCAGACACCTGCATAACTCAGGAAGAAACGCTGGTCGGGGGTGAAGCCATCCTTGGCCTTGAGAGGTTTCTTGGCCGTTGCGTTCTTGTAGGCATACCACGCCACCTGCAAACCGCCATGGTCGGCCAGGTTCTCGCCCAGCGTCAGTTGACCATTGGCGTTGAGGTCGGGCAGCACCTTGATGGCAGAGAAGAAGTTGGCATAGAGGTGGGCACGCTCGGTGAAGCCGGCAGCATCGCTGGCCGTCCACCAGTCGTGCATATAGCCCTTCGAGTCGAACTGGCGTCCCTGGTCGTCGAATCCGTGCGTCATCTCATGACCAATGACCACGCCGATGGCACCATAGTTGAAAGCCTCGTCGGCCTTGGGGTCGAAGAAGGGGTACTGAAGGATGCCTGCGGGGAAGCAGATCTCGTTGGTCGTGGGATTGTAGTAGGCGTTGACGGTCTGCGGCGTCATGTACCATTCGTCGCGGTCGACGGGCTTGCCGGCTTTCTCCTCAATCTGCACGTCGTTGTGGAACTTGCGGGTGGCCATCACGTTCTCGTAATAGGATTTCTGGGGGTCGATGACCAGCTTGCTGTAGTCGCGCCACTTGTCGGGGTAGCCAATCTTGACATAGAAAGTAGAAAGTTTCTCATGGGCGTTCTGCTTGGTAGAGTCGCCCATCCAGGTCTGGGCGTCGATGCGCTCTCCCAGGGCCACCTGAAGGTTCTTCACCAGCTCGGCCATGATTTTCTTCGACGTGGCAGGGAAGAAGCGCTCGCAGTACATCTTGCCCAGGGCCTCGCCCATGGCACCCTGCACGCTGTTGGTGGCGCGCTTCCATAGGGGGTAGTCCTCCTTGCGTCCCGTCATGGTGCGGCCGAAGAAGTCGAAGTTGGCCTCGCGGACCTCGTCGGAAAGCAGCGAGGCAGCACCCATGATGACCTGCCACTGCATGTAGGCTTTCAGGTCATCGGTGCTCATGGCGGCATAGAGCTTGTCAAGGCCCTCGAAGAACTTGGGCTGTCCGACAATCATCTCCTGGATGTACTCCGTCTTGATGCCCTCGGCGTTGGCCAGCTGCTCCAGCGGCAGGTTGGGATAGTTCGTCTGGAACTCCTTCAGGGTCATCTTGTTGTAGTTGGCTTGCGGGTCGCGCAGCTCCGTGCGGCTCTTCGAGATGATGGCCAGGGCCGTCTCAAAGCGGAACACGGCGTCGCGCTTCTGCCGGGCCTGCTGCTGGGTGAAGCCGAAGAGCTGGAACATGCGGGCGATGTGCTCTCGGTAAGCCTCACGGATCTTGGCCGTAGCCTCGTCGTTGTTCATGTAGTAGTCCTTCATGCCCAGCGTGAGTCCTCCCTGCGACACGTTGAGGATGTTCATCTCCACGTTCTTCTCGTCGGCACCGAAGCCGAAGCCGTAAGGCACACCGAAGCCGAAGGGAGCGTTCTTCACCTGCAAGGCCTCCAGCTCTTTCTTGCTTGTGGCAGCCTCGATGTCGCCGAGCAGTGGTTTCACAGGGGCGATTCCCTCCTGATTGCGGCGTGTGCTGTCCATGGCCAGCTTGTAGAAGTCGGCCAGCTTGCGCTCGGTAGTGCCTTCGGGATAGTTCTTCTTCTGCAGGTCGTCGAGGATGGCATTGATGCGCTTGTTGTTGTCCTCTTGCAGCTGGTCGAAGCTGCCGAAGCGAGAGTAGGAAGCCGGCAGGGGGTTGTTCTTCTGCCATCCACCCGTTGCAAACATGTAGAAGTTGTCCTGCGGCTTCACGTTCTTGTCCAGGTTCTCTAGTTTAATGCCCGTCTTATTCTGGGCCAGCCCCATCATCGGAGCCACAACCATGAGCATCATGGGAATCATTCTTTTCATAATCATTTTATAGTGTTAATAGTTTTTCCAGTTCTTCCGAGAGCTGTTCCCAGCGCTCCACCTCCTCGTCCAGCTGACGCTTGTTAGCAGTATACTCCGTGACGAGCGTCATGTCTGAGGCGTTCTTGGGGTCGCAGAGCAGCTGGTCAAGTTCCTTCAGGCGCTGTTCCATCTTGGCGATTTTCTTCTCCGACTCCTCCACGGCGCGCTCCGCCTTGCGCAGCTGCTTCTGCTGCTCCTTGCGGGCGGCGTAATCGTTGGCGGGAGTGGTGGGATTAATGGATTTAGTGGGGGAGATGGGGGAAGGGGGGGTATTCGACTTGCCCTGTCCCAGCTGGCTCAGTTCTGCTATCTTCTTGCTTTGCAGGAAGTCATAGATGCCACCGATATGCTCACGCACCCGCCCGCCGCCAAACTCGAAGACCTTGGTGACCAGACCGTCGAGGAACTCACGGTCGTGGCTGACGATGATGGCCGTGCCGTCGAAGGTGCGAATGGCCTCCTTCAGCACGTCCTTGGAAGGCATGTCGAGGTGGTTGGTGGGCTCGTCGAGGATGAGCAGGTTGACGGGTTCGAGCAGCAGGCGGATCATAGCCAGACGGCTGCGCTCGCCTCCGCTGAGCACCTTTACTTTCTTCTCGCTGTTCTCGCCGCCAAACATAAAGGCGCCGAGGATGTCGTTGATGCGCAGGCGGATGTCGCCCTTGGCCACATAGTCGATGGTTTGGAACACGGTCAGGCTCTCGTCGAGCAGCTGCGCCTGGTTCTGGGCGAAGTAGCCAATCTGCACATTGTGGCCTATCTTCAGCTGTCCCTCGAAAGGAATCTCGCCCATGATGCACTTCACCAGCGTCGACTTGCCTTCGCCGTTCTTGCCCACGAAGGCCACCTTCTCGCCACGTTTGATGGTGAGTGTGGCATGGGCAAAGACCTCGTGGTCACCATAAGCCTTGCGCACGTCGTCGCAGATGACGGGATAGTCGCCTGAGCGCAGACAGGGGGGGAACTTCAGGTGCATGGCCGAGTTGTCGACCTCGTCCACCTCGATGGGCACGATCTTCTCCAGTTGTTTCACCTTCTGCTGCACCTGTACGGCCTTGGTAGCCTGATAGCGGAAGCGCTCGATGAACTGGCGCATGTCGGCAATCTCCTTCTGCTGGTTCTCGTAGGCGCGGAGCTGCTGCTCACGGCGTTCTCGGCGCAGCACCACGTACTCGTCGTACTTTACCTTATAGTCAATGACGTGGCCACAGCTGATTTCCAGCGTGCGGTTCGACACATTATTGATAAAGGCACGGTCGTGGCTCACCAGCACCACTGCCCCACTCCACGTGGACAGCAGCTGCTCCAGCCACTGAATGCTCTCAATGTCAAGATGATTGGTGGGCTCGTCGAGCAACAGCACATCAGGATGGCGCAGCAGAATCTTGGCCAGCTCGATGCGCATGCGCCAGCCTCCGGAAAACTCACTGGTGGGGCGGTCGAAGTCGGTGCGGAGGAAGCCCAAGCCCACAAGCGTACGTTCGATGGCAGCCTCCTGGCCCTCAGCCCCCATCATCAGGTAACGCTCGTGCTCGCTGGTGTAGCGTTCCACCAGCTGCATGTAGTCCTCGGTCTCATAATCTGTGCGTTCGCTCATCTGCCGCTCCATACGATCCAAGCGCTCCTTCAGCTTCTGAATATCAGCAAAAGCCTTCTGAGCCTCTTCACGCACGGTGGTGTCGTCTTGCAGAATCATCACCTGCGGCAGATAGCCAATGGTCACATCGGCCTGCACACTGACGGTGCCCGCCGTGGGTCGCTCCATGCCACAAAGAATCTTCAGCAAGGTCGACTTGCCCGCACCGTTCTTGCCCACCAGGGCAATGCGGTCGCGCGCATTGATGACAAAACTAACGTCGCTGAACAACGGCTTCACGCCAAATTCAACTTTCAGCCCTTCAACGGAAATCATTTGTTACGTAACATAATTGGACTGCAAAGGTACAACAACTTTTCGTAACAGCCAAATTTTTTCAAGCATATCCTCAAGCCTCAACGCGACGGCAGACACAGTCTGAGCACCAAAGGGAGGTGATCGCTGAAGCCACGCTGATAGTGATAGCCCAGAAAGGTGCGGCGAGGGCGCCAACCGCCATAGGTCGGATCTGGTTCAAGAAGAAAAGGTGCATCGTTGATGTAGACCCGTTCAACGGCGGGAACAAGCGGTGCACTGACCATGATGTGGTCGAGCGAGCGCCACTCACCATGATAGCGATAGGTGGCCATCGCCTGTCCATGAATGCCCTGCGTACGAGCAGAAATATTGTTCAGACAACAGGAAAGAAGAGACAATTGCGGGCTGTCGGCATAGTCGTTGAAGTCGCCTGCCACAACGACATACCTATTTCTAAGAGTGTCGAGTGCAGTTTGCAATACCTCAAGCATTTGCCTACGATGGGGACGCGTTTCAAGCTCTCCTCCATAGCGACTAGGAGCATGAACAACAAAGACGTGAAGGGTGTCGCCACTTATTGTTTCTCCCTTCACATATAATATATCGCGCGTAGGGCGCATGTCTCGCAAGGGGATGACTGTAAGATAATCGTAACAAAGAGGACGGAAACGGGCGGGTTGATAGAGCAGAGCCACGTCGATGCCGCGTTCATCAGGGGAGTCCGTCATCAGATATTCATAGCCGGCGCCACGCAACAGCGAGCGACGCGTGAGGTCGTGGAGCACGGTATCATTCTCCACCTCGACCAGTGCCACCAAGTCTGGCAATTCCTCAGAACAGGACAACAATTCCTGCCCTATTGCATTCAGTTTACGCCAATAACGGGTGCGCGTCCATCGACGTGCACCCGTAGGCGTGAACTCCGTGTCTTCCTTACCCTCATCGTGATGATAGTCGAACAGATTCTCGCAGTTCAACTCGACAAAAGTCAGAGACGAGGAAAGAAGCAGTGAGAGCAGCATTATTTAGTAACGCGTTCAAGCCACTTCACCATGCCGAACATAACTCCCATGGAGACGAGGCAGACCACAAGGAACACTGTCCAGCAAACCCAGATGGGGAACTCGTTGTAGATGAGCGGGCCAATCCACAGCAGGCCATTGCCTACAGCCGTAGCGCCAAGCCACAGACCCTGACAGAGACCCTGGAGGTTTTTAGGAGCTACCTTCGACACGAACGACAGGCCCAGCGGCGAGATAAACAGTTCGGCCACCGTCAGGAAGAAGTAAGTAACAATGAGCACCCAAGGCCCTGCCTTCAACCCAGCCTTGGCAGAGTCGGCCATGGCCGTGAACTCGTTAGCCGAGGGATAGCCCTGCGTAGCAGAATAGATAGCCAGGAAAAGATAAGCTATCCCAGCAATGCCCATACCATAGGCAATCTTGCGAGGTGTGGAAATGGCACGGCCACGAGCGGTCAGCGTAGCGAAAATCCACATGATAATAGGCGTCAGCACAATGACAAAGAAGGGATTCACTGCCTGCCATATCTCAGGAGCGATGGAGTCGGTCTGTACAAAGTCACGTGCAAAGAACGACAGCGACTGGCCATTCTGATGGAACGAGAACCAGAAGAACACGGCAATGCCCAGCACTGCGAACAGGGCATACATACGCTGCTTTATCTCGGTGGCCATGGCTTTCTTCTCTTCTTCCGTGTACTGCACAGATGCCGTAGCTTCCTTCTTTCCCGGCGTGGGGAAGAGATGCTTTGACAGGAGGAAAATGACCAGTGAGATGAGCATGGTAACAACGGAGGCAATGAATGAATAGTGGATGCCCGTGTTGAAGATGTCAAGATACTGCGTACAGAAAGCCCCCATGTCAGAGGCATCGCCCCCCACCTTGCCAACCAGCTCGGTCAGGTTTTGCATGTCATTGGCAGAGATGTTGCCCGAAATGTACTCATGGCAAAGCTTGGGCAGGTCAGCATTATAGACAAGTCCGTGCACCTTCAGCCACCAGCTGCGCAGCAAAGGAGCAATGAAGGGAGCCAGCAGGGCGCCGACATTGATAAATACGTAGAAAATCTGGAAGCCGGCATCGCGCTGCCCTTGTGCCCACTTCAGCTTCTCTGGACCCTGCTTGGCGGCATCGGCCTCGAAGTTGTCGTACATCTGACCGACAATGGCCTGGAGATTGCCCTTGAAAAGACCATTGCCACAGGCGATGAGTGCCAAGGCAAAAATGGTGAAGGGCAGCAGCCAGGAAATGTTATCGGGTGTAGCCAGAACGGGAATGGCCAGCAGGACATAACCCAGCGCCATGACGACAAGGCCCCAGGCAATGGTACCTTTGTAATTCTGAGTACGGTCAGCAATGATACCGCCCACGAGGCTGAGTACGTAGATGGCAGTAAGGAACATGGCGGCAATGAAGCCGCTTTGGCCATCGGAGAGGCCAAACTTTGAACAGAGGAACAGGGCCAATACGGCATTCATAATGTAGTAGCCGAATCGCTCGCCCATGTTGCTGAGGGCTGCTAGCAAGAGCCCTTTAGGATGGTTTTTGAACATAGCTATTTTATTTTTGAGTTTTTAGTTTTCAAAATATCGAACAGATAGGTCAGCTTCACAGTAATGTTTGAGAAGTTGGAACGGGCAAAGTAGTCGCGTTTGGAATTTCCGTAGATGTCGCCAAGGCCGTAATAGTAGCGTCCCTCCAGCAGAAAGTGTCCCAGCTTGGGGTGGGAAAACTCCAGGCCTGCACCACCGGCGATTCCGTAATCTATCTTGTGTTCCACGGCCATTGTGTCCTGAGCAATGACGGGCGAAGTGCGTTTCATGGAGTTGCGTCGCTCCAACTCGAAGTTCATTTTCGTACTCTCGTTGAGGAACATACCGAACTGAGGCCCCACCTGGAAGAAGAACTGCAAGCCACGACGCTCACGCCCCCACCCTAGTCTGGCAAAGAATGGCACCTGGATATAATTCATGTCGCGTTGATACTCTTCTGGCAACTCCGTGACGCCATTTATCACAGGCAGGTCGTCGACGTCGAGGATGCTCTCCTTCCATCCTATCCGGGCATAATTCACCTCTGCCACGATGGCACAGATGCTGTTGAAATATTTCTCAGAAGTATAGCGGAATGAGAAGCCCCCTGTCATTCCCACATGCTGTGATTGAGGAACTTTGGGAAGAAAACCGATGCTGCTCATGGTGCAGCCTGCATTTACGCCAACAGCCAACTCACTGCGATGCTCGCCCACTTGAGCCAGCACCTGCACAGGCAGAAGCGCGACCAGCAGAAACAGTGTCTTAGTAATTAAGCGTCTCAATCTTGCCATCGGTCCTGTAGTGTACAAACATATAAGCACGGTTCTGGAAACCGCCACCCGGCAGATGTTCAAACTTCAACGGTGTCTGAACAGGCTGGTAGCCAAAGCGACCTGCTGCTCCATCGAAGTCTGCTCCATACTTATGCAAGCCACGCAGGAAGAAGCAGGCGTGGTCAAAACCTGTCATGGCCAGCGGAGGAGTAAATGAACTCATGGCCTGACGGAAGTTGGATTGGTATTTGCCAGCCAGATGCTTACTCAACATAGGCGACAAACCAGGGAAGTATGGTGCTGGGATATAGGTATCATATTTGTGGAGGTTAGCCAGCTGACTATCGGCCACAGACAGCCACTCTGTATAGCCGAAAAGCAGTATCTCCAGCTCTGGGTTGGCAGCGACAAGGTCTTTCAGTTTGACGAAGGCCACTTTCAGGTCGTCCAGCCGGGCAGAGTTCAATACCACCAGATTGGGTTTACGCGTAGAGAAGGCAGAGGCAAACGAGGAATTGACAGAAAGCAAACTGGTAAGGTTGTATTTCATGTTCCTCGAATCGTACTGTTGCCGCAGCGATGCAGTGAAGCTGCCCTTGGTGCTGTTGGGGTCGTCGCAGTCCACAATGACAAGGTGGCTGTCTTTGAACCATTCTGCCATTCGACGAGTGGTAGACTCCACCAGACCCTCCGGCGACTGATACACCTGGAAGATGTGACTGTTGGAAGCTAACTGAGGAGCCGTGATAGAGAAAGGTATCACGAGCATAATGCCATGCTGCTGACAGAAAGCCGACAGCTGCTCCATCTGCTTGGAATAGAGCGGGCCAAATATGATGTCGCACTGCGCGGCCTCAGGCTTCTCCAACGTCTGTGCAATGTCAGCATCGTCAGGGGTGTTCCAGGCATAGACGTCGACCGATATTCCCTCGTGCTTCAGACTGTCGCATGCCATGAGCAGACCACGATAATACTCCACCATGCGACGCCCGTCTCCATTGATGTCGTGCAGAGGCAACATCACCCCCATGCGAATGGCGCGCTGGCGGACATCACTCTTTCCTGCTGTCTGCCCTGTGGCGGTGGCAGACTGAGACGCGACGGGAATCAAGATCTTGTCGCCCTTTTTCAGTACATAGTCGGGCTTCTCCATGCCGGGATTGGCAGCACGCAGCTGAGCCTCCGTCAATCCGTTCTCACGGGCGATGCCGTAGATGGTCTCACCCTTTTTCACTTTGTAGGTCTTCACCGACTGAGCCGATACGGTTCCAGCGGCAAAGACCAGCATTACTGATACCAAAAAATATCTTAATAATTGCCTCATATTCTTCATTTTTTCAGTTTTCGCCTACAAAAGTACGAAAAATGTTTGTATCTTTGCACTCAAAATGGCAAGAAAATGAAAAAGAAATCAATATTTCTGTTATTTATGGCCACATTCTGGTCGCTGACAGCCCTCTCACAGAGTGTAAACCCGCTCGCATATTATACTGACGAGGAAGGCATGGACCAGGAGACGACAACCATCGGCGACGGCCAGGCCCCGCTCTCTGTTACCTTCCGTGCCAACCCGTCAGACATGGACGGTTATACCCCCACCTACGAATGGCATTTCCGCAAAACCAAGGAGAACGAGGGCATGCAGGAGCTCTTCGTCCGCTACGAAGAGGACACGCAATACACCTTCACTGAGTCTGGCAGTTACAGCATCGTGCTGAAGACCCGGCTGGAGCAGGACGGTGCAGAACTTGACTCCGTCACTATCACCGTGGCCATTGCTGAGAGCAAGCTGGAGTTCCCAAATGCCTTCTCGCCCAATGGTGACGGCATCAACGACACCTACAAGGCCAAGGACGGTTGGCGCAGCATTGTGAAGTTCCACGCCATCATCATTAATCGCTACGGTCAGAAACTCTACGAGTGGAACGACCCCGCAGGGGAATGGGATGGAACTTACAAGGGACATCCCGTTAAAGACGGCGTCTACTTCGTACAGGTTACGGCCAAAGGAGCCGACGGCCGGGACTACCATATCCGCAAGGACGTCAATTTGCTGAGAGGATACACGGAAGGAGGGAGCACTAGTGGAGGCGAACAATAGAAATGAGGGCACCATCAGCGTCATTGGTGCCCGCGTCCATAACCTGAAGAATATCGACGTCGACATTCCCCGCCATTCGCTCACTGTCATCACCGGACTTAGCGGCAGCGGCAAGTCGTCGCTGGCCTTCGACACCATTTTTGCAGAAGGGCAGCGACGCTACATCGAAACGTTCTCGGCCTACGCCCGCAACTTCCTTGGGGGCATGGAGCGCCCTGACGTGGACAAAATCAGTGGCCTTTCGCCCGTCATCAGCATCGAGCAAAAAACCACGAACAAGAATCCCCGCTCCACCGTGGGTACCACCACGGAAATCTACGATTATCTGCGCCTGCTCTTTGCCCGTGCAGGCAAAGCCTACAGCTACATGACGGGCGAGCCCATGGTGAAGTACACCGAGGAGAAGGTCATCGACATGATTCAAAAGGATTATGCCGACAAGCGCATCTTCATCCTTGCCCCTCTGGTGCGCAGCCGTAAGGGCCACTATCGTGAGCTCTTCGAGCAGATGCGCCGCAAGGGCTACCTCACCATGCGCGTCGACGGTGAAATCATGGAAATAACCCGTGGCATGAAGGTTGACCGCTACAAGAACCACGACATTGAAGTGGTCATTGACAAGCTGCAAGTGAAGGGAACCGGCGAACGACTGAAGAAGTCCGTCCAGATAGCCATGAAGCAGGGCGAAGGGCTCATCATGATTCTCGACAAAGACACGGGTTCGGTGAAGCATTTCTCTCGCCGGCTGATGTGCCCCACTTCGGGCATCAGCTATAGCGACCCTGCCCCCAACAACTTCTCGTTCAATTCACCCCAAGGCGCCTGTCCGCGCTGCAAGGGCCTTGGCGTCATCAACGAAATAGACCTCTCGAAGGTCATTCCCGACCGCAAACAGAGCATTCACGATGGCGCAATCATTCCTTTAGGGAAGTATAAGAACCTGTTGATATTCTGGCAGATAGAGGCTTTACTAAAGAAGTACGAGTGTACACTGAAAACGCCTGTTAAAGACATTCCTGAAGAGGCCATGACAGAGATTCTCTATGGCTCGCTCGAAGATATCCGAATCGACAAGGAGGTGGTGCACACCAGCAGCGACTACTTCGTCAGCTTTAATGGCATCATCAAGTACCTGCGCGACGTGATGGAGAACGATGAGACGGCTACTGCCCAGAAGTGGGCCGACCAGTTCATGGCAGAGTGCGAATGCCCGGAGTGCCATGGGCAGCGTCTGAACCGCGAGGCTCTCAGCTACAAGATATGGGACAAAAACATTGCCGAACTCTCGGCCATGGACGTCAGCGAGCTGCGCCAGTGGCTCAATCAGGTCGAAGAGCACCTTGAAGAGCAGCAACGCCAGATAGCTGCCGAGATTCTTAAGGAGATACGCACCCGCCTTGACTTCCTCCTCGATGTCGGTCTCGACTATCTTTCGTTGAACCGACAGTCGGCCTCCCTGTCTGGCGGTGAGAGCCAGCGCATACGACTGGCCACCCAGATTGGCTCGCAACTCGTCAACGTGCTCTACATCCTCGACGAACCCTCCATCGGCCTGCACCAGCGGGACAATGAACGCCTCATCCACTCCCTCAAAGATCTGCGCGACTTGGGTAACACCGTTATCGTGGTGGAGCATGACCAGGACATGATGATTGCTGCCGACTATATCGTAGACATCGGCCCACGTGCCGGCCGCAAAGGCGGCGAAGTGATGTTCCAAGGCACACCGGCAGAAATGATGAAGTCGGGAACCATCACGGCCCAATATCTTAACGGCGAGCTATCTGTTATCAGCGACCACCAAGCCCGCCGCTCAGGCTCCGGCCATGCCATTACCATCCACGGCGCTTCTGGCAACAACCTTCGGCACATTGACGCAGTGTTCCCCCTAGGCAAGCTAGTCGTTGTCACGGGTGTCAGCGGCTCTGGCAAATCCACCCTCGTCAACGAGACCCTACAACCCATCCTTTCACAGCAATTCTACCGCTCACTGCGCAGTCCGATGCCCTACGACAGCATCGAAGGGATAGAACATATCGACAAGGTGGTGAATGTGGACCAGAGTCCTATCGGACGCACACCACGTTCCAATCCAGCTACTTACACG
>ERZ842401.4000-NODE-4000-length-17641-cov-17.109405_pt1 | contig 17641 bp, 16 predicted proteins | sample MGYA00521270_ERZ842401 | MGnify/ENA primary metagenome ERZ842401 (study PRJEB31892, sample SAMEA3878208) | bioreactor metagenome | biome: Moose rumen | place: Sweden | collected 2011-10 | study: EMG produced TPA metagenomics assembly of the PRJEB12797 data set...
ACTCCACCAATCTGAGCAGCATCTATTCCATCGTGTCAGACATCTACTTCAAGCAAGAACGCTATGACTCTGCCACCTATTATTATAAAGAGCTGCTGACTCATGGCGACATCTATGCCCAGCGCCGTGCGCATGAACGGCTGGCTCACATCGCCAATGCATCACGCCGCACGGATGAAGCGCACCAGCACTTGCTGGAATACGAGTTGCTTAATGACTCCATAGAGCGCATCACTGCCACTGAGAGCATAGAGCAGATGAATACACTTTATAATTATGAGCAGCAGACCATGGAAAATCTGCGCTTAGAAGCGAGGAGCCGACAGCTCTATTACTTCATAGCACTGCTCATCTGCTTGGCCATCATCTTGGTGCTAAGCTTCATAGTCTACCACCTACATGTGCAGAAGAAGAGGATACAAATGGAACAACTATACCACGCTGTGGCACAAGAGAACCAGACCTTCAAGGATGAAGAAGAAGCACGAAACCGCTGGAAGAGCGAAGCTCCCAACCTCATAAAGAATTCTGCTGTCTACAAGAACTTAGAAGAACTGGCTCTCCAGGCAAATAATCTTAGTCCTGAAGACTGGGCGGCTGTAGAAGAACTGCTGAACGAGGTCTATCCCTCCTTTATTCCCCATCTGCGAGCCAGCTGCCAGATGAGCGAGCGCGACTTTCATGCCTGCTGCCTGATGAAACTGAAGTTTTCGAACACCACAATCTGTATCCTCACCCCATTCAACTCTACTCAGGTATTGTCAAACATGTGCCGCAATCTGTATGTACGCATTCACGGCAAGAAAGGATCTACCGAAGACTTTGCCAACTTCATAGATTCATTGTAAATGTTTACTTTTTGTTACGTTCATTCTACTGCTTTTCCCAGCTAATGTACCTATCTTTAGCCTCAAAAACAGAGATATGGAAGTGAAAGAACATTGCTTGGGAATGGAAGGAGCCATGCGTGAAGCCATCACCCTGTTCCATGAAGCCCGGCATACGAAAGTCCCTGCCCAGCAGGCAATGGCCGAGCAGACATTAGAAAAGATATTAGACCAATGTGATGCAGGGCTCAGTTTCTCGTATGCCGATGGCCTATGCGGCATCGGTGTGGGCATAGAATACTTGTTGCAGGAAGGTTACGTAGATGGAGATGCCAATGAAGTGCTAAGTCATTTTGATGCCTTACTTTTCCGCATCATTACAGCACGTCCGGCCATAGACACCAGCATAGCCCATGGCATGCTGGGCATAGCCTACTACCTCTACTACCGACTGAAGGCACAGTCCACTTCCGATGCCCCGCAAGTGCTACACCTCAAAGAGCATCTTATCTATCTGATAGACTGGATGGGTGATGCTCTGCAAGACCCTGCTAAAGATAAGAACCTCTATGAGTTTTGGTTTATCCTCGTGCTACTGCTACAATTAGATGTATTCAATGCCAAAATACTGAATCTATTGAATTACTGTGGAAAGGAAATAGCCCTATGGAAGAAATAAGTGTAGTGATACCCATTATGATCAACTATCCTAACCGTAAGCAGAACGTAGAGTGCGTAGTGAACTACCTGCTGCGTTATCCCTACCTCCATATAGATGTACTGGAAGCAGGTAGGGACAGGTTCCTACATCTCCCTGCCCATCCCAGGCTAAGATATACTTACGTTCCAGACGATGCCCCCGTGTTCTATCATACCTATTACCGCAACCGTTTATTACAGCAAGCCAAATATCCCATCGTAGGCGTGTGGGATGCCGATGCCATCGTGTCAGAAGAGCAATTCTTAGCTGCCGCAGATTACATACGCAGGGGCGCAGTGATGTGCTTCCCATACGATGGTGACTTTCGCTACCTCAGCAAAGCAGAGAGTCAGGCTGTCAGAGCCGACCTGAACCAGCTTCGCCCCGACAGCGGCACACGTGCCATGGGTCGCCCTTCCGTAGGTGGCATCTTCTTCGTGAATCGTGATATCTATCTGCGTTGGGGTGGCGACAATGAATGCTTCTATGGCTGGAGTCCTGAGGATGCCGAGCGCGTCAAGCGCATGGAAATCTTGGAGCTTCCTATTGCCCGAACTTCAGGTAGTCTCTATCACCTCTTCCATGAGCGTGACCAGATAGAAACTCCAGACGAGTTAGCACGTAGCTACCGCAACCGCAAAGCCCTGATAGATGTCTGTCATCTCAGCAAGTCAGAATTGGAACACCTTATTATATATAGAGAAGGGATGTTCAGCTATATGAAGCGGTGGTGAAAATAAAAAACGCCCTAACAAGCCAAGTCTAAAAAGGCTTGATAACCACCAATACCTACGTAACAAAAAGGTAACAAAGAAAATGTTTACTTATTGTTACGTTATTTATTTCCGTTTATATGTACTAACCTTTATCTTTGTTCTCGTGCAAGCGCACAAAACAACCTTTCAATGTTTAACATAAAATTTAATGCAAATATGAAGAAGACTTTTTTATTGATTTTTGGTTTAGTGCTCAGTTCCCTATGCTTTGCCATTGAAGAGCCGGTAGATTTGACTATTGAACCCGAAGAACAGACTGGTCCAGGACACCGCTCCCCAGCCCTGCTGCCAAGTTTGACTTTTGAGGACAACTACCTCTATGTCTATGCACCTTATTATATAGAGAGCATGACGGTATTGGTGAAAGATGACACGGGCAGTGTGATTTACACTTACACAGCCGCAATGGCTGTTGGTAGAAACACCATCGTTCTGTCGGACATCGTGAGTGAAGAAAAGTACAGTGTGGAGCTGCTGTTTGGCAGCTGGCATCTCACGGGCCACTTCTAAACATTGACGCATAATCATTCTCGCATGAAACACCTTTACATTTTCGACATCCCCAGTAGTTCTGCTAATAACGGCATTGGCACCTACATCAAGCAAGTGGTAGAGATGGTTAGGCGATGGAAAGATTTTCAGGTCAGTATGATTATGCTTCAGACCAATGCAGAAGCGTTTTTTGTGGGAAGCTATAAAGGGATGGAACATTTCTTCTTTCCTCAAAGTAGTTCTGCATACTATCAAGACACCTCCGAGGAAGTCTGCAGTGCGTTGGTCTGCCATGTTGATGATAGCAAGGAGACTGTTTTTCTTTTGAACTATGCACCTTGTGAGAAGCTATTGACTGCTCTGAAAAAGACTTTTCCAAAGTCCACATGTATCTTCGTGATACACGATATGAGCTGGACGAAGCCTTTTATGGGGGATGTGGAGGCATTTAAGGCATTTGCAAGTAGGAAAGATAAGGCTGTAGAACAAGAAAAGCTGTTGAGCAGCTTCTTGAGGGAAAAAGAACAATTTGCTATTGCAGATAAAGTTGTCTGCTTGTGTGAAGATACTTTAGAACTTCTTACTACGGTATATGGAGTTCCAAGTAAAAAGGTTTTCCTGATTCCTAACAACTCAGAGATAAGGGATCCACTTTCGATGCGTGAGAAACAGAAGATAAGGAAAGCCAAGCATTTAGGCAGTGAGAAGATTCTGCTGTCAGTAGGCCGCATTTCCAAGCCTAAGGGGTTCTTTGATTTTTTAGAAGCATTCAAGCAGTTATTAGATCACGGGTATAATGTCCGCTGGGTTATAGCAGGTGACTTATGCAACGCACCACCTTTCCTGAAAAAGGCAGGGAATGCCATAACCAAAATAACACTGACTGGGATTTTGGAGGCTGAAGAACTCTATCAGTGGTATCAAATAGCTGATATCGGAATCATTCCTTCTTATTTCGAACAATTCGGATATGCGGGATTAGAGATGATGACTAACAAACTTCCTATCGTAGCATCCGATGGCTTCGGCGTACGATGTATGTTTAGTGAATGTGAGAATGCTTTGGTAGCAACGTTAGGAGAAGGGGAAACCTATTATCAAGAGATGCTTTTTAAACGTACCGCTGAATTATTGAAAGACAAACCTCTTCAAAAACGATTTAAAAAGAATGGCCTATTGGTATTGAAAGAAAGATACAACAGATTGTTATTTGAACAAGAATATAAGCAATTGCTGATATAAAGAAAAAGCATAAAGAATTATCTTTATATGAGAGGTTGTAATATTTAGTTTTAAACTTTTAAATTGTATGTAATTATGAAGAAAAATTTAGAAATTAAGTTGAATCAGCTGAGTAAAGCTGAGTTGAGTGAAAAGGAAATGAACCGCTTGTTAGGTGGTGATAATTGCTGTATTTGTGGTTGCAAATATGCAAATTATGGAGGATCGAGTGATATGGCTAATGGACAAGCTAATTATGCTGGAGGGGAAAGCGGGTTGTATTCTCCTGGAGGTGGCTCTGTCGCATTCGGTAACGATGCTTAACTATTTCATGGTGTCATATAAATGGCACCATAATTTTCATTTGTTATTTAATCCTTAAGAATAATCTCAACAATTATGAAACCCCTTGTTTTTAATATCCTATCATTCTTTATAATTTGGGGATGTTCCCATCATAATAGTGAAGCGAATACTGCAGATAATGGATTAGGTATTATCGATTTGAATAATAGTGTAGTTTCTACAAACAACCTATCTCTCAGCGATGCAGCCTCACAGGTTAAAATCGTGAAGTTAGAGACGTCCGGCAAATCATTGCTTTCCAATATAGATAAGCTTCAAGTAACAGATAATGATATTTGGATTAAGCATATGCGTGATCAACATATCTATCGATTTTCTCATGATGGTAGGTTCTTGAATTTAGTAGGGGAAGTGGGACAAGGACCTTCAGAATATATTAGTGTTTGGGATTTTCTTGTTGATGATAAATCAAAAGAAATATATGTAATTTCACCTATTCAAAGCATCAAGGTATATGGCTATGATGGATATTTCAAGCGAGAAGTAACGAGCAAATTCTTTCACCAACTTTTTTCCGCAAACTTGGGTAAAGTTATTAAGTATAATAATCAGTTCATGTTAAGCCAGAATCTTCCTGTTACAATGAATAGATTCGATATCTCCACAGATTCTCTATGGTCTATAGCCTTGGTAAATGAAAAGTTTGATAAAACAAAAATATTCAAAAATCCTATTCATAAGGGAATAGAAGTTGAACTGATAAAAAATCGTGTTGGTGAAACTACGATGAATTATAATAACGAACTTTCCACTGAAATAGATTATAACCAAGGCTTATTAACCTTCAAATTGCCAGGTACGGACACCATCTATATCTTTGATGAAATACAGAAAGGACTGAAACCATTATATGCCATTTCAACTAACGAAAAAAAAGGGAACTATGCAGAAATAAATAAATGGGTGAAAGACAGAAAAGACTTTGACTATTTCACCATTGCCAGTTACATCCCAACAAAAGATTATATCTACCTTGTATGTAGTAAAGGAGAAGAGGTTTATACCTATTGCTATGATAAGAGGAACTCTTCTGTAAAAAAAACAAGAAGACAAGAAAAAATAGTAGAGAGGCGAAATCCTTATATGGATATGTTCGGCAAACCTCATCTTAGGTTGCCACGTCCTTTTATTCTTACCAATGACATCACAGGAGGAGACTTTGAAATGAATTATCGTTCTTTCGGTAAATTCTGGGTACAAGTATTAAATCCAGGTTCTTCGGATTTTGAGAAATACGTAGCAGATCTCAAGAAATCTTCTGATGCTCCTCAAAAACAGCAATTACTTGATGTCATCGCCAAAACGAGGGAAGATGATAATCCGATATTACTAATAGCAGTATTAAAATAGAATGAATAAATTATGAAAGAAAAATTAAAAATTAAACTGAATCAGCTGAATAAAGCTGAGCTAAGTGGAAAGGAAATGAACCGCCTTTTAGGTGGTGATCATTGTTGTATTTGCAGCTGTGCTCACATTGGAAATCTAACTATGGCCTATGGCGTTGACAATAATGTAAGTGGTGATAGTGGTTATTCCGATCCAGAAGGTGGCTGGGGAAACGGTAGCTTTGGTTAACTTTTTAGGATGGTGACAGAATAATGTAAAAAGTAAAAAAGTGACGTTCTGTCATCATCCTTCAAAACAAAGGATTGAACATCTGCTTATTGATTTTGAGAAAATCCAAGAAAAGTATGAGAAAGGAATTGCTATATAATATTTTTCAAATGTGCTTGACCATATTCTTACTATTATCCTGTCAGTCAAAAATCAGCCAATCAGAATCATTAATGTCTTGCCCTGTTGTTGGAGTAAAAAATGCGATAGATAATGCCGTTGATTCGCTGATAGTTGTGGATTATAATAATTTCGACTTCGACCACCCCATAGACTTTCCACTCAGTGAATTCTGCGACTATGAATTGGTGAAGTTGGAGAACAGCACTAAGGAGATGATGGTGGGTCCTGGTCGTTTCTATGTCTTTGGCAACTATATGACTTGGAGAGATCCGTATGGTCACAGAGCGCTGGTCTTCGATAGGCAGGGAAACTATATACGCACGTTTATCGACAGTCAGGGGCCGGAGGGCTTTGAGGGTTTTTGTTCCTCAATCCATGTTGATGCGGAAAATGAAGAGTTATATGCTATTCTACGACGAAAGACTAAGGTATACAATCTAAAAACGGGTGAATATGTAAAGAGCATCGACCATGAGAAAGAAATGCGCTTGCCCTTAATGATAACGATGCAGGACAAGCTACTCTTTGTACAGGCTCCTGGGCAAATGGAGTATTTAAAGAAAGATGCTATCTGGCAGACAGATAAGGAAGGGAACCAGGTGAAGTCTATCCCTTCTTCCTTTTTCTGGAATATGGATTTAGTGAACCATCAGTATTTTGAAGATTTCTGGATGTCGTCCTTTCCGCTCATTAAGCCTTCTGGTGAGGACTATTTTCTGTTTTCCTTGAATAACCGCTATGCTATATGTGATACGACCTATCATTACTATCCTGCCACCAATAGGATGGTGCCTGCTACCACGATGAAGAACCCTTATACAGAGAATGGAGGATTTTATACGCAGGAGGAAACTCCTACTTACTATACGGCCTATTTCACAGAGATGGTCTCTGGCACTATTCAGTTGGATGGATACGGGGATCGTATCACCAAGCGTGTGATGGTGGATAAGAAGACTCTCAGGGGCAGTTCCGTTCATCTCTGCTTAGACAAGCTTGGTATGATAGATATCACCGCAGAGTATGCCCAGACTTTCTCAGGAGACTTTGCGTTGAACCTATCGCCCGACCGTCTGCAGCAACTCATTGAGGAACGCCTCAATAAAGGTGGCCTTGACGACAAGGAACGGCTGAAGCTCCGCACACTCTATGACTCTATAGATCCAGATGATAATAACTATGTGATAGTGGGAAAACTGAAATAAAAGTATAATCTTTTTTTATATTTGAAGTATAATATGGATAGGAAATGCATAACTATATCGAAAGCAAAAAATGAATATATTTACTCAGATGTCGGAAGATGTTTCTTATTTCTTCCGCCGAAGGCGAATTATATTAATCAAGAAGAAGAGAAAAAAGTAAAAGGCTATTATTCTCGCAAATTACATTTTTTACAGGAGCATCATCTTTTAGATCAAAAAAGTATAGAGTTCAGTACGAATTATCCAGCTGAATTAATTCGGCAGAACTTAGCTTGTCTTCGCCAACTTCTGATAGAAGTTACAGATTCCTGCAATCTTCGTTGTAAGTATTGTGGTTATGGGGAATTCTATAATAACTATGACCAACGGGAAACTAAGAATCAGACATTCGGCAATGTGAAGATATTAATCGATTATTTAGCAGAACTATGGAAGTCGGAATATAATATTTCGCAAGATAATACGGTAATGATAGGTTTTTATGGAGGGGAGCCTTTGGTTAACATGAAGCTTATCAAAGAGATTATAGCCTATATGAGAAGTCTGGATATACCTCATCTTCGCTTCGGTTATAATATGACCACTAATGCTGTTTTGCTGGACAAATATATGGATTTTCTGGTAGAAAAGGATTTCAAACTGCTTTTCAGTTTGGACGGAAACAGGCAAGGGTCAGGTTATCGAGTAGATAAGCAGGGGAGACCTTCATTTGACAAAGTGGTAAATAACATCTCCCTGTTAAAAGAAAAGCATCCAGATTTCTTTGAAACAAATGTCAACTTCAATAGTGTGCTGCATGACCAAAACACTATTGAGAAAACCTACGAATTCATAAAGGAGAAGTTCGGGAAAACTCCTCGTATTGCCGAACTAAACACCAATGGCATAGTCCCAGAAAGGCGCGAAGAGTTCTCCAAGATGTTCCATAGCAAAGTGGAGAACTTCAACAGGATGGCATCGGAAGAAAAACTGAAGGAAGAATATAAACTTGATAGCACAGATGCCATTCATTTTCACTCTATGTTGGCCAATCATACTGGAAATAGGTATAAAGAATACATTGATTTGTTTGAACCAGACAATGAAAACAGCTATATCCCTTCAGGAACCTGTCAACCTTTTGAGCGAAAGATTTTTTTAACTGTCAATGGGAAAATACTGCCCTGTGAAAAAATAGGTCAGGAACATGTCATTGCCCAGATGAAAGATGGTAAGCTAAACTTAAATCTGGAGGAAGTGGCAAAGTATTATAGCGAACTTTATCAGAAAGTGCTACATAACTGTACTCACTGCCAGCATAAACGAACCTGTGGCCAATGCTTGTTCCTTTTGGAGGAAAAAGAAGGGAAGCTGATTTGCCCAGGCATACGCTCTGAAGCGCATCTGAACAAGGAGCTTTCTGATTTCTTAACCTATGCAGAGGAACATCCTGAAGAATACGAGACCCTGTTATCTGAAATTGTAGTAGAATGAAGAAATAATGCTTATGAACTATCTTTTCTATTTAGAACCTTATACATTCATCCTCAATGGTGAGGACAAGTCGGTGGTGTATAATACACTTAATGCTGCCTACACCCTCTTCCCCAAACATCCTGTGATAGACAAGATTAAACAGACTTGGGAGAAGGCAAGCAACGGCTATTGCTGTGAAATCACAGAGGGTGAGAAAACAGATGAAGTGGTGGCAGCCTTTATCCATGAGGTGCGGGAATCGTTCTCGGGTGACTGCATTGAGTGGGAGACTGGCAGGAAGAAACCGTTTATCTTCAAGCCCCAGCTTTTCCTTAACAGCGAGATACAGCTGCGGAAGGAAAAGGACGAAACGCTGTGGGGCAAGCGCATCATGCAAAATCTGAACGAGGTGACGCTGTATGTGCCTACTCCTGACTACACGGGGGGTAAGAGCCGTGAGCCGTATCACAAGCAACTGCTGCACTGCATGGATTTCCCTATGGACAAAATGACGACGGATGATTATGAAGACTTGCTGAAACGATTGGAAATCTACGGTGTGAGGCGGGTGAACTTGATAGCGAATGGCAATCCTTTTGAGAATGCCTACATGCGGGAAATCATGGCTTCCCATCAGCCACAGAACTACAAGCTACATGTGTATTTGGATGTAAAGGCTCTGCATACTCAGCAACTCCCTATAATGGAAAACATCTTATGGGAAGTGTCTGTGCATGGAGAAGATTTAGCAAATGCAATACCAATAATCAACGCATGTGAGCGTAAAGACGTGCGCTGGGATATCGTAGTGACCAGCGAGGAGGATATGGAGCGACTAAGAGATGTCCAAGGAAGACAGGTGAAAGTGCAACCTTACTACACAGGCAGCAACCTGCAGTTCTTTGAGGATTATGTATTTATGACTTTGGATGATTTACTGAGTGAGCCAGTGGACAGGCGAAGTATCTTCCGCCATCAAGCCCTAAATGAGCATTTCTTCGGAAAAGTGACCATCATGCCCACAGGCGAGGTTTATTCCAGCCTTTGGAGTGAATCCTTAGGCAACATCAGAGAAGAGAAGCTGAAACAGTTGCTCTACCGCGAATTTACGGAACGGGGTGTGTGGCTGGGTACACGGAGTAAGGTGGAGCCATGTAAGGATTGCGTGAACCGTGACCTCTGTCCCTCTATCTCTGACTACGAACTGGTCATAGGCAGACATGACCTCTGTCATATGAGATGAGCCCGATTTCCTCATTACTGACAACAGAATGAGACATATCTGTTTATGTAAAATAAGACATTTATAAAAAAAGAACTTTTTATTTTTGTTTAATTATTAATCATCAAATTATGGAAAAGAAAATTAAATTAAATCAGCTGAATAAAGCTGAACTGAGTGAAAAAGAGATGAATCGCCTATTAGGTGGCGACAATTGTTGTATTTGTGGCTGTCTGTATGAACATTCTGGTGGATCAGACCGTATGTCCAATGGGCAAGCTAATTACGCTGGTGGTGAAAGTGGATTGTACTCCCCTGGCGGAGGGATGTATACATTCGGAGAATTTGAATAACTTTTTTGAATTAAGGTATCCTTTGAATATGGGATTACCTTAATTTAAAGAAACTATCATAATCAGAAACGATGAAAATATTGAATACAATTATAATTATAATAGCTATGATGTGCTTATTTGGATGCTCATCATTAACATCTCCTGATAATAACAAAGAGGGGATAGAGGCTTTGCGCACAATCGATTTGTCGAAGAATGTGAACAACGTGAGTTCTTTAAATCTTAGTGACGCAATAGATAATATTAAAATTGTAAAATTGGATACTTCTGATGAAAGTCTTTTATCTAATATATCCAAGATGGAAGTGACAGAGAATGATATTTGGATTACTCATATGCGCGACCAAAGAATTTATCGTTTCTCTCATGATGGAAAGTTCTTGAATACAGTAGGGAAGCAGGGAGAAGGACCTGAAGAATATGTAGGTATCCATGATTTTGTAATTGACGATAAGAAAAAAGAGGTTTATGCTATTTCGACTCTTATAGGAATAAAAGTGTATGATTTTGAAAGCAACTTCTTGCGAGAACAAACTGGCCGATGGCTCATCCCACAGATTTTTACAGGGTCAAGTGATAGAATTATTCTAAATGATGGGCAATTTATACTAAGTCAGAACTTGGCTATCAATTTCCCCATTCAAAATCCGAAAGATTCTCTTTGGTCTGTAGCTGTTGTTGACAACAGCTTCAAAAAGACAAAGTTATTTAAAAATCCTATTCATGTAGGTAAAGAAGATGATATCATGGCAAACAGGGCTCCAGAGCAAGAAGAGGGGTGGTTTAATTATATAACGGAGCAGATACCTACTGCTATTGATTATTATAATAATAGATTGACTTTCAAGATGCCAGGCACAGATACCATTTACGTTTACAATAGTGCTAACAAGGAACTGCAACCGCAATACGCCATCACAACAAATGAAAGCAAGGGTGACTTTATAAAGACTAATATGTGGATAAAGGATAGAAGTGACTATAATTATTTTATGATAGCTAATTATTTTGATACCAAAGATTATATCTATTTGGTATGCAGCAAGGGAGAGCAGATTATGACATATTGCTATGATAAGAAAAATCACTCTGTCAGACAAGTTAAACGACAAGGTAAGATTGTGGCAAGAGATGTTCCTTTCAAAGACATTTTTGGGAAACCACATCTTAATTTTCAACGCCCTTTTATCCTTAATAATGATATAACAGGAGGAAAGTTCAAGTTGGATTATCGCTCATCGGGTAAATATTGGGTTCAAGTATTAAATCCTGCTTCCTCTGATTTTGAACAGTATGTTGCAGACTTGAAGAAATCCCCCGATGCCTCACAAAAGCAGCAATTACTTGATGTCATAGCCAAGACAGGGGAGGAGGATAACCCAATATTACTGATAGCGTTTCTAAAATGAGTATATTCCCCCACTACCGCCAGTTGGATGCGAAGGACTGCGGCCCCACGTGTCTACGTATGATAGCGAAGCACTATGGCAGGACATACTCATTAGAGACCCTGCGACAGCGTTCGTTCATCACGCGCAGCGGGGTATCCATGCTTGGCATCAGCGAGGCGGCAGAGTCGATAGGCTTCCATACGCAGGGGGTGCGAATCACCTTAGAGCAGCTGCGCAGGGATGTGCCACTGCCCTGCATACTGCACTGGAGGCAGAACCACTTCGTGGTGTGCTACGATATACGCAGACGGAAGGGGGAGTACCGCTACAGCATAGCCGACCCTGCCTCGCAACTCATCACCTACAGCGAGAGTGAGTTTGCTAAGTGCTGGATAGCCACGCTGGAGGACGGGGAACCGAAGGGCACGGCTCTTGCCCTGCAACCTACACCAGACTTCTACAACCTGGAGGATGAGGCCGAACACCGTAATAGGGGTTTCGGAGTGCTGCTGCAATACCTGCTGCCCTATAAACGACAATTGCTGCTGCTCGTCTTAGGGTTGCTAACCATAAGCTTGCTGCAACTGATATTCCCTTTCCTGGCTCAGGCCCTGGTAGATGTGGGCGTAAGGGATGGGAACCTGAGCTTCATCACCCTGATATTAGTGGCTCAGCTGATAGTGACGGCCTCGCAGCTGTCGGTAGAATTTATACGCAGCTGGATCATGCTGCATGTGAATGCCCGCATCAATATCTCCCTGATTTCGGACTTCCTGATAAAGCTGATGAAGCTGCCACTGCGCTTCTTCGACACACGGATGATAGGCGACATTATGCAGCGCATAGGCGACCACCGGCGCATAGAGAACTTCCTGACAGGCTCTGCCATCAGCACGGTGTTCTCGCTGCTGAGCTTCTTTCTGTTCGGGCTGATACTGATATACTACAATCCGCTGATTTTCGGTATCTTTGCCTTAGGGAATGCCATCTACGTAGCGTGGGTGCTGCTGTTCATGAAGTACAGGCGACAGCTTGACATAAGGCGCTTCGCACAAGCATCGGGGGAGCAAAGCAGCCTGATACAGATGGTGACGGCCATGCAGGAGATTAAACTGAATAACTGCGAACGGCAGAAGCGCTGGCAGTGGGAGCGCATACAGGTGAAGCTCTTCAAGATCAGCATCAAAGGCTTGGCTTTGGGGCAGGTGCAGCAGGTGGGTGGACTTCTGTTCAACCAGTTCACGAACATCATCATCTCATTCATAGCAGCCAAATCGGTGGTGGAGGGACAGATGACACTGGGTATGATGATGTCGCTGACCTACATCATAGGCCAACTGAATGCGCCTATCAATGCGTTTATCAGCTTCGTCCAGCAGCTGCAGGATGCCAAGATAAGCTTAGAACGCCTGAACGAGATTCGCACACGTGAGGATGAAGACGAACACCTGAGCGAGAAGCTGGGCCAGCTGCCACAAGGCAGGGACCTGACATTAGAGCATGTCTATTTCAACTACGACGGGGCGGAGCGTGACTATGCGTTGGAGGATGTAAGCCTAAGCATCCCTGCCCGAAAGGTGACGGCCATAGTGGGTGCCAGCGGCAGCGGAAAGACCACGGTGATGAAGCTGCTGTTAGGCTTCTACGAACCGAACAAGGGGCAGGTGCGCATAGGTGGTACGCCCTTGCACTTGCTGAATCCACACTTATGGAGGGCAATGAGCGGGGCAGTAATGCAGGATGGCTTCATCTTCTCTGACACCATAGCGCACAACATAGCCATAGGGGAGGAGCAGATAGAGGCCCATCGCATGGAACAGGCGGTGACGGTGGCGAATATACGTGACTATATAGAGGGACTTCCGTTAGGCTACCACACCAAGGTGGGCATGGAAGGCAATGGCATGAGCCAGGGACAGAAGCAACGGCTGCTGATAGCCCGAGCGGTGTACAAGAATCCGGAATACCTGTTCTTCGATGAGGCCACCAATGCCCTGGATGCCAACAACGAGCGCACTATCATGGAACGACTGACTGACTTCTACCGAGGCAAGACGGTGGTGGTGATAGCGCACCGACTGAGCACCGTGCGCCATGCAGACAACATCATCGTACTGGACAAAGGAAAGGTGGCAGAGCAGGGCAGGCATGAGGAGCTGGTAGCAAGGCGGGGACTGTATTACGAACTGGTGAAGAACCAACTGGAATTGGGAACTTAGATAAAATGTTCATAGAACAATAATATGAGTTTCTGCAGAAATAAAGAATAAAACATAAATATTGTTTTATGTGAGAGTGTATTTATTAATTGTTTAATCGTTTAATTCTTAGAAAAATGGAAAAGAAAGGTAAGATTAAATTGAATCAGCTTAATAAGGTTGAACTGAATGAAAAAGAGATGAACCGCCTTCTTGGTGGTGACAATTGTTGCATTTGTGGGTGTGTTTTAGGTTCTGACCATATTCAGGCAACTTTAACAAATGGTTATGCAAATAACGCAGGAGGTGAAAGTGGATTGTTCTCTCCAGGCGGAGGCTGGGGAAATGGTGAGTTTGCGTAATTGGTTTTGCTTGGTGTCATGATGGCACCAAGCAATTTTTAACAAAAAACAACCAATCAAAAAATGAAAAAGATAGTATCTTACATTACTTTTTTTGTTATTGAAACTTTTTCTATGTTACAGAGTTGTCAATCTGGCATTGAGGATTCATTGTCTCTGGATAACTACCCAATTGTAGCGGAAAGAATTCCATTAGATAACGGAACAGACTCCCTAATAGTGGTGGATTATGATAAATTCGACTTCGACCACCCCATAGACTTTCCGCTCAGTGAGTATTGCGACTATGAGATTGTGAAGCTGGAAGGTGGCAGTAAAAGCATTATGGTGGGGGCTGGTGACGTCTTCGCACAGGGTAACTACTTAGTGTGGTATGATTTCATAACTCAAAGAATCTTAGTTTTCGACAGAAAAGGAAAATATATTTCTACCATCAATGGGAAAGATGGGCCAGGAAACTTCGAAATGCTCTGCCAATCTGTCTATATCGACGAAGAAAATGAGATAGTCTATGCCAATCTGATAAGAAGGACCAAAGTCTATGATCTGAAAACAGGTGAGTTTAAGCGTTCCATTGATCAAGGGCAGACTTATTATTTGACATCAATACCCTATAAAGACAAGTTGCTCTATCTCCAAACCCCTGTTGAATTATTACGGTTTGAAAAAGCTATCTGGATAGCAGATAAAGAAGGGAAAGTAGAACAATATTTCCCAGCTTCTTACTTCTGGAAAATGGACATTGTGGATTCTACTATCGGCGACAATTTCTGGACTGACGCAAAACCTGTTGTTCTGGATATAGAGAAAGATTATTTTATATATTCATTATTTCACAATCTCACGGTGCAAGACAGCACTTACCACTATTACCCCGCTACCAACAAGCTGATACCTTCTGCTACGCAGGTAAACTATAAGAAAAAAAGCGATAGTGACTATTATGTTCAGGAAGAAACACCCTCTTATTATTCTGCTATCTATATAGAACGCAGTGCTAAGCCATTGCCGCCATATGGAACCTATAAATACATTGTAGGCAAACGTGTGATAGTAGATAAGAAGACCTTGAAGGGCAGTGCCATCAATCTGTGTGTGGACCAACTGGGAATGATAAATATCGGGCAGGATTATTGGACCACGCTTCATGGTGACTTCTGCCTCAATCTATCTCCCGACATCCTGCTGCAACGCATAGAGGAGCGCCTCAACAAAGGCGGTCTTGACGGCGATGAATGGCTGAAACTCCGCACCCTCTATGACTCCATAGACGATGATGACAATAACTATGTGATAGTGGGGAAGTTGAAGTGAATAGATTTACTTAATAGACATGGCAGTGGAAAAATGGCATAGTGACTACGAACTGCATACAGACGAAGTGCAGGAGGTGATGGGGCGCATACCATCGTCAGTGCAGCGGTATGGGATATGCATCATCTTATGTATACTTATACTGCTGGGGCTGCTGAGCTTCCTGATTCCCTATCCGCAGACGGTGGAGGCTGGCTTCACGCTGATGACACAGCCTGCACCTGCCTATGTCATGACGCAAGGGGCTGGGAGATTGGAACAGCTGAATGCCGTGAACAACCAGCCTGTGCAGGAGGGTGATGTGTTAGGGGTGATGGAAAATACCGCACGGACCGATGATGTGATGCTGCTGCGCGAACGGATGCAGGACTGGCAGAATAGGGGTAGCCGCATGGAACAGCTTGGAACTATCTTCTTCCAGAAAATCCCACAATTAGGTAGCATTCAAACGGCCTACGCAGTCTGCCTATCGGCATGGACTAACTACCTGCAGCACATGAATGAGAGTCGGAATGCTGAGACTGAGATGGTGAATGCCGTGGCAGGACTGAGCAATGCCATATCGCAATGGGAAGAGCAATACCTGCTGCAAAGCCCTACGGACGGCAAGGTGGCTTTTCTGCAACCACTTGAAGTGGGGCAACTTTTGAGTTCTGGAGAAACCATGATGGTAGTATTACCGCAAAGCAAGGTGACGGTAAAAGGAAAAGCAGCGGTACCAATGGATGGTATAGGAAAGGTGGCCGTAGGGCAGCGGGTTATAGTGCGTCTGCCAACTTTCCCAGAACAGGAATACGGCTTTCTGGAAGGTAAAGTATCGGCGATATCACCTGTACCAAATGCTGACAATGTATATATCATAGAGGTAGACTTTCCTAAAGGACTTTGTACCAGCTATGGAAAGGAGCTACCCATGGTTCACACCTTGAGCGGCACTGCCTCTATCGTGACTAAAGAGATAAATGTTCTAAGAAGAATACTAGACTATTGATATAATATGCAGAGAAAAAAAGATGCTTTTAGTCATTACCGACTCAAGATGTGTCAGTTTCCGCTTATGTGGTAACTGTTGCAACAGATGCTTACTTTTAACGGGACACTAGTGAAAAGATAATTGGCGGAACTCGTCTATAAATGGCTAAAACAGCATCTTAAGGTTAATAAATTATGGGGGCACTACAGAAAATACAGTTTGATTCCAGATTACTATTGCCATCACACCCTAATGTAGTCGAGATAAAAACTAAGATGCCTCTGCACTTTTTGTAGTGCAGGGGCATCTTTTATGTTTGAAAAAATTGTTGTCCTCTCTCCCCCTCTATTCAGCACCAATGCTGCTTAGCAGCCATTTCCAGACAGGAAGGACAGAGAGGCTTTCTTCCGTATGATAATATCGCTCATCGGGTACCGCCTGTAGCGCTGTCATGGTACCGCTGCTAAGCGTGGATATATTTTTCGTAGCGCACCTATGGTACCGCTGGTACCAGGCATTTTCTTTTTCCCTTTCGTTAATAATCTTCCCCGTTCATATCACTCTCATGGTACCGCTCATGTCACTCCATTGGTACCGCACTTGTATCACTTTCTTGGTACCGATATAGTACTGACTTGACAACTGGTTATATTGTGGCTATGGCAGCAATGCCTGAGATAGTTCACATTATTAACCAGTAACAAGTAAAATTATGTTACGTACCAAACAAATCCTGCAATTGCTGGGTGACGGTCTGTCGCAGAACAAGATTTGTGCAGAGGTCAGGTGCAGCAAGCGTCTGGTGTCGGCAGTGAAGAAGTATGCCGACGAGAGTGGCAAGGTCATCGGGGAGCTGCTCATGCTTCCTGATGACGAGTTCAAAACGATTTTCATGCCTGGTGAGCAGATGGCTCCCAAGGAGGATGACCGCAAGGCGGAGCTTGACAGGATGATGCCTGAGATTCTGAAACGTCTCAGCCGCAGGCACGCCCATCTGAAGTATGTCTATGATGACTACTACTCAAAGGAGTGTCCACATGGCT
>ERZ842401.4001-NODE-4001-length-17641-cov-4.537757_pt1 | contig 17641 bp, 18 predicted proteins | sample MGYA00521270_ERZ842401 | MGnify/ENA primary metagenome ERZ842401 (study PRJEB31892, sample SAMEA3878208) | bioreactor metagenome | biome: Moose rumen | place: Sweden | collected 2011-10 | study: EMG produced TPA metagenomics assembly of the PRJEB12797 data set...
GTCTAAGTATCCTCATGCGCGTGCGCGTGTGTTAGAGAGATGTGTTTAGGTCAGGATAGAAAGAAAAGGACGGGACACCCCGCCCTATTTAGGTTTTAGTTTTCCATCACGTTCTGCTGTTCGAGATACTCAAGGATTTGCTTCCTTGTAGCAGTGAACTCGGGACTTGCCATGTCACGGGGCCTTTCCCACGGAACTTCCACTATCTTGTAGATCGAGGAAGGCCTCTTCGAGAGTATGACGACCCTGTCCGATAGATAAAGAGCCTCATCTACTGAGTGAGTTACGAAGATGATGGTCCTCTCACTTTGGATTATTATCTTGTTCAGCTGCTCCTGCATGATGTTCCTGGTCTGTGCATCCAGAGCTCCGAAGGGTTCATCCATAAGGATCACTGCAGGATGCATGACCAGTGCACGTGCGATTCCCACACGCTGCTTCATTCCTCCGGACAGTTCATGGATACGGGAATCTGCGAATCTCTCCAGACCGACGCTCTTGAGATATTTGTTGGCCCTTTCCTGGCGTTCATTCTTCGGGACACCCGCTATCTCCATTCCGAATTCCACATTCTGCCTTACTGTTCTCCAAGGAAAGAGAGCGAAATCCTGGAACACCATTCCACGATCGGAACCAGGAGATGAGCATTCGTTATCGCCGATTTTTATCGTCCCTGAAGTGGGCTGAAGAAGTCCTGCGATGCAACGGAGTATGGTCGTCTTTCCGCATCCAGAAGGGCCTACTATGGAGATCAGTTCTCCCTTCTTGATATCTATATCGAAACTATCGACTGCTACTGTCTCGCTGTCATCCGTCCTGTAGACCACACGAAGATTGTCGATGGACATCAGGGTCTCACCCTCGGGGATGTCCTTGTATAACTCGTCGGTGCGATCCGCACGTACACGCTGCTTGGTGTTCCACTTCTCCCCTTCGATTTTAATTCCTGTTTTGGCCATCAGGCATCCAACCCCATCATTTTAGAGACCCTCTTAGAGAAGAACTCTGCAAGGCCTGTAGTCAACAATCCGAGTACTGCGATTATGATGATTCCTGCGAATGCCTGCGGGAATGCACCGTATGTGATCATGTTAGCAACGTAGAAACCGATTCCACCGAGAGGGGTTGCGTAAAGTTCTGCGGCAACAATACACATCCATCCTATCCCCAGTCCGATCTTGACACCGTTCATTATATACGGAACAGTGGACGGAATTAGAACCTTTGCGAAAATCTGTGCGTTCGATGCCCCAAGAGTCTTGGACGCGTCAATCAGCACCGGGTCAATCTTCGATACTCCAAAAATGGTGTTGGTCAGCAGAGGGAAGAAGATTCCTATGAACACGACCAAAGTCGCACCGCCGATGTATCCGAAGAGAAGGATGAAGATAGGTGCCCAGGCGATAGGCGCAATAGGCCTCAGAACCTCGATCCACGGTGAGAAAAACTCCCTTAGGATCTTGAAATTTCCCAAAATGAGACCCAACGGTAATGAAATGACCAATGCCAGTAAGAAACCCTGTACGAACTTACTCAAACTGGCGAATAGATAATCGCCAAGAGTCTTCCCTGTGATCGCATCGCCGTTTGCAATGAGATCGAATAGAGCATCAAAAGTCTCCCAAGGATCCGGAATGACTGGGTTTTTCGCAATTACCGATATCGCCCTCCAGGCCATCAGAAAAGCGAACAGGGATACGACAACGATCACTGCCGATCTCGCCAGTCTCTGACGCTTGTTGTGCTTATCGTATTTAAACATCATTAACTCAGCCCACTTTAATCGCTGATAATATAAATAAGATTTATCGGAAGATGTGTCCCGGAGCGACCGACTCCGGGACAACTGTTTCAGGCTTCCTGGATTACTCTCTGGAACTGGGGCTCCCAGATAATTCCTCCATTGATACTTACATCACTGATGATCTGCTGGTAGGCCGCAAGGTTCGTCACATAATATAGTGTATCGGCCGCGGGGGTTTCTCCAACCGTATACATGGCAGTCTTCAACCCCATTTGTTTGGCGAGCTGCAGGATCTGGATATGCTGGATGGATGAGGTTCCTGGAGTCCCCATTACAAGTCCTCCCCACGCCTTCGCATTATCCTTGGAGACAATATACTTGCCTCCATCTACAGAGTAGAACTGTACGCCGTTCCTCATAGGAATGGTCGAATTGACATTGTCCAGAACGCTCTTGTCGATGTAAATTCCTGAGCCCTCGCTGTTGACACGGCTTACAAGCTGGTATGCCTTATTGTCTTTGATTCCAGTAGAATCGATGAAGCCATTGTTGACCATGTTGATTGTCGCAGGGGGTGCCCCCAAGAACCCTATTTTACAGTCGCCGTTGAGAAGCGATGTAACGATTCCGCCTCCGTTGGCAGCCTGGGCGAATTCAATTTTGATTCCATACTCGTTGAAGTAGCCCTTAGATCCGGCAACATGAACTGCTATTTGATGAATATCTCCAGTGATCACAGCCACTTCCAGCGTTACAGGACTTTTGCCCTTGAGCGATTCCTTGTTCTCAATCGCGTATTGGAGATAGGAATCATCGACATAGTATCCTGCAAAGGCTTCCGGGTCGGCGACATCCTTGGTGAGTGCACCTACTTCCTTGAGTCCTCCGATGAGGGAAGCGATGTCTTCGGTAAGTCCGGACAGATCCCCATCGGTATCGTCTGCATAAAGATAAGCGATGTTTGCAAGTGCATTTTTGGTCTCGAGATCGGTGAGCCCAGGAACCTTCGTCTTCGAGAAATCTACTAGCCACTTATAGTCTTCTGAAGATTCATCCGCAACAGCGTTTGCCACGAATTGAACACCTTCGTAATATCCTGCTAGGAATCTCTCCATTTGTTCTGCGTTGTTGGTCAGGAATCCATAATTAGCCGCTATGACACAGCACGTGTGGTCGGGGAAGAAGTTGTTTGTCAACCCCAACTCGATATAATCCTTCTCGACAGCAGGTTCGTCGTTACCGCCCTTAGGCATCGCCACGATTGCAATTGCAGCGACAACTATGACCACGACAACAACCGCCGCAATGATAGTCTTATTATCCATATTGATCGGAGTCATTCAGTCAAAAGAGAGTATATTATATCTTTGGGAAATTGTTATACAATTAGGATAATCAACCTGATTTCATCAACAATTGTAATTCTATAATCGTTTGAACAGTTGGATTGTCGAGATGACAAACTGAAATCACGGTTTACGGATATCCGCGAACTGGAAATCCATCATCTTCGGAAGGTCCTCTACAAGGACCTTCAATTGGCAACCTACCTTACCGCCGCTGAAGTACATGTAATCGGCATCCTTCGCCGTCTCGTCGATGGTTATCCTCACCGCGCGCTTGGTGCACAGAGGGGAACAGCCTCCGTGGACATAGCCCATCAAGGGAAGCAACTGATCGGATTTCAGCATCGAGACTGATTTCTCGCCTACCGAAGCAGCGGCCTTCTTCAGATCCAGTTCCCCTGTAACAGGAACAAGGAAGCAGTAGTAACACTTCTCCTTCCCCATGGTCATCAGCGTCTTGAACACCCTGCTAGGATCCTGACCGTTGGCCTCGGCGATCTCCAGGCCGTTGAGGCCCTGCCCGTCATAGAAGACGGCTTCGTAGGGGATCTTCAGTTTATCCAGATGTCTCATGGGATTCGTCTTGTCCATATTCTGACCAAGATGGTGATTGCCGGAACGGATTATAACATTGTTCTGAATCACTCCTATCCTCATTATCCCTTTTTTAAAGGTGAATAGAGATATTGAGGCCATGAGGATCCTAATCCGCGGGACGGTACAGGGGGTCGGCTTCAGACCCATGGTGTATCGTTCCGCCCTGAAGGTCGGCGCATCGGGAAGCGTTTGGAACAACGGTTCAGATGTGGTCATCGACACCGACAGGGGGTAGGAACTCATCGATATGACCGAAAAGAGCCTTCCTCCTCTGGCGAGGATTGACTCCGTCCAATGCCTGGATTCTGACTACAGCGGACCAAAGGGATTCAGGATAGAGGATTCGCAGCAGATGGGCGAAGGTGCCTCCATACCGGCGGACAGCGCCATCTGCGATGATTGTCTCAATGAGATGCTCTCGCAGGGAAGACGCAACCGCTATCCTTTCACCACATGCACCAACTGCGGTCCGCGCTTCACATTGCTCAAGGGCATGCCCTACGACCGTCCGCTCACTTCGATGGATGCATTCCCGCTATGTCCGGACTGCCTCAGAGAGTTCAGGAATCCGAAGGACAGGAGATTCCACCACCAGACGATATGCTGTCCCAAATGCGGGCCCAAGTACAGATTGGAGGATGGGAAGGGTCCTTTGGACGTGAAGAATCCCATACAGACGCTGGCGAAGGAACTCGACAAAGGAAGAATCGCCGTTGTCAAAGGCTGGGGAGGAATGCACATATGCTGCACCCTCGACAGACTTGAGAAGATGAGGGAATGGTACGGAAGGAAGGAAAAACCGTTCGCCATAATGGCCAAGGATATGGAATCCCTCAGGAAGTACGGTGAACCGACGGAGTTCGAGGAAAGACTACTGGAATCACCCAACAGACCGATAGTACTCATCAGGAAATAGGAATCCCCTCTAACCGAACTTGCATCTCCCAGACTGGACAACATAGGGATGTTCCTGCCTTACACCGGGATGCATCATCTCCTTTTCTCCTACCTGGAGAACGATGCTCTTGTTATGACTTCGGCTAACGTTCCCGGGGAACCCATGATTGTCGATGATGACAGGGTGAAAGAGCTGGGAGCGGATCTGTATCTGCTGCACGACCAACCGATCCTGAACCGTGCGGACGACACGGTGGTCAGGACCATAGGATCCAATACACAGTACATACGCAGATCGAGAGGGAGTGTCCCGTTCCATCTGCCTATCGATTCCAAAGGATGTGCCGTAGGGCTCGGCCCTCAGGAGAACCTCACGGCATCGGTCGCATTCGACGGGAACATCTGGCCCACCCAGTACATAGGGAACGGCGAGAAAATCGGTGTCCCCGAATACCTTGAGGAGGCCGTAAGGGCGCAACTCGGTTTCCTCAACTGCAGACCGTCGATGTTCGCCATCGACCTCCATCCAGGGTACTCCAACAGACCATTAGCAAAACTCCTGAGCCAGGAGTACGGGGCGGAACTCATGGAGGTACAGCACCACTGGGCACATGCCGCATCGCTCATGGTAGACAACCATACTGATTCATGTGTCGCACTCACCCTTGACGGTACCGGTCACGGTGACGATGGCACCGCTTGGGGCGGAGAGGTTCTGCAATCTGATTTCGATTCATACAGGAGGGTCGCACATCTGGAGACGATCCCGCTTCTGGGTTCCGAGAGGGCCCTGTACGACCTCAGGAGACTGAGATTCGCCATCGACGAGATGAACGGGAATGAGAATCACGACTTCGCCGATTCAGAATCCTTCGTCCTCAAGAAGCTGATGAACAACAGCGTCCGCACATCCTCTTTCGGAAGGATCCTCGACACCCTGTCGTATTCTCTGGATGTATGCAAGCAGAGGACCTATGACGGCGAACCTGCGATGAAGCTCGAACCCCTGCTGGCCAGAGGCAAACTGGTGGAGGGATTCGAGACCGAGACAGTGAACGGAACGGTCAGGACCGCCCATCTCTTCCGCCAATCAGAGGAGAGGAAAGAGGATATCGCATATTCCGTGGTGTACAGCATCATGAATGAACTGGTCCAGTCAGCATCGGAAGCGGCTGATTCGGCAGGCATCAAGTACCTCGGTCTCACCGGAGGCGTATCGTACAACAGCACGATAACGAGGATGTTCATGGACCTTGCCTCTAAGACAGACCACCCGTTCATTCTCCACAACGACGTCCCCAACGGGGATGGAGGGGTATCGATAGGCCAGGTCGCAATAGCAGCGAAGAGGATCTGAATCAATCCCTTGCGACCTCGGTATCCCTGTGACCCACCCAATTGTAGAATCTCTTCTCCAGCAATCCTGTGAAGAATCTAACGAAGAACCCGACGGTCAGTGCGATGAATACCGTTCCCTCGCGGACACCGTTGAATTCGCCGATTCCGAAGAACAGGAAGGACAGGATCACGGACGTGATGATCATGGAGATGTCGAAGAGGACCTTCACATTGCCGAACACCATCCCTGTCTTGACACTGATGAACTCCACCAGATGATCGCCCGGGAGCATGCTGAGGTTCGCAGCGACCTCCAGAGCTATCCCGAATGCCATGATTACCATGCTCACGATCGTTAGCACCCACTGCATCCAGTACTCGTCCACCGATATGAAATCGAACCATATCATCATCAGGTCGCACAGGATCGCGGATATCGCGATGAGGAAGAACTCCAGGACGTACTTCGCCTTGTAATCCCTGCGCATTATGAGAATGCTCAGGAGTATGAATACGACGTTCATAACTATCGTCGCCGTACCTATTGTGAAGAGGTCGCTTCCCAGACTCACCACCAATGGTATCGACGATATCGGTGTGGTTCCCAGACCTGCCTTGGCCGACAGGATGACTCCGAGATTCATGATGATCAGCGATACCAGGAAAACGGCGGCGCGTCTCGGGGTGTACTCATCCATGTGTACGCGAATCGAAGCGGATATATACGATATTCGGGGAATCACAGATGTAATCAATCGCCGAAATTCATCTGGCATCCGTGATTCGTCAGATGGCCATTGGTGGCATCATCCATCCATATCGCTTTATTATTGGAACTCTTCTCCAACTTTCGGATAGAAAATGGGCAATACGCTATTCGTACTCCTGGATGGGGCGGAGGACCACCCCAACCCGTTATTGGGCGGAAAGAAACCATACGAGGTCGCAGACATGCCCTTCCTCAGATCGAAGGCCTGCCACAGATACACCACGACAGGCAGAGGATACACACATCTTTTCCTTAACGAGTTCTTCACCGGCCACCCTCCGGAGATGTCCAGAGCTGCCATAGAAGCGATGGGCGTCGGTCTGCTCGACATCAAGGATCCCAAGAGGACCGCCTACAGGCTCAGTCCTGCAGAGATAAGCGGCGGGATGATCCACTGGTCCTATCATGCAGAGGAATTCAAGGACAGACTCATAGCAGCGGTGAACAGGAACCTCTCCATCCTGAATGACTATAATCCGCAGATAAGGTACTTCATCGGCGGAAGGGCGATCCTGACGATGGAATCCGACTATGTCCCCGAACTGCCGGGACCTCCCGTCGATGCCCCGCTGGTGAGGATTCCCGGTGATCTCGGAAGATTCCTCAGGGCCATATGGGATGACATGGGAGGCATCACCGATTATCCGTGGGGATGCGGGAAGTTCGGAAAACAATATGAAATTAATCCAGCGATCAACAACATGAAGGTCATCTCCAACAGCCCCACCGCCCTCGGCATATGCGCATCCCTTGGATGCGATTTCCAGTTCGTGGAGAAGGTGGAGGACAGGTTCCCGATAGCACAGGAGGAGCTGAAGCACCGCGATGTTTTCCTCCATATAGACGAGGTGGACGAGTACGGCCATCAGAAGGATCCGTTCAAGAAGAAGGGCATCCTCGAGCTCACGGACAGGCTCATGTCCGAATATTTCCCAGATGAGGAGAACATAATCTATTTCGTGGATCACGGTACGTCCTGCGTGACAGGAGAACATATCTTAATGAACGTGCCCATTTGGACTACCATTGACATTCATAGGAAGGAGGACGAGATACTTCCACTGAAAGATGTCGTCAGCATGCTACTGGCGAACAAAAGGTGAACATCACATGACAGAATTCGATATGCCGTCATCCCTGGGACTCTACGGAGACAAGAAGATAGCCAATGACATCCTTTCCCGTATCTGGGGGAAGAGAGGTGTGTTCACCTGCACGGTGGCAAGCACGATGACCTCCAGCATACCCGGTGTCTCCGATGCAGGGGATACCCCGGAACTCACGCTCTACACCGGTGCCGCGGATGCGGAACTCCTGGTCAATGGTAAGACAACCTGTATCAAGGGGGTGCCGATCAACCCCGGAGGAATCCCCACGCCCGCCACCCTCACCAAGGCTGCGCTGGACCTTTCAGGGATGCAGTTCTTCATCGTGGACGGCGGCTGTTATGTCGATCCGGATATCCCCCGCTTCTATCTCGGAGGGAAATGTGGACAGAAGATCACAACCGCTCATGCCCTGGAGAATGTCAGGACAGTCTACGAGAGAGGATACAGGCTCGGAGAGCAGCTCGCCAAGGACAATGCGTTCGTCATCATTAGCGAGAGCTGCGCCGGAGGTACGACCACAGCACTTGCCGTCATGACAGCCATGGGTGTGCTGAAGGAGAACCTCGTCAGCAGCAGTTCCCCCAAGAACCCCAAGGAACTCAAGAGCAGGCTAGTCAAGGAGGCCCTTGAAACAGCAGGGATAGAACCCGGAGACTATGCAAAGGATCCGCTGAAGGCCATGGAATGCTTCGGGGACCCGATGATGCCCGCCAACGTCGGAATACTCTGCGGAGCGGCGAAGCACGTTCCCGTGATCGTCGGCGGAGGCACTCAGATGGCGGCTGTCATGTCCGCAGCAGTCGTGCTCCATCCGGAGATCGTAGGCAACTTCATGCAGGGTACCACCAGATGGCTCATGGAGGATCCCAACTCGAGCATGAAGAAGATCATGGACAACATATCCGACAGGATCCCGATCCTCTACGTCAACGTGGACTACAGCGACAGCCCCTATGAGGGACTTCAGGCCTACGAGTGGGGATACATCAAGGAAGGGACCGGGTGCGGAGGAGCCTCGGTAGGTGCGATCATAACCAGCGCAGGTAAGATCACAGCTAAGGATCTCAAGGGCCAGGTCCACGAGATATACAAGGGAATAATGCAGTTCGACTGATCACTCTTTGTAGTAAGAACGGGCCAGATTCAGTTCCCTCTGGGTGTTCACGTTAACGGACAGCTCGAGCCAGTTCGTCTCGAACAACGTCTCGGCGAGATATTCTCCAGCCAGGGTCTTCTTCCTGTCTATAACGGATACCCCTGACAGCACCCAGCTGTTGCCCCTCTCCTCACGGACATATGACGGAGTTATGCCGATGTTACGCACGGTGGCCTCGTCCACAACGGCGAGGAGGGAATCCATTGTTCCCGGTATGAAGTAATTGATGATCATATCGAAGATCTCTGAGGTTATCAGAGGGAGATCGGACGGCGTCGTGAGAACATAATCCCCATTCAGGCATTCCAACGCCTGATGCAGATCGCCCATGAAGTCCTCGCCCGAAGTGCGTATGGTCTCCACACCGATGCTTTTGAGGTAGTTCTCCGTCTCCAGGGTGTTATCGCTCACGGAAACTAGTATCCTGTCGATTCCCTTGGTGTCATTCAGAGCATCTATCACCCTTTCAACGGCACATTTCTCGCCGACCATCATCAGAGGCTTCTCTATACCGCATTTACCCATGCGTGTACCTTTACCTCCGGCATGGACCAGCGCCTCCATCAGATCACCGCTAGGTAGATCTCAACGAAGAGCAGGATGAAGAACACCAGGAAAGGCCTGGATACCTCGTTGGTCGCACCGAGGATGTCACCGTTCACCATACCGAACACCCTGTTTGCAGTCCTGGCCATCACCATGCCGATGATAGTGGATACGACCATTCCGGCTATGATGATCACGAGCATGGAAGCGAGGAGACCGCACCATTCGATGCCCGAATACATGTTCAGGAACAGCCCTCCTACGAGCAGAAGTATCGCCAGTGCTATGAAACTGATGATGAATCCGAGCACAGCTGAACGGGACGTGGTCCTCTCGACCTGCCTAGCCGCCATCCCGTTGCCGGGCTTGCCCATAGATGCCGCAACTACCATGGCATTCTTGACGAACACCTCCACTGCAGGGAATGCCAGAACCATAAGGGGTCTGTTGTCGTACATGGAATAGAATGCCACACTGCATAGCACAGTGATCAGTGCGACTCCGATACCGCCGGCTCCGACGAGTGTGTCCTTGAGTGCACGGATGTGATCGGACTGCTGTCCGGAAACAATCATCCCGTCCCCGAAATCAGTCAGACCGTCGAAATGGAGGAATTTGCTCCCGGCGTACACGGTCAGAAGGACCAGTACCGCCGTCACCATGCCGTTGCCGAATTCGAGTTTATCTGACAGTACGATCATGGCAACTGTGACCAGCATCACCAAGAAACCGAATATGAGTCCGACAAGGGGCGTGAGATGGAATCTGGTCTCCATATCGTCCATATCCTCTTGCGTGATGTTCATATGGAATATGGTGTAGAAAGATACCAATGCTCTGAGTGCGCTCATCAATCGTCCCCGCTATTCTGGATGGATGCTCTGTCCAGTTATCGTACCAACGCTTTACTCGTTTAAATAGTTAGTATGGACAGTACCAAATCCTCAAAGAACAGTTGGATGTGGATGCCTAGCAAAGCGTAGAGGGTGAAACAGATCAGCACCATGAAAATGATGGAAGTCGTCTCCACCAGTCTCATGCAGCGCTGTACGTCCTTTGTGGTGGGGAGCGGTCCCGCTCCCATGACGTATACCCCTCTCTTCTCCATCGAAATCCCCAATGCCGCGGATACCGCGGTCATGGGCCACCCGCTATTTGGGCTTGGGGTCTTTGTATGCTCCGCTTTGGCTGCCGGGACAGCGACTCTCCAATTCATTCCCAGGAGCATCGCTGCGAATGCCACGAAATAAGGAGACACCCTGGACGTCAGCCATCCGAGCACATCATCGAACTTCGCTGGGAAGAACCCGAGCCTTCCGTACTTATCGTTGATGTAACCCCACATGGCGTCCATAAGGTTGGCGCATCTGAACATGATCGACCCCAGGATACCGAATAGACCGAAGTAGAATGTAGGGGACAATATGCTGTCCACGAGGTTCTCCGAAACAGTCTCGCAGCACGATGATGCGATGTGCTCCGCATCCATGCCCTTGGTGTTGCGGCTCACGATCATCTGGACCTTGGATGCGGCATCCTCCACACGGCCATCGTCCAGATCCTTGCAGATCGGGTTGCAGTGCTTCCTGAACGAGAATATGGCGAACTGTATCTTGAAGATGAATGCGGACACGAAGATCCATGCCACCTCTCCCCAGACCTCATCCGCCTCTGATACGAAGTGATGAACCAGTGCGATGATCAGGATGCCTATTCCGCCGAATATTATGAAAACGAACAGATAGGAAAGGAAACCCAGAACGGATGTCCAGACCGAATCCCTTGTCTTTATCCTCCTGTCGATGGCATCGAGGATATTTCCCATCCACCTCAGAGGATGTATCGCATTAGGAACGTCTCCAATGAAACGATCGATCAGTATGGCCAGGATGACTATCGCCAATGCATCCAGCCACAGTTCCACAGGATCACCCGTTGATGACGGAATCCACCGCTGCCAGGAAGCGGCAGTTGCGTTCCCTGTCCTTCACGCTGTATCTGACATACGACGCGAACTCCGGTCCGAAGGAGGAACAGTCCCTCACCATGATACCGTGAGAGAGCATCTTCTTCTGGAAGACGGCACAATCCATCTCCAGAGAACTTATGTCATTGAAATAGAAGAACGAATCAGACACCGGTCCCGCCGGGAATCCGATGTTGTTCAGTGATGAATTCAGTATCTCCGACTCCTCGCCCATGACGGCCGCCGCATGGTCCACGTAATCCAAATGATCCCTGAGAAGGACGTTTGCCACGGTCTGCTCTATCTGACCGACATTCCAGGTCATCCTGACCTTCTCCATATCAGATATTATGTCAGGGTTGGATAGACCGAAACCGATCCTGATGCCTGGGATAGCAAAGGATTTGGTGAGTGAGGTGGCAACGACCAGGTTGGAGAACTTGTCCACCATTCCGGAAAGTGTTATGTCTGCATATCCGGGCACAAGCTCTAAGAGGGTCTCGTCGAGGAACACCATGATACCGCGGTCTTCGCACTCCCTCACAATACTGACGATCTTGTCCCTGGGCTCTACCCTGCCGGTAGGGTTGTTGGGGTTGCAGATATACAGTGCCTTGCTGTTCTCGCCCACGTTGTACATAAGGGAATCCAGATCTATCCTGAAATCATCCTCGACCTTCAGATCGTTCCATACAATGTCGGCCCCGACTATCCTGATCTGCTGAGCATATTCGGCGAAGCTGGGCCTGTTGAGGACCACATTGTCCCCGGGCTTGAAGAACGTGTTGGGTACGTTCCTGATAATATCCGAAGAACCCGCACCAACCGTGATGCAATCGACGTCGACGTTAAACACCTTGGAGACGGTCTCCTTCAGTTCGGCGCAGGTGTCGTCGGGGTAATGGCCGATATCCTTCACTGCCGAAGCTATGATTTCCTCGATGCCCTCCGGGGGTCCGAACGGATTCAGATTGTGGCTGAAGTCCTCAACACCCTCCAACCTCCATGCCTGCCCGCCGTGAACGGTCTTCGGCAGTTCGGATAACTCTTTCCTGGGAAGGATACGACCTTTCATGATGGCTTGGTATCAGTATTCGATATAATAAATGGTCGAGGCAGAAATGGTGTGTGGCACATATGATTCCGATACTTCTGGTACCTAAGGCATCGACGTATCCGATTCTCAGGGCATATTGGGGCGTTCCGAAAAGCCTGGTCGTTGCAGACTACTATAATTTTGAATACTTGCTTACAGCATTAGCGGGCCCGTCGGGATTCGAACCCGAGTCCGGAGCTCCGGAGGCCCCTATGCTATCCAAGCTATACTACGGGCCCTTGTTGGAGAAAGAAAGGAGATTTGCCGGGGCCAGATACTCCCCGGCGATCCTGTGCCTCCTGTTGAGAGGGAGGAGGCGAATGAAGAATTTACCTTTCTCAGTCCTTCTTGGTGAACTCGGTGTATCCGCAGCATCCACAGGACACACGGTCCTTGTGGACTGCCATGAATGTTCCGGGTCCGCACTTGGGACAGAACTGTTTGGTCCTGGTGATCTTGTCACCGTCGACCTGATATGAACTTGATTTCTTGATTGCTGCTTTGGGTGCTGCTGCTTTAGCCATTCGAATCACTCCTCTGCTGCGGGTGCCTCGGGGGCCTTTGCCTCGATGCCGTTCCTCTTCAGGAGGTATTCCCTGTCGTACTCAAGTGCTGCTTCCTTGCTCTCGTAGACCTTGGCGTATCCCTTGGACATGCCCTTTCCGTAAACAGACTCGATAGTGTCGACGACGACACACTCCCTCTTGGACTTGCATTCCTTGGCGACTGCCTCTGCAACTGCGTTCCTTCCGGGTGTGCTCTCTCCGTTGTGGTCGAGAGTGAAATACACCTCTACCCTCTTGTACAGGGGGTTGTCTTTCTTTGCTGTGATTTCCATCTTCATTCTGCTTCCTCCATTTTGGATATCAGATGTTCCATTTTGGATCTGATGCCCTCATCCGTGGTGATGCGCATCATGCATCTCCCGGGCCATCCGTACACGATATCGGTCCCCACCGGTGCAAGAAGGACAGTCGGTATTAGCGCCAGATCCTCTTCCCCGATGACCTTTATCAGTCCTCCGGACCCTTCGATGCGTCCGCGGATGCTCTCGACCAGTTGCCTGGTAATCCTTCCCGCGGGGTTGACGACCTCATCCTTCTCCTCGTCCTCGACGAGGGAGGCGAACTCAGTCATCTCACGGCGTTCGGTGATCCCGTCGTATATCGACAGGAACGGCCTTATACCGTGTCTTCTGAACGTCAGGGATACCACGTCCCCGACGGTGATTAAGGTTGTTTGAGCGTGAAACGATCCAAGATCGTCGTCGTACAGCTCTGTTCCGAACGGTTCCTTGAACACCTGTCTGTCCTTTTCAGGCAGGAAAAGGTCCGATTCGAACATCAGCGTACCTTGAGAGCATACTTTCCGTTGGCGGAGATACCCATCTTCTTGGCTATCTCTGACTTCTCGAAGTCGAGTACTGCGAGGTATCCCTGCCACTCCTTCGAGGTCTGTCCGCCGCAGCGGGGGCACACGTCATCCTCGGAGATGAAGCTGCACTGCTTGCATGCCTTCTGTACGATGACTGCCATCACTCATCACCGTCCGAATCCTTGTGCTTCTTAGCATCTTCCTCGATCCACTGGAGCTTTCCGAGACCGGGCTGCCTCATGGTGAGTCCGATCTTACTGTCCTGGGGATTCTTCTCGTTGAGGTCGATACTGACGACCCTTGCCCTGACTATGTCTCCCACAGCAAGGTATCTTCCGCTATCCTTACCTACGAGCCTCTGGTTGGTCTCATCGATGTCCACACGGTCATCCATTACCTGGCTGATGTGCAGGAGTCCGTCGAGAGGTCCGAACCTGACGAAAGCACCGAACTTGAGGATCTCCACGACCACTCCTTCGACGATCTCGTTCTCTCTGGGCTTGAAGACGACCTGATCGAATTTGACAGTCTGATAGACTGCTCCGTCACCGTGGACTATGCGTCCCGGACCCTCTGTCCTGACATTCTTGATCAGTATGGTGAAGGTCTTGTCGTCACCGAATCTTCCCTCATAGGCGTCCCATGTGAGTTTGTCGATGACATCATCTATGTCCTCTTTCAGTTCGACCGGTGGGATACGGACGACCTTTTCGACTTCTGTAAGCATATACATAGCGTGCCCTCTGATATTCAACGTTAGTGAGGACTCTTATATAAACTATATCAACGCGTAATATAGGAATAGAAATCTGGGTAAAAAGTGACGAGGGGGTCGACCCCCTCGGTTTATAGTTTCACACGAACAGGACAGCTGTCACCAAACAGATGGTGGACAGGAGCTTGACCAGAACGTGGATGGAAGGTCCTGCGGTGTCCTTGAAGGGATCTCCGATGGTGTCTCCGACGACTGCTGCGGCGTGAGCGGGTGATCCCTTTCCGCCGTGGTTACCCTCTTCAATGTACTTCTTGGCGTTGTCCCAGGCTCCTCCTCCGTTGTTGAGGAAGTTTGCCATCAGGATACCGACGATGGTACCGACCATGATGAGTGCTCCGACTGCTGTGTATGCCTCGAAATCGGGGACCATAGGTCCGACGACGTATCTCCAGATGAGTCCGAAGACGACGGGCACGAGGATGGGCAGGAGTGCGGGGACGACCATTGTCTTGAGTGCTCCGCGGGTAGCGATGTCGACACACTTTGCATAGTCAGGATCGGATGTACCTGCGAGGATTCCCTTGTCCTCACGGAACTGCCTGCGGACCTCCTCAACCATCTCACCGGCTGCCTTGGAGACTGCACGGATTGCGAGTGATGCAAAGAAGAACACGAGGGCTGCGCCGACGAGTCCTCCGACGAAGACGAGGGGGTCACCGAGGTTGACGTTGAAGACGTCAGAGAGATAGACACCCTTGACCTCTGCGACGATCTCGAAGAATGCGGCGAAGAGCAGGAATGCAGCGAGAGCTGCGGATGCCATTGCGTATCCCTTTGTAAGGGCTTTGGTCGTGTTTCCGGCTGCGTCGAGCTTGTCGGTCCTGTCCCTGACTTCCTCAGGCTGGCCAGACATCTCGGCGATTCCACCGGCGTTGTCGGTAATGGGTCCGAATGTATCCTCTGCGAGAATGAATGCGGATGAAGCGAGCATTGCGATTGTTCCGACCGCGGTTCCGTAGAATCCGAAGACCATGGGCTCGACCTTGACGCCGAGGAACTCGGGTGCTGCTGCGTAACCAAGCAGGTATGTGGTGACGATCGCGATGACGATGCAGACGACGGGGAGGACGGTGGATTCGAGTCCGACCGAGATACCCTCGATGACGTTCGTTGCTGCTCCGGTCTCGGATGCTGCTGCGATTCCCTTGACGGGCTTGTGATCACCGGTGTAGTACTGCGTGAGGTACACGATGGACAGACCGAGTGCGATTCCGACGATTCCAGCGATGAAGAAGTTCAGCCAGTAATCGGATCCGAGCAACATGTATGTTGTAATCGCCAAGAACACGACGTTCAGTGCGATCGTGACGTAGTATCCCTTGTTGAGGGACTTGACGACATCGTCGTTCTCCTTCATCCTGACGACGAGGATTCCGACGAGGGAAGCGATCAGTCCGAATGCCATGAGGACGAGGGGAAGGAACACCCATTTGTTGTCCATTCCCATGTATGCGCCTGCAGAGACGACTGCTGTACCGATGACCATCGCACCGATAATCTCGGCTGCGGTGGACTCAAAGATATCTGCTCCACGTCCGGCACAGTCTCCGACGTTGTCTCCGACGAGATCTGCGACGACAGCAGGGTTCCTGGGGTCATCCTCAGGGATTCCTGCCTCGACCTTTCCGACGAGATCGGAGCCGACATCTGCTGCTTTGGTGTAGATTCCCCCACCCAGCTGGGCGAAGAGAGCTGCGAATGATGCTCCGAATGCGTATCCGACGACAGCGTGGAGCGTGGGTGTGAGCGTTCCGAAGGGTGCCTCGACTGAGACGTTGTCACCGATCAGAGCGTTGTAAACGAGAACAACAAGGAAGAGTCCGAAGAGCGAGAGTGCGGACACTGCGATTCCGGAGAGTGCTCCTCCCCTGAATGATGTCTGGAATGCCTCTCCGAGTGACCTCTTGGCGGCTGCTGATGTTCTGATGTTCGAGTTGACCGAAACCTTCATTCCGATGAATCCGGAGAGGACCGAGAATGCAGCTCCGATTACGAAAGCGATCGCAACTTTGTAGTTCAGGTAGTCCGAGAACGGCTCCCCTGCGAACGAACAAAGAGCAATGATAATAGCGAGAATCACTACCACGATACCGATTGTCTTGTACTGGCGCTTCAGGTATGCCATAGCACCAGTTTCAATCGCATTCGAGACCTTCTGCATCTCTTCTGTTCCCTTGTCCTTGGACCAGACGAATTTGTAGAAGTATCCGGCGAAAGCCAATGCGATTACAGTCGCAACCAGGACCATGAAAAGGAGATTCTCTGTATCGAATACATCGACTATCATTTTCATAACCCCTATTTTTGGTTAATTCTCCCTATATCTATCTTATATAAAAACTCCAACCGTCCAACACATCTTCAAAAAAGGGCCTGAGACATAGACATCCTTTTTAATGACATAGCACTAGCCGGGTCCAGAGACGATTATAATGTCGAAGGAAGCAGAACTCGAACTCATAGAAGTTGAGGACATAAAGGTCAAAAAAGGCATGACAGTGGACGAGCTCATGAGATACATGAGCGGAGCTGGCGGATTCACCGCACAGAAGCTCGCGGACGCCACCGACATCCTCGAGAGGATGGAGAAGGACAAGGACTGTCTCAAGATCCTTTCCTTCCCTGCATGCATCATGGCGACCGGTACCCGCGGCGTACTCGTGGACATGGTGAAGAACAAGAGTGTGGATCTCATCATCACCACCTGCGGATGTCTGGATCATGACATCTCCAGGACCTACGAGCACTACTACCACGGCGACTTCATGATGGACGATGCCAAGCTCAGGGAGGAGTACGAGATCTCCAGGCTCGGTAACGTTCTGGTACCCGACGACTGCTACGGAGAGGTCCTCGAGGGAGAGATCCTCCCCATGTTCGACGAGATCTTCGAAGGCAAGGACTCCATGACCACCCACGAGATCATCT
>ERZ842401.4003-NODE-4003-length-17638-cov-4.795029_pt1 | contig 17638 bp, 14 predicted proteins | sample MGYA00521270_ERZ842401 | MGnify/ENA primary metagenome ERZ842401 (study PRJEB31892, sample SAMEA3878208) | bioreactor metagenome | biome: Moose rumen | place: Sweden | collected 2011-10 | study: EMG produced TPA metagenomics assembly of the PRJEB12797 data set...
CTACGCTGATCAATGAGAACGATGCCAACCTGATGAGTGCCATTGAGTTTATCAACGAGACCAAGCAGGAGAACATGCCGACTGAGGAGACTGTGAAGCCACAGCTGACCGAAGAGCAGCAGCGCTCGAAGAAGACCCGTACGGCCTTGAAGTGGACCATCATCGGCATCGGCGTTGCCTGTGTGCTGCTGTTTGTCAGCATCGTCTATAGTCTATATCTGTTAGTTGCATAGTCATTTATGGAATTTGCCAATAAAGAATATCTGATACTGCTGGTACTCATACTGCCATATATTATATGGTACGTGATGTACAGGAAGAAGAGTGAACCGACGCTCCGCATGGCCGACACCTTCATGTTCCGCTATGCTGCGCGCAGCTGGCGTGTGATGCTGATGCCCGTGCAGCCCCTGTTGCGCATCATTGCCTTTGTGGCCTTGGTGCTGGTGCTGGCTCGTCCGCAAACGCAGAATTCATGGAAGAATCAAACCGTTGAGGGTATCGACATCATGCTGGCTATGGATGTGTCGACCTCCATGCTGGCTGAAGACCTGAAGCCCAATCGTATTGAGGCAGCGAAGAACGTTGCGGCTGAGTTCATTGCCGGCCGTCCCAACGACAATATTGGTCTGACCATCTTTGCCGGTGAATCGTTCACGCAGTGCCCTATGACCATCGACCACTCGTCGCTGCTGTCGCTGTTGCAGAATGTGCGTACCGACATTGCCGCCCGCGGACTGATAGAAGACGGAACAGCCATCGGTATGGGACTTGCTAATGCCGTGAGCCGCCTGAAAGAATCAAAGGCCAAGAGCAAGGTGGTCATCCTGCTGACCGACGGTTCGAACAATCGTGGCGATATCTCACCCATGACGGCAGCCGAGATTGCCAAAAGTCTGGGCATCCGTGTCTATACTATTGGTGTGGGAACCACTGGCACAGCTCGCTATCCCATGAATTACGGCGGTGCCACACAGTATGTGAACCTGCCTGTTGAGATTGACGAGAACACCCTCAGGTCGATAGCTTCGGCCACCGATGGTGATTTCTATCGTGCAAAGAATAATAAAGAACTGAACCAGATTTATCAAGAGATTGACAAACTGGAAAAGACCAAACTGAACGTGAAGCAGTTCAGTCGCCGCTATGAGGCCTATCAGCCCTTTGCCATTGTGGCTGTGCTGGCCTTGTTGTTGGAGATATTGCTTCGCATCACCGTGTTTAGGAGGATACCATAATGTTTAGATTTGAAGATCCAATATATCTTTATGGATTGGTGGCAGTCGTCGTGCTGGCACTCATTCGTTTTGTTACCTATCGTAAGCAGAAGAGCCGTCTTCGCAAATTTGGCGACCCCCAGTTGCTGAAAGCGCTGATGCCCGACGTGTCGCGTTTTCGCCCTGTGGTGAAGTTCTGGCTGCTCGAAGGAGCACTGGCGCTGCTCTTCGTGGTGCTTGCCCGTCCGCAGATGGGCACTCGCATTAGTCATGAGAAGCGCACAGGTATTGAGACCATCATCGCGATAGACATCAGTAACTCCATGCGTGCACAAGACGTGGAGCCCAGTCGTCTGGATCGTGCCAAGATGATGGTGGAGAATCTTGTAGACAATTTTACGAACGACAAGATCGGCCTCATTGTCTTTGCCGGCGATGCCTTTGTGCAGTTGCCCATCACGAGCGACTATGTGTCGGCAAAGATGTTCCTTAGCAGTATCGATCCCTCAATGATGCAAAATCAGGGAACCGATGTTGCTGCAGCCATCGAGATGGCCACTCACAGTTTCACTCAGCAGGAGAATATCGGCAAGGCCATTATCGTCATCACCGATGGTGAAGACCACGAGGGTGGGGCACTCGAAGCTGCCAAAGCTGCACGCGAGAAAGGCATGCGCGTCTATGTGCTGGGTGTCGGCTCAACGAAGGGTTCGCCTGTTCCCGTTCCCGGCACGGGCGACTATATGCGCGACAATGCCGGCAATACCGTTATGTCGGCTCTGAATGAGCAAATGTGTAGCGAGATTGCACAGGCAGGCGGCGGTGCCTATATCCATGTGGAGAACAACTCGGGTGCCCAGCGGCAGTTGGACGAAGAACTCGACAAACTGGAGAAGAACGAGACGGAGAGCACCATCTATAGCGACTACGACGAGCAGTTCCAGGCCGTAGCTCTCATTGCACTGCTCTTGCTCATCATTGAAATCGTTATTTTGGAATGCAAGAATCCGTTGCTTCGTCGTATATCGCTTTTCAAGCGAACCGTCAGCTTGTCATTTATCATTTGTCTTTTGTCATTTAGCCCTGCAGGGGCACAAACCGACCGCCAGCTGGTGCGACAGGGCAACCGTCTGTTCCAGAAAGGCGACTATGAGCATGCTGAGGTGGCCTATAGCAAGGCTGTCGAAAAGAACGACAAGAACACACAGGCCCACTATAATCTGGGTGCAGCCCTGATGGCTCAGAAGAAAGACTCGGCTGCCGTTGTGGAGTTCGAGAAGGCCGGACAGCAGGAGACTGTTCCCATGCGAAAGGCTCAGAGCTATCACAACATGGGTGTGCTCTGTCAGCGCAACCAGCTCTATGGCGAAGCCATCGAAGCCTATAAGCAGTCTTTGCGACTGAATCCTGCCGACGACGAGACCCGCTACAATCTGGTGCTCTGCCAGCAGCAGAAAAAGAAGCAGGATGAGCAGAAGCAACAGCAGCAACAACAGCAACAACAGCAGAAGCAGGATCAGCAACAGCAGAAGCAAGACCAGCAGAAAGAGGAGCAACAGCAGCCTCAAGAGCAGAAACAGCAGATGAGTAAGGAAAATGCCGAGCAGTTGCTGAAGGCTGCCATGCAGCAGGAGAAGCAGACGCAGAAGCGCATGAAGGAAGCTCAGCAGAAAGCCGGTCAGCGTAGGCAGAACGAGAAAAATTGGTAACATGATATATTTATTTAAGAAAGAAGAAAGGGTGAAAACAGGAAAAACAGATGGAGTCTTGAGGGCGTTGCTCTGTGCGGCATTCTTCATGCTTCATTCTTTACTCTTTATTTCCCCTGCATGGGCGCAGCGGCTCACGGCCAATGCCCCACAGAGTGTGGCGGTGGGACAGCAGTTCCGCCTCACCTATACCGTCGACACCCATGATGCCAGCGGATTCCGTATCGGACAGGTGCCCGATGCGTTCGAGATTCTGATGGGCCCCAGCACTTCCACCCAGTCGAGCTATCAGATCATCAATGGCAAAGCCAGTCAGTCGTCGTCCATCACCTATACCTATATATTGAGTGCGACGAAGAACGGAACGTTCACTATCCCTGCTGCTACGGTTACCGTAGACGGCAACCAGATAGCATCGAATGCCGTGAAGATCGTGGTCAGTGGTCAGGCGCAGACGGGTGGCAGCAGCGGCGGTAACAGTCGTCAGCGTCAGGAACCGCAGATGCGTGATGCTGGTACGGCTATCAGCAGCAGCGACCTCTTCATCCGCGTCAGTGCCAATAAGAAGCATGTCGTGGAGCAGGAGCCCATTCTCTTGACCTATAAGGTATATACGCTGGTCGACCTGACCCAGCTGGATGGTAAAATGCCCGACTTGAAGGGCTTCCATACGCAGGAAGTACCGCTTCCTCAGCAGAAAAGTTTCTCTGTGGAACAGCTCAACGGTCGTCCCTATCGCACAGTTACTTGGAGCCAGTATGTCATGTTCCCCCAGATTACGGGCAAACTGGAAATTCCCAGCATCACGTTCAACGGCATCGTGGTGCAGCGCAACCGCAATATCGACCCCTTCGAGGCTTTCTTCAATGGCGGCTCGGGCTATATTGAGGTGAAGAAAGCTATTCAGGCACCTGGCGTGGAGATTCAGGTAGACCCGTTGCCTGCGCGTCCTGCAGGCTTCTCTGGCGGTGTTGGCAAGTTCAATATCTCGGCCACTGTCGATAAGACGGAGGTGAAAGCCAACGACCCCATCAACATGCGTGTGGTGGTTAGCGGCGTGGGCAATCTGAAGCTGATCAAGGAGCCTGTTGTCGAGTTTCCCAAGGACTTCGACAGCTATGATGCCAAGCAGACCGACAAGACGAAACTGACGGTGAACGGTGTTGAGGGCAGCATGGTCTACGACTTCTTGGCAGTGCCCCGTCATCAGGGAGACTTCGATATCCCACCAGTGGAATTCGTCTACTACGACACCACAGCCAAACAGTACAAGACAGTGAAGACTGAGGGCTTCCATATCCATGTGGAGAAAGGCGAGGGGACAGGCAGCAACACCGTCATCGACTTCTCCGGACAGGAAGACGTACAGCTGCTGGCCAAGGACATCCGCCATATCCGGCAGGGTGAGGCCCGTCTCTACAAGGTGGGCGAGTATTTCTTCGGCAGCATGTTCTATTGGGTGATCATCGCCTTGCTGCTGACAGCTTTTGTCTCGTTGTTCATCGTGTTCCGTCAGCGTGCCATCAGCAATGCCGACTTGGTGGGTGCGCGTGCCGGCAAGGCCAACAAGGTGGCCACCAAGCGACTGAAACTGGCGGCCAAGCTGAAGAAGGAAGGCAAAACGGGCGAGTTCTTCGACGAGACATTGCGAACTCTTTGGGGCTATGTGGGTGACAAGTTGAACATTCCTGTCACCAGTCTGTCGCGCGACAATATCCGCGAGCGACTGCTGGAGCGTGGTGTCGACGAGGCAACCATCAACCCGTTCCTAGAGGCTATTGACGAGTGCGAGTTCCAGCGCTATGCTCCCGGCGATCCGCAGGGCAACATGAATAAGGTCTATGAAAAAGCTATGACAGCCATTGAGAAGATAGAAAGCGTGATGAAGAAAAGCAAGCCGAAGAAGACAGCTACAGCCGCTCGTTCGTTCCTGATGCTGCTGATGGTGGGTCTTGCCTCTTTCTCCTTTGTAAGTCAGGCTCATGCAGCCGCACAGAGCGTGAAACAACAGGCCGACAGTGCCTACGTGGACGGGAATTATCAGAAGGCCATCACCCTCTACGACTCCCTGCTGACCGAAGGTGTGAGTGCCGATCTGTACTACAATCTGGGTAATGCCTACTATCGCATGGACGACATCACACGTGCCGTGCTCTACTACGAGCGTGCCATCCAGCTGGCACCCGGCGACGAGGATATCCGTTTCAACCTGCAGATGGCGCGCTCAAAGACCATCGACAAGATCGTGCCTGAGTCGGAGCCATTCTTCGTGACGTGGTATCACTCGCTGGTCAATATGACCAGTGTCGACGGTTGGGCCTACGTGGCACTCGTCTCGCTGGCGCTGGCCGTTGTGCTGGCTTTGGTCTATCTGTTCTCCAACCCCGTTTGGATGCGCAAGATTGGCTTCTTCGGAGCCTTTGCCACCATCGTGGTTTTCCTTGTGGCCAATCTGCTGGCTTGGCAGCAGCGCGACACGCTGACCCACCACAAAGGAGCCATCATCGTGGAGTCGGCCGTGACCGTGAAGAGCACGCCGGCCAAAAACGGCACCGACCTCTTCATCCTGCATGAAGGCACGAAGGTGGTGATTGTCGACGACACCATGCGCGAGTGGAAAGAGGTGCGCTTGGCCGATGGCAAGCAAGGCTGGCTGCAGACCTCGCAGATAGAAGAAATTTAACTGTAGCAGAAAGGAGCGCAGATATGGATTGGAACGCATTGATTGATTTCGACAAGCAACTGCTGTTGGCTGTCAATGGCAGCGACTCGCTGTTCCTTGACGGACTGGTGATGACGCTGACCACTGCCACAACGTGGATACCCCTCTATCTGGCGCTATTCTATATGGTTATTCGCAACAACAACAGCGTAAAAAAGATAGCCTTCATCGTGGCCTGTGCCGGCCTGTGCGTCTTCTTTGCCGGTTCGCTCGACGATATGATTGTGAAGCCTCTGGTGGCCCGGTGGCGACCCACACACGATCCAGAGATTGGCATTCTGGTCGATACAGTCAATGGCTATCGTGGTGGCAACTACGGCTTCTTTTCCGCACATGCCAGCAACACGTTCAGTCTTGCCGTCTTTTTCTCGCTGCTCGTTCGCAGCCGGTTGCTGACGTGCTTCCTCGTGGGCTGGTCGCTGGTGAACTGCTGGACGCGCATGTATCTGGGTGTCCACTATCCGGGCGACATCCTCGTGGGCTTGCTCTGGGGCGGCATCGTTGGCACCTGTATGTGGCTGCTGCACCAGTGGGCCGCGCGTCGCTGGTTTCCGGCTTCGCAGTATGTGTCTGGCCAATATACCCGTTCCGGCTATCAGTATGTTGACATCAACGTCGTGGTCACCGTGCTGTTGCTCACGCTGTTCTATGCCATCCTGAAGGCATGCTATTTTATCTATATTTAGAAAAATGAATCCTAAGCAAATTCGAATTAGCGACTATAACTATCCTCTGCCCGACGAGCGTATAGCCAAGTTTCCCTTGGCGCAGCGCGACCATTCCAAGTTGCTCGTCTACAACAAGGGTGAGGTGGGGGAAGATGTGTTCTACAATCTGCCTCAGCATCTGCCCCAGGGCGCTTTGATGGTGTTCAACAATACGAAGGTCATCCAGGCACGCATGCATTTCCGCAAGGAGAGTGCCAGTCAGGGACAGTTGGGCGCACTCATCGAGGTGTTCCTGCTGGAGCCTGCCGAGCCTGCCGACTACGAGCTGATGTTTCAGACCACCGGCCACTGTGCCTGGTACTGTCTGGTGGGCAATCTGAAAAAATGGAAGACAGGACCCTTGAGTCGTACGATCTCTGTTGGCGGACAGGAAGTTGTCGTTACAGCCACCCGTACCGGCGAACATGGCACCAGCCACCGCATCGACTTCGAGTGGGCACCACTTTCCACTCTCTCCGCTAAAATCTCTTTCGCTGAAATCATCGATGTGATGGGCGAACTGCCCATTCCGCCTTATCTCAACCGCGATACACAAGAGAGCGACAAGACCACCTACCAGACGGTCTACTCGAAAATAAAGGGCAGCGTGGCGGCTCCTACCGCCGGTCTTCACTTTACGCCTGAGGTGCTCTCGGCTCTCGACCAGCGAGGCATCGACCGCGAAGAACTCACCCTCCATGTAGGTGCAGGAACGTTCAAGCCAGTCAAGAGCGAGCAGATAGAGGGGCACGAAATGCATACCGAGTATATCGCCGTTCGCAGGCAGACACTTGAGAAACTGCTGCGCCACGACTGTCAGGCCATCGCCGTGGGAACCACCAGTGTGCGCACCCTTGAAAGCCTCTATTATATGGGCTGCAAGGTGCTCCGCAATCCCGATGCCACTGACGGCCAGTTGCATGTCAACCAGTGGGAGCCCTACGAGCAGTCCCAGCCTGATGTCAGTCCCTCAGATGCCATCCAGGCACTTGTCGACTGGCTCGACCGTCGCGGTCAGACGGTGCTCCACAGCAGCACACAGATAATCATTGCACCTGGTTATGACTACAAGATTGTGCGTATGCTGGTCACCAATTTCCACCAGCCGCAGTCAACACTCTTGTTGCTGGTCAGTGCCTTTGTGCATGGCGACTGGCACCGCATCTACGATTATGCCCTGTCTCATGATTTCCGTTTCCTGAGCTATGGCGACAGTTCATTATTAATTCCTTAAAACAACCTCCTAAACAAAATGAAAAAGAACCTGTTTTCCTTCTTAGTCATCGCCCTGCTGGCCTTCACTTCCTGCAAGAACAGCGCGAAAGGACAGAACGTGGTCAGCGAACCCGTTGTTAACGAAATTGAGACACCGGCTGAAGCCGACGAACTGCTTGCCGAAGCCGACGAGGCACTTACTGAAGCCGATGAGGTGCGCTTCCTTGATCTGGAAGAGCCCGATGTGGACGGAAAGATGCACAAACTGAGTGAGTATGTCGGTCAGGGCCAGTGGGTGCTCATTGACTTTTGGGCATCGTGGTGTGGCCCCTGTCGTGCCGAAATGCCCAATGTGGTGGCAGCCTATCAGAAGTATCATTCCAAGGGCTTCAACATCGTGGGCCTTTCCTTCGACCAGAACCACGAAGCATGGACGCAGGCCATTCATGACTTGCAGATGCCCTGGATTCATCTTTCTGACCTGAAGGGCTGGCACTCCAAGGCTGCCGAGGTCTATGGTGTCAACTCCATTCCTGCCAGTCTGCTGGTCAACCCGTCGGGTGTCATCGTGGCAGCCAACCTTCGTGGCGAAGCCCTCGGACAGGCACTTGCCGAAATCTTCGGGGAGTAAGCCGCGAATTTCGTGATATAGATTCCGCTATTATATGATGCAAATCTCGCTCTAATTCGCTATGAATTCCACTCTGATTAGCGTCACTTTCCGCTCTGATTCAATATAGATTTCACTCTAATCCAATACAAACCAGAGCAGGAAGTGACGCTAATTGTAGCAGCGTTTGACGTTTATTTCAGCAGCGTTTGGCGTTCACAACCTGAGCATTACAATGTGAGTTCAACGGAAACAGGCTATTTTTTTCTGTCATTTTTGCATACACTGCTGTCACTCTGCTCTAACTTCCTGAAACGCTGAGTGATAGCATGTTATGTGCAGAGTGACAGCAGTGTATGCAAAATATGTAAAAAATTCCGAAGACAGTGTTAAGATGTTAGGCGGCTTTTCGACCTATCCCTTCTGGCGTCTCATTTTTTTTGAGTTACCCAGATAGTGCTTGCCGACGAACCAAAGGGCGGCAAGGACGACGAGGGAGAGAATAGCGGCCACGATGTAGTGGTTGTATTGCTCGATGGTCTGCTCCAGCTGGTCTTCGGGCACGATGGCGTGCAGATACCAGCCCATGGCAGCCAGGATGGTGTGCCACGCACCGGCACCTAGGGTGGTGTAGAGCAGGAACTTCCAGTAGTTCATGCGCGCCAGACCGGCCGGCAGCGAGATGAGATGGCGTATGCCAGGAATGAGACGGCCGGTGAGGGTGGCCACGATGCCGTGGTCGTCGAAGTAGCGTTCGCTCTTCTCCACCTTCTCCTGATTGAGCAGGCACATCTTGCCCCAGCGGCTGTTGGCAAAGCGGTAGATGACGGGTCGGCCCACATAGAGGGCCACGAAATAGTTGATGGAGGCTCCGAGGTCGGCTCCGATAGTGGCGAAGAGCACCACAAGGATAACGTTGAGACCGCCGCCGGCTGCATGGTAGGCTGCTGGGGCCACGACGAGTTCGGAGGGAACGGGGATGACGGTGCTCTCAAGGAGCATGAGCAGCAGGATAGTGCCGTAGTTCAGGTTGCTGAGGAGGGAGGAAAGCATGGGGATTTGTTTCTAATTTTGCATTTTTTCTTTAAGGTAGTCGAAGTAGTGCTCGGGTTCTACATCGGTGGGGAAGAGGTGATTCAGCACCATGCGGCATTCACGCGGATTGAGCTGGCAGGCCTTCTCCAGATAGTGCAGGTATTCATCGTAGCGGTGCAGGTCGTGGCAGCACAGGGCCATGTAGGCATAGCCCTCGGTGTTGTTGTCGCCGGCAATGTCGAAGAACTGCAGTAGCATTTTGTGAGCTCCTTCCAGATAGCGGTTGTCATAGAGTGAGACGATGATGCGCAGAAGGGTCTGTGGGGTGTCGTTACTGTTGACGAGGGCTTCATGGAAATAGTGTTCGGCCTCGTCGAGGCGTGCGGCTGACAGGCACACGTGGCCTTTGACGGCCAGTATCTGCACATGGTCGCACGGCAGGTCATCGGTCTTGTCGAGCCACAGCAGGGCGCTGTCGGCATCGCCTTTTTCTGAGCAGGCAAAGGCCAGCTCCTGATAGATGTCGGGAAGATAGGGCGAGTCGGAGGGCGCCGTCTGGGCGGCTTGTTCCAGCGTGCCGACGGCCTTGTCGGTCTGCCCGATATTGATGAGGCAGGTGCCCAGGTGGAGCATGGCGAACTCGTCATCGGGCTCTTGCTGCAGGTAGCGCGTGTAGTAGTCGGCAGCCTGCTCGTAGTTGCACAGACGATAGAGACCGTTAGCCTTGGCGATGAGGCCGTCGGGGTCGTCGGGGTCGATGGCTATGGCATACTCGCTGCTCTCAATGGCATCGGAGTAGTCTTCGTTCATGAACTGTGCCGATGCCAGCGAGTTCCAATAGCGTTTCTGGAAAGGGTCGGTGTCAATGAGCTCGCTGAACAGCCGGGCAGAGTCGTTGTACTTGCCAAGACCGAAGAGCGTGCGTGCCATGAGTTCCTTGAAGTCGGGCGTGTCTTCGTGCTTGGCGCGCGACATCCACTCCATGGCTTTTTCGCTGATGCCGTAGTCGGAGTAGATGCTGGCCACGTCGACCACGAAGTCTTGATATTCATCGGGGGGTGTCTTGCGAAATTCACTGCGAAAGTACTCGTCAGCCTCGTCGATGCGTCCTTCGGCGATGAGTATCTCGCCACGGTCATAGACGTAGTCGGGATCGTCTTTCTCTACAATCTGGTCGAGCAGTTGCCAGGCTCGCAGGGTGTCGCCGTTGTAGATGGCTTCGTGGATGCGGTAGGTGAGGGGGCCAATGGCTCCAGGCGACAAACTGAGGGCCAAACGGATAGCCCGCTCGGCCTCGTCCAGCCGGTCTTGCAACTGGTAGAAGTCGGCAATCTCAGACAGTTCGTCGGCATCCATAAACACGGGTTGCCCCGTGCTCACTGCTTTCTCGTAAACAGCGAGCATGTCGTGGAACTCCTGACTGTCATAATAATCGTCGCCCGTCTTCTTCATCTTTTTTCTCTTCTCTCTCCACTTCTTACTTCTTCCAAGTGTCTACTTCTTCCAAGTGTCCTTCAGACCCACGGTTTTGTTGAATACGGGGTGCTCAGGTGTTGAGTCGGGATCGACGTTGAAGTAGCCAATGCGCTGGAACTGCAGGTAGCTGAGCGAGGGCATGTTGACGGCGAAGGGCTCTACATAGCAGCCTTTGAGCACATGGAGCGAGTCGGGGTTGATGATTTGGCGCATGGCGGTGACGGCATCGCACTGCTGTGCATCGCGTATGGCGGCCATGTCGTCGCGTGGGTTTTCCACCTTCCACAGACGGTCGTACAGGCGCACCTCGGCTTCGACGGCATGCTGGCAGCTGACCCAGTGTAGCGTCTTGCCCTTGATTTTGCGGTCGGCACCAGGCAGACCGCTGCGCGTCTCGGGATCGTAGGTGCAGTAGATGGTAGTGACACGGCCCTCGCTGTCTTTGTCGCAGGGGTGCTCCTCGTCACATTTTATAATATAGGCGTTCTTCAGGCGCACCTCTTTGCCAGGGGCTAAGCGCATGAACTTCTTCTCGGCCACCTCCTGGAAGTCGTCGCGCTCTATCCACAGCTCGCGGCTGAACTCCACGGTGTGGGTGCCGTCGGCCTCGTTCTCAGGATTGTTGATGGCCGTGAGCTGCTCCACCTGGCCTTCGGGATAGTTGGTGATGACCACCTTCACAGGGTCGAGTACGGCAGAAACACGGATGGCGCGGCTGTTCAGGTCGTCGCGCACCACGCTCTCCAGCAGGGCCATGTCGTTGAGTGCATCGAGCTTGGTGTAGCCAATCTTATCGATGAACTTGCGCAGGCTCTCGGGCGAGTAGCCGCGACGACGGAAGCCGCAGATGGTGGGCATGCGGGGGTCGTCCCATCCGCTCACCATGCCGTTCTGCACCAGTGCCAGCAGGTTGCGCTTCGACATGAGCGTGTAGTTCAGGTTCAGCTTGTTGAACTCAGTCTGACGAGGTCGGTTGTCTTCAATATTCTCAGTCTCTCCCTTCCATTCCTTCATCCAAGTGACGAACAGATCATAGAGGGGACGGTGCTCAACGAACTCCAGCGTGCACCACGAGTGGGTGACACCCTCCAGATAGTCGCTCTGACCGTGGGTGAAGTCGTACATGGGGTAGGCGTTCCACCGGGTGCCCGTCTTCACATGGGGAATGTTCAGCACGCGATAGAGCAGGGGGTCGCGGAACAGCATGTTGGGATGAGCCATGTCGATCTTGGCACGCAGCACCAGCGTGCCAGGCTCGCACTTGCCACTGTTCATGAACTCGAACAGGCGCAAGTTTTCCTCCACAGGACGGTCGCGATAGGGGCTGTTCTGGCCGGGCGAGGTGGTGGTGCCCTTCTGCTGGGCAATCACCTCGGCACTCTGCTCGTCCACATAGGCACGCCCCTGACGGATGAGCCATACGGCGAAGTCCCACAGCTGCTGGAAGTAGTCGCTGGCGTAGTAGACATTGGCCCACTCAAAGCCCAGCCACTTGATGTCTTGCTCGATGTTCTCTATATATTCAGTATCTTCCTTTACGGGGTTGGTGTCGTCGAAGCGCAGGTTGCATACGCCGCCATACTTCTTGGCCAGTCCGAAGTCGATGGCGATGGCCTTGGCGTGGCCTATGTGCAGGTAGCCGTTGGGCTCGGGTGGAAAGCGCGTCTGAATGCGTCCGCCATTCTTGCCGGCGGCCAGATCGTCAATCACTATCTGCTCAACGAAACTAACAGATTTCTTCTCTTCACTCTCTGTAATAACTGTTTCTGCCATTATTTTATTTATTTAATATTGTGAATTTGGCTGCAAAGGTAAGAAAATTCAGTAGAAATGCAAAAGAAAAGGACTTTCTTTTGACGTTAAATGGACTGGGCGTTGCCCTTCTGGTGAAAAATATTGTTCGTTTTTGGTTTGTTGATGGTGTAAAAGAGAAGAATAATTGTACCGAAATTACCAATAATCGGGGGCTCTGTATCAAAAAACTAAGGAAAGTGCAAAAAAATATGTAAAAAAGTTTGGAGGATTGATTTAAATCAATTACCTTTGCAATCGTTATCCTGAATACAATCTTTTTACCTTAAAAAGACTAATACCTATTGAGATAAGTGCTCTTCGCTGTGAAGCGAGGGGCATTTTTAGTTTGTGGTTTCTGACTCACTCTATTCCCCTTTCATTAAGTGCACGGGCATAGCGGGCAGCATTCTGCAGGTGCTCTTTATAGGTAGCAGCAAAATTATGGGTGCCAGAGAAATCTTCTTTGGCGCACATGTAGAGATAGTTGTGGCCGATGCGGTTGAGCACGGCATCGATGCCTTTGATGCTGGCAATCTTGATGGGGCCGGGTGGCAGTCCCTCATATCGGTAAGTGTTGTAGGGACTGTCGATGGTCAGCATGCCATGGCGCACGCGCTTGATGGCGAAGTCGCCCAAAGCAAACTTCACCGTGGGGTCGGCCTGCAGGGGCATGCCAGCCTTCAGCCGGTTCAGGTACATACCGGCAATCATGGGTTTCTCTTTGGTGTTGGCCGTCTCCTCGTCAATGATACTGGCCAGCGTGCACACCTCAACAGACGACAGGCCGATGGCTTCAGCCTTGTGAAGTCGTTCGTAGTTCCAGAAGGCATCATGTTCTTTCTGCATGCGCTGCATGAACTTCTCAATGCTGGTGTTCCAGTACACTTCGTAGGTGTTTGGAACGAACAGAGCAGGAATGGTCAGCGGCGTATAGCCCAGCGTGGCACAGAAAGCACTATCGGTGAGGGCATCGACAATGCTTGCACTGTCGGCCATCAGTCGTTTGCCCAGCACCGCAGCCAGCCGGTCGACGGTGCGGCTCTCGGGGATGGTGATCCTGATGGGTGTCTGTTGTCCGTTCTTCAGTCGGCGGAACATGGTGACGACACCGTCGCCTGGGTTGATGGCGAAACGGCCCGTCCGGATGTGTTCTGCGTAGTCGCTATGGCGCATCAGGGTGCTTAGGGCCGTCATGCCGTGGCGCGAGCCGATAGGAGTCAGTTTGTTGTAGACAGAGTCGACATTGTCATCGTTGTCGATATAGACATATTCGACCTCTGTGTGGTGGGAAAAGCCCGTGAAGAAGTAATAGTAAAAAAGCCCCACGAGCCCTGCCAGACAGATACAGGCAGGGATGAGGTAGAGCTTCTTTTCGTTCAGATAGCGTTTGTTCATAGTTTTTTATCGTGCTTTATGCTGGGATTCTCTAATTCCCCAATGCGTCCATCAGACGATCAAGGGCACGATCGGCATCCTGTTCTTCGTCGAGCAGGGTGACAAACTTCGAGCCGATGATGGCACCAGCTGCATTCTGCTGGGCAGCCTGTAGCGTCTGGCGGTTGCTGATGCCGAAGCCTATCATGCGTGGATGGCGCAGGTTCAGGCTGTTGATGCGACGAAAATATTCCTGCTTGGCTTCGTCGAAACTCTTCTGGGCACCAGTGATTGCGGCTGAGCTGACCATGTAGATGAATCCGTCGGTATTGTCGTCAATGAAGCGGATGCGCTCCTCGGAGGTCTCAGGCGTGATGAGCATGATGACGCGCACGTCATAGTGGTCTGCAAGGGGCTTCACTTCTTCCAAATAGTCCTTGAAGGGCAGGTCGGGGATGATGACTCCGCTCACGCCACTCTCCTGACAAGCTTTGAAGAAAGTATCGAAGCCCATCTGCATGATGGGGTTCAAATAGCCCATCAGAACTAGCGGAATGCTCACTTCATTCTTGATGGCTGCCAGCTGGGTGAAGAGCAAGGGCAGGGTCATGCCGTTTTTTAAAGCTTTGGTGGCAGCATCCTGTATGACAGGACCGTCGGCCATGGGGTCGCTGAAGGGAATGCCCACCTCAATCATGTCGATGCCTCGGCGCTCAAGGGTCTTGATGACCTGGGCTGTGCCGTCCAGTGTGGGGGCACCGGCACAGAAGTAGAGCGAGAGCAGTTTACGGTCTTTATTCTCAGAAAAAAGTTGGTTAATCTTGTTCATAATGGTTTATTCCTTTAGTTGTGATAGAAACGAGCGGAGGGCTTCAACGTCTTTCATACCTGGCTCTGTCTCAAAACGGGAGTTCAGGTCGATGCCCATGAACTGGGGATGGCTGAAATTCTTTACGCGGTCAGCATCGTCGGGGCCGATGCCGCCACTCAGCAGAAAGGGCTTACTGCCATCGTAGGCCGCAAGGACGCTCCAGTCGAACTGCCGGCCGCTGCCGCCGATGGTCGTGCACTTCGTGTCGAAAAGGAAATAGTCGACACAGTCTTCATAGTCTTTGCAAAGCAGCAAGTCATCGGCACAGGCAATGCTGACGGCCTTCATGAAGCGAATGCCAAGTCGAAGGTCGGGGTCGAGCGTGTGGCGGAGATTACGAATGAAGGTGGGACTCTCATGGCCGTGCAACTGAATGATGTCGAGCCGATAGTTGACGGCACGGGTGATGATGTTCTGGGCCATCTCATCGACAAATACTCCCACTCGCTGGGGTGCAGTATATGAGACACCGGATGCCGATGAGGCCTCAAACTCTTTCGCACGGTCAGGAATGATGCCGGCATGCGTAGGAATCATCGTCACGTTGCGAGGCGACTGCTCCCAGAAAATCATACCTATCCAGTTGACTCCTAATGCTGATACCTGACGGATGTTCTCGCCGTCGCGCATGCCACATACCTTAATGATCATTTCTCTTCTGTTCTTCTTTTTGTTATTGAATGCTTGCTATGAAATCTTTCAATGCCAACCCAGGGTTGGGGGCCTTCATGAAGGTCTCGCCAATGAGGAACCCACGGAAACCAGCCTGCCGCAACTCGCTGATGGTGTGTGGATGACTGATGCCGCTCTCGCTCACTTTCACGGCCTCCTTCGGCAGACGCTCTGCCAGTCGGAACGAGTTCTCCACATCGGTGACAAACGAACCCAAATTGCGGTTGTTGATGCCGCAAAGATCAGGCTCCAGTTCGGCATACTCCAACTCGCGCTCGTCGTGCATCTCTAATAGCACCTCTAACCCCAGTTCATGCGCCTTAGCCATCAGTTCCCGAAGCTTCTCCTTCGGGAGACAGGCTGCAATGAGTAGCACAGCAGAGGCTCCGCAGAGACAGGCTTCATAGAGCTGAAACTCGTCGACCACGAAGTTCTTGTAGAGAATGGGAAGGGTGACTCCCGATGCTCTGGCCTCAATGATAAAACGGTCGTGACCGCCAAAATATTGTTTGTCGGTGAGAATGGAGAGGGCAGCGGCCCCGTTTTGCTGATAGCTGAGGGGTATCTCTGTGGCAAGACCGTCCTCCTTAATCCACCCTTTTGAGGGCGAACGACGCTTGAACTCGGCAATAATGCCGGTCTCGCTCTTTAGCAGGGCTTCTCTTAATGAGGACTTTTTGGCCTTCATGCGTTGCAGTTCGTCGCGCTTGGTCGCTATGATTTCTTGTAGAATGTCAGTCGCCATGGTGGGTGATGGGGTTATGAGTTCAGTTCAACGAACTTCTTGAAGGTTCGCAAAGCAGCACCGCTGTCAATGCTGGTCCGGGCAATATCAATACACTCCTCAATGCTCTTCTGCCCACGCTCTAATACCTGGATGCCGAAGGCAGCGTTGGCCAGCACAATGTTCTTCTGGGCAGGCAGACAACGGTTCTCCAGCACCGAGTCGAAAATCTCCTTGGCTTCCTGCTCGGTAGCACCGGCTACGAGCTCTTCAGGCTTGGCCTTGCTGAAGCCCAGATCGTCGGGCGAGAAAATCTTTTCGTAGTTGTTGGTGGTTACCTTGAAGTCGCCTGTCAACGAGATCTCGTCGTAGCCGTCGATGGTGTTCACAATGCCATAGTCGATGCCAATCTTCTGGTACACATTGCTGTAGAGGCGCATCTGGTCGAGGTTGGCAACACCCAACAGCTGGCATTGTGGCTGAGAGGGATTGACAATGGGGCCCAGCAGGTTGAAGAAGGTGGGGAAGGGTAGGGCCTTGCGGATGGGACCTACGAACTTCATGGCACGGGCGAAGAGCTGTGCATGCAGGTAGACGATGCCTACTTCGTCGAGGCAGCGGTTCAGCTGGTCGATGTTGTCGGTGAACTTCACGCCGTGGTTGGCAATGACATTCGAAGCTCCGCTGGTCGACGTGGCTGCATAGTTGCCGTGCTTGGCCACCTTGTAGCCGGCACCGGCAATGACGAAACATGATGTCGTCGAAATGTTAAAAGTGTTCTTGCGGTCGCCACCCGTACCCACCACGTCGATGTAGCGGTCGCACTTCAGGGGAACGGGAACACCCGTCTCCAGAATGCCGTCGCGGAAGCCTAGCAACTCGTCGACAGTGATGCCGCGCATCTGCAGGCCTGTGATGAGGGCAGTGATCTGCTCAGTGGGGTACTGGCTCTGGGTAATGCCGATGAGCACGTTCTTCGTTTCTTCACGGGTAAGCTCCTCGTGATTCAGAATTTTTCCTAAGATTTCTTTCATAAGTCTATGTTCTTTTTGCTATGTTACTATTTGATGAAATTTTTGATGATGATTCGTCCTTCCGGGGTTAGCACTGACTCGGGGTGGAACTGAATGCCGTGTATGTCGAGTGTCTTGTGTTTCAGTGCCATGATCTGGCCCTCGTCGCTCTCAGCCGTAATCTCCAGGCAGTCAGGGAAACCGTCTTTCGACACAACCCAGGAATGGTAGCGCCCCATGGTGATGCGCTTGGGCAGTCCTACGAAGATGCGGTCTTTGTTGAACTGTGTACCCTCGGTGGCTACACCGTGAAAAACGAAACTGAGGTTCTCGAGCTTGGCACCAAACACTTCGCCGATGGCCTGATGGCCCAGACATACACCCAAAATGGGCTTGCGGCCGGCGTATGTGCGGATGACATCGAGCAGCAGGCCCGCCTCCGATGGAATACCAGGGCCAGGCGAGGGGATAATCTTGTCGAATTGTTCCAAATAAGGCA
>ERZ842401.4004-NODE-4004-length-17617-cov-10.768250_pt1 | contig 17617 bp, 14 predicted proteins | sample MGYA00521270_ERZ842401 | MGnify/ENA primary metagenome ERZ842401 (study PRJEB31892, sample SAMEA3878208) | bioreactor metagenome | biome: Moose rumen | place: Sweden | collected 2011-10 | study: EMG produced TPA metagenomics assembly of the PRJEB12797 data set...
GGGCAACTTGAGATTGACTTTAAATTCGATTAACATTTATTAATAGACACTAGTGATTAAAAGGATTAAATAATCTTCAATTGTCAATTCTCAATTGTCAATTATATCAATCCTTTTAATCCTATTAATCTTGTTTCCTAATGATCAGATGCGCTCCAAAACGGCAGCTATCAGATCATAGAACTTCTTCACGCTGGCGATGTGTACACGCTCACTTGGCGTATGCGGACTTTCCAGTGTAGGACCGAAGGAAACCATATCCATCTTAGGATAGTTGGCTCCGATGATGCCACACTCCAAACCTGCATGGATCACTTTCACCTCTGGCTCCTTGCCAAACTTCTCCTTATAGACGTTCTTCAGGGCATCGAGGATAGGGCTCTCCACATTGGGTTGCCATCCGCTATACCCACCGCTGAAGGTGGTCTTCATGCCTGCCATGTTGAAGGTAGCTGCCAAGCTATCAGCCAACCAATCCTTCATGGTATCGCAAGAGCTGCGTGCCAAGATCCTGAATTCTGCCTTTCCTTCTCCGATGCCCACGATGGCAAGATTGGATGAGGTCTCTACTGTATCTGGAACGGTTGGAATCATACGCATCACACCGTCTTGACAAGCCATCAAAGCATTGATGAGGTTGTCTTGAATCTCCTGCGGAACCAACACCTTGCTGGCTTCCACTTCTTCTAACTTGAGGGATACGCCGCTCTCGATGGATTTATACTCAGACGCGATTTGTGCCTCATACTCAGTGATGTAGCTCTCCAAATCACTCACATCCTCAGGATTGAAGTTGAGCATCACAGAAGCCTCACGAGGGATGGCATTGCGCATGTTTCCGCCAGCAAAGCAAACCAATTGGCAGTCGAACTCCACCAACAAATCGTGCGTCACTCTGGCGAGCAGCTTCACCGCATTGGCTCTGCCCTGATTGATTTCGATGCCAGAGTGTCCGCCACGCAGGCCCTTCAGCGTGATCTTACGACCAACAAAGCCCTCTGCAGCAGCCTCTTCCTTGTATTCCAGCGTAGAGGTGATGTCCAATCCACCAGCACATCCGATGTAGAGCTCGCCTTCTGTTTCAGAGTCGAGATTCAGCAGGATGTCACCCTTTAAGGTCTCAGGACTGAGGGCAAAAGCACCAAACATGCCCGTCTCTTCATCCTTGGTGATAAGAGCCTCCAACGGTCCGTGTTTCAGGTCTTTATCTTCCATCACAGCCATGATGGCAGCCACGCCCATACCATCGTCTGCACCCAGCGTAGTGCCCTTGGCATGTACCCATTCGCCATCAACCACCGTCTGTATCGGATCTTTCGTGAAGTCGTGCTCCAACTCTGCCACCTTCTGAGGCACCATGTCCATGTGAGCCTGCAGAGTCACCATCTTGTGGTCTTCCATGCCAGGCGTGGCAGCCTTACGCATCACCACGTTTCCAGCATTATCAATGAAAGCCTCCAATCCGAGGCCCTTGGCCCAATTCACTAAATATTCACTCACTTTTTCCACATGTCCAGAAGGACGTGGAATCTGCGTCAATGCATGAAAGTGCTTCCACACGGCTTGTGGAGCAAGGTCTAAAATCGTACTCATAGTATTTTGTTTAATAAGTTTATTTCTTTCTGCGAAGATAATGAAAAAGGATGGCTTTGCAAAGCAGATAGGATTTTTTCCTCACGAGGTAATAATTTTTCCTAATTAGGGAAAGAAAGTTTCACAGTTAGGGAATGAAAGTTCCATCGTTAAGAAACAGGAGTTCCAGCGTCGTGAAACTAATGAACGGACTTCCTCACATTGAAACTTAGCCAACCATAGATGCCCAGCAGCACGACGAGCAAGGTCTGAATGCCATGCACCAGCAGAGCGAAGGTACTGGCATCGTGGGCACTGACGCCATAGAGCATCATCATGGTGATGACGGCAAAATGCCAAGGGCCTGCACCATTGGGCGTAGGGACAATGACAGCGAAGGTTCCTGCAACGAACATCACCAGAGCAGCCATCACGCCAAGATTTTCTGAAAAGCCAAAGCAGCGGAAAGCCACATAGAAGTGCAGGAAGTAGCTAAGCCAGATAAGCACGGTATAGAGCCAGAAGAGAGTCTTATTCCTTACGCCTTGCACAGAAAGGAGGCCGTCGCGCATTTGGGAGACAATGCCTTTCACCTTATTATATATAGTAAGCCTACGAAGGAGCACATGCAGCAAGATGAGCACACCAAGGATGCAGAAAAGCGTCACATAGGTCCAAGGCGAAGTAAGCAGATGCTCAATGCTTTGCATCTTGGTACCTGTGGTGCGGAAGAAGTCCAGGAAGACAGGCATCTGCAGCAAGAACACCAAGGCAGAAAACACCAACATGGTGAGCACATCGATCAGTCGCTCCGTAACTACCGTTCCTACCGACTTCGCAAAGGGCACGTCATCATATTTTGCCAAGAGGCCACAACGAGTGATCTCTCCAGCACGAGGCACTATCAAGTTAGTGGCATAAGTGAGGTAGATGGAATCTATGCAATCGGAAGCACGCACGCCAGGCACCAAGGGATCAAGCAGTTGTTTCCAGCGCAAGCCCCTGAAAAGCGGAGCCAAGATACCGAAAACCAAAGAGAAAAGCATCCATCCCCAATCCATCTCATGGAGCATGGAATGCCAAGCCTGCGAGAAATCAAAGTCGCGATAAACCCAATACAAGACAAAGGCACCCAACAACAATGGGAGCAGATAATGGAAGGCCTTTTTGAGTATCAGCATCATCGTTTTAGTTAATTTCTCGTTCAGAACAATAGTTATTCAGCAAAATTTATTATTTTTGCAGGTTGCAAAGATACGCTATGTAAAGCGGAATGCCAAATTTATTAGCAAATTATAAGAAATGTACCATAAGTCAGTAAAGCCCAAAAAGTTCTTAGGTCAGCACTTCCTGAAGGACCTGGACATCGCCAGACGCATCGCGAATACCGTGGATGCCTGTCCTGACATTCCCGTCTTGGAAGTGGGTCCTGGCATGGGCGTGCTGACGCAGTTTCTGAACCAGAAACCTCGGGAGCTGAAGGTGGTGGAGGTGGACTTTGAGTCTATCGCCTACCTGCATGAGCATTTTCCAGAACTGGATGAGGACATCATCGAGGAGGACTTCCTGCGCATGGACCTTCAGCGGCTGTTTGACGGAAAACCTTTCGTGCTGACGGGCAACTACCCGTATAATATCTCCAGTCAGATCTTCTTCAAGATGCTGGATAACAAGGAGTTGATTCCCTGCTGCACGGGCATGATACAGAAAGAAGTGGCAGAGCGCATCGCTGCTAAGCCTGGAACGAAGGCTTTCGGCATACTGAGTGTGCTGATACAGGCTTGGTACTCAGTGGAATACCTCTTCACGGTGAATGAGAACGTCTTCAACCCTCCGCCAAAGGTGAAGAGTGCCGTGATACGCATGACGCGAAACGAGAGCACAGACTTAGGATGTGATGAACAGCTTTTCAAGCAGGTGGTAAAGACGACCTTCAACCAACGACGTAAGACGCTGAGAAACAGCATCAAGCCTCTGCTTGGAGAGAAGTGCGAACTCACGGAGATGCCCCTTTTCAAAAAACGCCCTGAACAACTGAGCGTTCAGGACTTTGTAGAACTGACCAACTTGGTCGCAACGCAGTTGTAAATATGGAAAACGAGGATTACAAGAACATCGAGGAATACATCGACAAGGTGAAGCTCCTCATAGACAAGAATGATGAAGAAACGCTGAGAGCCCTACTTGCCGACCTTCATCCTGCCGACATTGCAGAGATCTGCAACGAACTAGAAAAGGAAGAGGCGGTCTTCGTTTACCGACAACTCGACAACGAGACGGCTGCAGACGTGCTCTCTGAGATGGACGAGGATGTGCGTAAGGACTTCCTTGAAGAGATGCCATCAGAGACCATCGCGAAGCGCTTTGTGGACTACATGGATACGGATGATGCCGTAGACATGATCCGCGACCTTGACGAGGATAAGCAGGAAGAGGTGCTCTCGCACTTGGAGGATTTAGATCAAGCGGGTGACATCGTGGACTTGCTGAAATACGACGAGGATACGGCAGGTGGTATCATGCAGACAGAAATGGTGACAGTGAATGAGAACTGGAGTATGCCTGAGTGCCTGCGTGAGATGCGCCAGCAAGCGGAGAGCATGGACGAGATCTACTATGTATATGTGGTAGATGACGACGAGCGTCTGCAAGGTGTGTTCCCCCTGAAGAAGATGATTACCTCCCCTTCTGTCTCCAAGGTGAAGTATGTAATGCAGAAGGAACCTATCTGCGTACATGCTGACGACCCACTGGACGATGTGGCACAAGTGATTGAGAAATACGACTTGGTGGCAGTGCCCGTGATAGACAGCATCGGCAGATTGGTGGGACAAATCACCGTAGACGATGTGATGGACTTAGTGCGTGAGCATCAGGAACGTGACTACCAGTTGGCTTCAGGTATCTCGCAAGACATTGAGACAGACGACAGTGTAATTCGACAAACCAGGGCACGTCTGCCTTGGCTGCTCATCGGCATGATAGGCGGTATAGGGAACTCTCTGATCTTGGGTAATTTCGACGAGACCTTTGCCGCTCATCCTGAAATGGCGCTCTTCATCCCCTTGATAGGCGGCACAGGAGGTAACGTGGGTACACAGTCGTCTGCCATCGTAGTGCAAGGTCTGGCCAATAACTCGTTGGATCCTGCTGACATCTGGAAGCAAGTGGCCAAGGAAACCACGGTGGCACTGCTGAATGCTACCATCATTTCCCTGCTGGTGTATATCTACAACTTCTTCGTGCATGGCGGCTCTTCCACCGTCACCTATGCCGTATCCATCAGTTTGTTCTGTGTAGTGATGTTTGCCTCACTCTTCGGCTCTATCGTGCCCATGATACTTGAGAAGCTCAAGATAGACCCCGCAATAGCTACTGGCCCTTTCATTGCCATCACCAACGACATCATAGGCATGCTGATTTACATGGGAGTAACTGTTTTATTGACGTAGAAAACTGCTTTACGGCATAAAAATGGGAACTCCTTCAAAAAAAATTGACAAAAAAGTATGAAATAAGGTTTTTATTCCTTTAATTTGTGGCAGATTGTGCAAGAAAGCACATATAACCGTTAAAAAAACAAAATCATAAAGAGATGACGGACATTGAGAAAAACAACATCCCAGAACAACCAGTGGATGCACCTGTAGAAAGCCAAATGCCAGAAGCTGTTGCAGAACCTGCCAAGCGTCTGACAAAGGAAGAAATCTTGAACAGGCTGAAAGAGATTGAAAACGACGTGGAAAGCGCGTCAAGAGTAGAAATTGATGGTCTGAAACAGGCATTCTACAAAATCCATGTTTCTGAGGCTGAGGAAGCCAAGCAGCAGTTCATCGCGAATGGTGGCGCAGAGGCCGACTTCCTCCCCACTCCCGATCCTTTGGAGGAGGAGTTCAAGCAACTCATGTCTGCCATCAAGGAAAAACGCAACCAGAGCAATGCAGAGCTGGAGAAACAGAAGGAGATGAATCTGCAGGTGAAGCTCTCTATCATTGAGGAGCTGAAGGACCTGATTGAGTCTCCAGAAGATCCCAACAAGAACTATGCTGAGTTCAAGCGTCTGCAGCAGCAGTGGAATGAGGTCACGCTGATTCCGCAGGGTAAGGCCAATGAGCTGTGGAAGAGCTATCAGCTCAATGTGGAGAAGTTCTACGACCTTCTGAAGCTGAACAACGAGTTCCGTGAGTACGACTTCAAGAAGAACCAAGCCATCAAGCTGCATCTGTGCGAAGCTGCAGAGCGCCTGACGGAGGAGGAAGATGTGGTATCTGCCTTCCATCAGTTGCAAAAGCTGCATCAGGAGTTCCGTGAGACGGGTCCTGTAGCCAAGGAGTTGCGTGAAGAGATCTGGCAGCGCTTCAAGAATGCATCAACCATCGTTAACCGCAGACATCAGAAGCACTTCGAGCAACTGAAGGAGCAGGAGCGCCAGAACTTAGACCAGAAGACCGTCATCTGCGAGATCGTAGAAGGCACCGACTATAGCGAACTGAAGAGCTTTGTTGATTGGGACAATAAGACGAAGGAAATCATCGCTTTGCAAAACAAGTGGAAGACCATCGGCTTTGCTCCTCAGAAGCAGAACACCAAGATCTTCGAGCGCTTCCGCAAAGCCTGCGACGAATTCTTCCAGAAGAAGGCTGAGTTCTTCAAGCAGACGAAAGATGAAATGGCGCAGAACTTGGAGAAGAAACGTTCGCTCATCGAAAGGGCAGAGGCTCTGAAGGATAGCACCGACTGGAAGGCTGCTACAGATGAGTTCGTGAAGTTGCAGAAGCAGTGGAAGGAAATCGGTCCTGTGGCAAGAAAATATTCAGACGCTATCTGGAAGAAGTTTATAGGTGCCTGCGACCATTTCTTCGAACAGAAAGGCAAGGCTACCTCTTCACAGCGCAGCACTGAGCAGGTGAACCTGGACAAGAAGAAGGGCATCATTGCACAGCTGAAGGAACTCCATGAGCAAGCAGAGGACTCAGATGCTGCTCAGAAGGTGCGCGACCTGATGAAGGAGTGGAATGAGACTGGACACGTGCCATTCAAGGAGAAAGACAAGATCTACAAGCAGTACCATGAGTTGGTAGACAGTGCCTTCAAGCAGTTCAACATGAGTGCTGCCAGCCGTAAGTTCAGCAACTTCAAGGCTGCAGTGAAAGACATTCAGGAGAAGGGCGCTCAGACCATCTACAAAGAGCGTGAGAAGTTGGTGCGTAACTATGAGGCTCTGAAGAGTGAGCTGATTACCTACCAGAACAACCTCGGTTTCCTTACCGCGTCTTCAAAGAAGGGGAACAGCCTCCTGGATGAGCTCAACAAGAAGGTAGAGAAGTTGCAGGAAGATATCAAGCAATCCGAAGAGAAAATCAAGGAACTGGATAAGGCTATCCAAGAGAAGGGTGAAGAATAACAACTTTTAATCTTTTAAACATAATGATTGCAGGGGATGATGCTATATTTCTGACATCATCCCCTTTTTTCTGGATGGCTATCCATGGCGTTTCAGGGTGCCCTGTATAGAACGAAAAAGCCCCGACCTAAGTCGAGGTTCTTGAGTTGGAGTACCAGGATTCGAACCTGGAATGACAGGACCAGAATCTGTAGTGTTACCATTACACCATACTCCAATTCCGTTTTGCGGTTGCAAAGATACGAAGAAAACTCTAAATGCAAACTTTTTGGACAATAATTTTTCAAAAAATCTTTTCCCTGCCCTTTCCATTACCTAAAAAAAACAAAAAAAGAAACACTTTTCGACAAATGAACGTGCAGAAAGCGAATAATAATGTATCTTTGCACTTATTATTACTAACGCATAAATTTAAGAATGAACAACTCAGAAGAGCTAATTGAACAAATCATCAAAGGGATACAAGAAAAGAAAGGTTACCGCATTGTCATTGCAGACCTCTCTGACATTGAGGATACTATATGCAATTATTTTGTCATCTGCCAGGGGAACTCCCCTACCCAACTGATGGCCATCACTGATTCCGTGAAGGATACGGCGCGTGAGGGAGCAGGACAAAAGCCCATTGCCACCATTGGACTGCAGAATGCCCAGTGGGTAGCTATGGACTATGGCGATGTGCTGGTACACATCTTCCTGCCAGAGATTCGCGAGTTCTACGATCTGGAGCACCTCTGGGCAGACGCGAAGTTGGAACAAGTCCCTGAATTAGACTAAAGTGACGATTATGGAAATCAAAAATAACAAAGATAATAAAGGAAACAACCCTAAGAATAAGATCAACATGCCAAAGTTCAACTTGAGCTGGCTGTATCTTATCATTTTGGTCATGATATGCAGTCTTTGGTTCTCCAGCGAAAGCGGAGGTTCCTCCAAGGTGGTTTCCTACGATGAGTTCCAGAGCTATGTAGAGAAAGGCTATGTGAGCAAAGTGGTGGGTTATGATGACAATACGGTGGAGGCTTACATCAAGCAAGAGCATCTCTCTGCCGTCTTCAAGGAGGACTTAGACCGAGCCAAACGCCATCCCGTGATTTCTTCTGAAGCTCCATCCAGAGAAAGTTTGGGCGAGTTTATCCAGAAAGAGAAGGATGGGGCACGCTTCGATGGCTCTGTGAGCTATCAGAAGCGCCAGAACTTCCTATCCAGCCTTTTCTGGCAGTTCTTCCCCCTTCTGGCCATGGTGATATTCTTCGTTTGGATCATGCGCCGCATGAGCGGTGTAGGCGGAGGTGGAGGCATTTTCAGCGTGGGCAAGTCGAAGGCACAGCTCTTCGAGAAGGAGAACTCCGTGAAAGTGACCTTCAAGGACGTAGCGGGTCTGGCAGAGGCGAAGCAAGAAGTACAGGAGATTGTAGAGTTCCTTAAGGAGCCACAGAAATATACCGAACTGGGTGGTAAGATTCCTAAGGGTGCCTTACTTGTAGGTCCTCCAGGAACGGGTAAGACGCTGCTGGCCAAGGCCGTAGCTGGTGAGGCCGACGTGCCGTTCTTCTCCCTCGCAGGTTCTGATTTCGTGGAAATGTTCGTAGGCGTAGGTGCCTCACGTGTGCGCGACTTGTTCCGCCAAGCGAAGGAGAAAGCTCCTTGTATCGTGTTCATCGATGAGATTGATGCCGTGGGTAGAGCCCGTGCCAAGGCTGCTGCCATGGGTGGTAACGACGAGCGCGAGAGCACACTCAACCAGTTGCTTACAGAAATGGACGGCTTCGGTTCTAATAGCGGTGTCATCATCTTGGCAGCTACCAACCGTGTGGATGTGCTGGATCAGGCATTGCTACGTGCAGGACGTTTCGACCGTCAGATACACGTTGACCTGCCCGACCTGAATGAGCGTAAGGAGATTTTTGGCGTTCATCTGCGTCCTATCAAGATGGACAAGAATGTGGACATCGACCTATTGGCTCGTCAGACGCCAGGTTTTTCTGGAGCAGACATCGCCAACGTGTGCAACGAGGCAGCCCTTATCGCTGCCCGCCATAAGAAGAACGTGGTAGAGAAACAAGACTTCCTTGATGCCGTAGACCGCATCGTAGGCGGCTTGGAGAAGAAGACCAAGATTACTACTGAGGAAGAGCGCCGCTCCATCGCCATCCATGAGGCTGGGCACGCCACCATCTCTTGGCTGCTGGAGTATGCCAATCCGCTGATTAAGGTAACCATCGTACCTCGCGGACGTGCCTTGGGTGCAGCCTGGTACCTGCCAGAAGAACGCCAAATCACCACCAAGGAGCAGATGCTCGATGAGATGTGCGCCACCCTGGGAGGCAGGGCAGCAGAAGAATTGTTTATCGGCCGCATCTCCTCTGGTGCCATGAACGACCTTCAGCGTGTCACTCAGCAGGCGTTTGGCATGATCACCTACATGGGTATGAGCGATAAGCTGCCAAATCTGTGCTACTACAACCCTAATCAGGAGTATGCGTTCAACAAGCCTTATAGCGAGAAGACTGCAGAACTGATAGACCAAGAGGTACAATGCCTAATCAGTGAGCAGTATGAGCGCGCCAAGACTATACTTAAGGAGCACCAAGAGGGACACAACCAACTGGCGCAGCAGCTGATAGATAAGGAAGTCATCTTTGCAGAGGATGTGGAACAAATCTTCGGCAAACGTAAGTGGGCTTCACGCTCGGAGGAAATCATCAGTGCCAACGAGATTTCCAAGCACTATAAGGAGGCCGCTGAGAAAGAGAAGCAAGCCGAAGACGCTGAACCTAAAGAAGAACCAAAGAAGGAAGGAGAAGCATAAGATATGAAGAACTTCATCACACGTGCCATCACAGGCCTGCTATTTGTAGCCATCATGGTGGGTTGTATCCTTTACAATCCCCTCTCCTTCGGATTCCTCTTCGCCCTCATCAGCATGCTCACCGTGTTTGAATACGGACAGCTGGTGAATCAGAGTGGCGAGGTGTATATCAGCAAGATACTGACTTCCCTTGGAGCTGCTTATCTGTTCTTGGCCTTCATGGCCTATTCCATGAGTGTGGAGGGAGTGCGCATCTTTGCACCCTATCTGGCTTTCCTGTTGTTCATACTTATCAAAGAACTATACCAGAAGCGTGAGAATCCTATAGGCAACTGGGCTTACTCCATGCTCAGCCAACTCTATATCGCCCTGCCCTTTGCCCTGCTGAATCTCCTTGGATTTCAAGGGAATGCAGCAGACGAGAGCATTGCCTATAACCCCATCTTCCCACTGTCTATCTTCATCTTCCTGTGGCTGAGTGATACGGGTGCCTACTGCATCGGCTCGCTGCTGGGCAGGCATCGCCTCTTCGAGCGCATCTCGCCTAAGAAGTCATGGGAAGGCAGCATCGGCGGAGGCCTTGTCAGCTTGGCGTCGGCTTTCGCACTGGGCTATTTCTTCCCCTTCATGACGTATGCGGAATGGGCAGGATTGGCACTGACGGTGATAGTCTTCGGCACTTGGGGCGACTTGGTGGAGTCACTGATGAAACGCCAACTGGGTGTGAAGGATTCTGGCAATATCCTGCCTGGACATGGCGGATTGCTCGACCGCTTCGACAGCTCTTTGGCAGCCATCCCTGCGGCGGTCATTTACCTGTATTGCTTCGTCTTTTAAGCAGATAGTCGGTCAGCAGACTGGCTGCATGGCGAGGGGCACCTGCCGTACCCAGTCGTGCAGCTACCTCATCATATCCGCTTAGCATGGTCTGTCTATAGGTCTCATCGTAGATGATTTTATCCAGCTCTGCGTGGATGTTCTGCACCGTCATGCCGTCGGCCACCAACTCCCTTACCACCTCTCTGCCAGCTATCAGGTTCACCAGTGAGATGAACTTCACGCTCAGCACCAGCTTTCGCATGAATGAGATGAAGCGCCCCATAGCGATGTAGTAGCACACCACCTGCGGCACGCGGAAGAGTGCCGTTTCCAGTGTAGCCGTGCCCGATGTCACCAACGCCACATCGGCATGTGTCAGCAGCTCGTAGGTCTTTCCGAAGACCACCTTCACCTTCTGCCCTTGCAGGAACTGCTCGTAGTAAGTTGGCAAGATGCCCGGAGCCCCTGCCAGCACCAACTGGTAGTCTGGATAGGCCGAAGCCGCCTCCACCATCAAGTGCAGGTTGTCCCTGATCTCCTGCTTACGGCTGCCAGCCAGCAAAGCCAAGATTGGCTTATCGGAGAGACCGTTCTCTGCCTTGAAGTCGGCTGCGCTCTGCTTATAGCCGGCCTTGAAAAGTTCCACCTCATCGAGCGTAGGATTTCCCACATAGTGGATGGGACAATGGTGCTTCCCCTCGAAAAACTCCACCTCGAAAGGCAAGATGGAGTAGAGCTGATCCACATCGCGCTTGATGTTCTTGATGCGGTATTCCTTCCATGCCCATATCTTCGGGGAGATGTAGTAGCACACAGGTATCTGCGTATGGCTATGGATGTACTTGGCAATGTCGAGGTTGAAGCCCGGATAGTCCACCAAGACCAGCACGTCGGGGTTCCACTGCACGATGTCCTCCTTGCAGAGGCGCATATTACGGAAGATGGTGCGCAGATGCAGCAGCACGGGTATGAAGCCCATGTAGGCCAGTTCCCTGTAGTGCTTCACCAGCGTGCCACCCTCGGCAGCCATCAAGTCGCCCCCGAAGAAGCGGAACTCCGCCTCCCCGTCTTGCTCCTTCAGCGCCCGCATCAGGTTGGATGCATGGAGGTCGCCAGAAGCCTCGCCAACTATCAGATAATACTTCATTGCCTAAAACCAAGTCTTCATTCGCCTGATCATCTCGTAGTCGGTAGCATCTACCGTCACAGGGGTGATGGCCACGTAGCCGTGGCGCAGTGCCCAGTGGTCGTTTCGCTCCTCTTCAGGATCGGTATCGCGGAACTCGCCCGCCATGTCGTACACATGCTCCGCCTCCTGCCTTGGAATCCATTCCTTCTCCCAGAGTCCCTTGGCCTGTTGGCACACCTTGATGCCTTGGAAGGCCGATGCCTTAGGGAAGTTCACGTTCAGGCACGTCAGCGGGGGCAGTCCCTCGTCAAGCACCTTCCGCGTGATGCGCTGCACATAGTCCTTCAGCGGTGTGAAGTCGGCATCCAGGTCGTGGTCGCAGAGCGAGAAGCCTATGGAGGGGAAGCCGCGTAGGCAACCCTCTATCACCACGCCCATGGTGCCAGAATAGTGCACGTTGACCGATGAATTGTCGCCATGGTTGATGCCACCCACCACCAAGTCGGGCTCACGTTCCAGCACGGTGTAGAACGCCAGCTTCACACAGTCGGTCGGCGTGCCTGAGCACTGATACACTGTGAGTCCTGGCTCTTGGCGCACCAACTTATAGCTCACTGGCTCATGGCAGGTGATGGAGCAGGCGAAGCCCGATCGCGGTGCGTCTGGAGCCATCACCACCAGGTCTGCCAAGGGGCGCAGGAAGCCTACCAGCTCCCTGATGCCCTTGGCATTCACCCCGTCATCGTTAGAAATCAATATCAGCGGTCTCTTATTGTTCGTCATATCATCTTCAGTTTGAGAGGGCGAAGATACAACTTTTTTATCACATTGCCAAATCGCATTGGTCTACGATGGTGATGCGCACGGCCTCATCGCGGTTGCGAGCCTCCACGAAGGCCTTCTTCACTAGTGCCAGAGCTCTGCGGGTATCGACCAACTTCCCATCTCGCTTGTGCGTTCCCACCAAGATATTCTGCTGGGTGTCCAGTTCTCCGCTCCCCATGCAGATGCGCACGTCCTTGAACCACGGCACCGCCAGCAGCAGGGGCAGCCACTCCCCCTCATTGTTCTTGGCTATAACCACGGGATAGTTCCCTTCCGGAATGGCTGTGCGCCCCTCCTTCTTTCGGCCTCTGAGGCGTGTGATGCCACGCCATGTAGGCTCCAGTGTGTCACAGATGTAGTTGCCGTCGGCAAACAGATGGCCCAGCGTATAGCCAGGTGTCTTTTGTATGCGTTGAAGTATGTATTCCATATCCTAAAAAGCTTATTGTAATGTTGAAATGTTGTAATGTCGTAATATTTTCTCATTCTTGATGTTCTTCGTCCACTGGCCCTTGCCTGTCTTGGCGATCCATCCCATCTTCACCCAGCGGCAGATTATGGTGCGCAGGGTCTCTATGGCATAGTCGTCGCCCTTCAGGTTTCTCACCTCTTGGAGTCCGAACGTCACGGGCAGTTCGTCGAAGATGCTGTGATTCTGCGTGTAGCGCCGCACCTCATCGTCGGCTTTCACATACTGACTCATGAGTGTCTCACCGAAGAGCTTCATCTGTGTCTGGAGCGTGTGCTCTGCCATCATACGGGCAAAGTCTACGCACGCCTTGCTCTCCTTCTTTTCATCTGACAGCAGATAGAATACCACGCCACAGCGGAAGCCTATCACGGCAGCACGTCTACGATACACATCCTTCACACGGTCCATCTCACGGGCAGCCTCCAGTCTTTTTTCCTCTACCCACTGCCCTATGCCCTTACGCAGTCGGGGGGTGTCAATGAAGCCATGCGCCCTACGTAGCATGTTCACAGCCTGATCAATGCGTGCCTCTTCCTCGGCCGTACGAAGCTGGAAGCGGGGCATGGCCGCGAAGAGCATGTCGGGCATCTCAGCTGGCAGGATGCGGCTGGAGAGTCCGTTTTCTATATTGTCGCTCTTGAAGCAACGCCGCAACGCGCCATAGGTACCCAAGATGGCCCAGTTGTATGCCACCTCCACCATGCCGCTCTCGGCTTGGTCGCTGTTGTAGTCTTGTCCCCAACGACCGTGGTCGAAGGCCATGCGATAGATGTCGTACTTAGATGACCAGCTGCCTGCTCCGTTGGTCTTGCTCAGGGTATCCAGCTCCTCGCCAAAGGAGAAGAGCGTGTGCCCATCGGCATTCTTGAGTCGCTTCAGCAGCGTAGAGCATGAAATAGTCACAGGCACCTCACGGATGAGCACCTTTGGGTCTTCGGGTGCCTTCTCGTTGGCCTTACGGCTTTTCTTGCGTTCCTTCCACTGCTCCTCGCGCTGGCGTGCCACCGTGTCTTCTTTACGCATCTGGCGAAGCCAGCTGTCCACCGCATCTTTGCAGACACTCTTTCCGCTGGCTTGCTCACCAGCGATGACGGCCTCCAGCCCCAGTCGGTGGTGCTTACCGTCGCAGTACTCCACCTCCACGCCATCGGCATAGGCAGCAGCCAGAGGCAGCACGGCACAGAGCACAGGCATCTGCATGTTTTGAGGCACACCCACAACCGACTCCTTCAGCCCGATGGGCAGTTTCTTGGCCAGTGAGGGCGACAGGCTGTTCTGAACACTTGGGGTGGCAGCCTCGGCCTCTTCTGGCTGCAGTCTCTGTGTTTCACTATCAATGATACTCTTCAGCTTCCGAGAGATACCCTTAGGCTGCTCCTTGCAAGCCGACTGCACGATGCTCTGCACTTCCTGCTCCGTGAGTCCCAAGCGAGGTATCACCTGCATCAGGTGCTCTGCATTGTTATCGCATATGGCACGCAGGTGAACAGCCAACTGGTGCAGCTTGATGTTGCGCTCTCCCTCACAAGGCACACCTCCGTTTCTGCGCCACCACTCTTCTATAATAGCGGTGTAGGGAATGCCCTTGAAACTCTGCTCATCGGCCACCGCTCTTCCTTCACTGACCGTCAGAACTGCGTCTGTGTCATTGGCCTTGCCTCTGCCGTCTATGGTGAGTCCACGCTTCAAGTAGGCTTCTCGGCGCAACTGCACCTCTGCATCGGGCAGCAGCATACACCACTGTGGGTGGCGATATATCTCACTCCCTGCATCGGTGATGTAGATGAAGCGCTCTGGCGTGACGCAACTGCTGTCGAATGCCACGCCCAATGCCTCGGCATAGGCACGCTGGGTCTCCTCGATGGTCCACCCCACAGGCAGCATGAGGTCTATGTGCAGCTTATGGCGGGCAGAGTAGTCCATGTGGCGCAGCAGCCCTTTCCATAGGCCGTCGGCTTTGTCCAGCTCGTAGGCGCGGGTTATGGCTGCCTCTACCATCTGGGCATCGTCTATGTCGATACACGTCTGCCAGGTGAAGGCTTCGGCATCACACGTAGCTGCTGTGCGGTGATCACCGTTTAGGAAGTGGTAATAGTGCGGGCAGCGGAAGGGCAGCTGTTCCTTCAGGCTCTCGTTTCCACTGCGGATAGCTTCTACCATCTGCACGAGCCAAGGCTGGCGCGTCAGGTCGTCATACTGTGCCAAGGTCTGCTCATAGGCGCGTCCTCGGTTGGGTCTTTGTTGGCCGTTCATGGCCACATAAAATCTTTTCTCCATACTTTATTAAGAGTTAAGTGAGTGTCTGAAAGCTTCCTGAAACGCTGGCCAGCTTATCTCATGAGATTTTCCGTCGGCTCACTCCACTCTGGTTAATAAAAAAAAATTGTCGTGAAACCAGCTTGGTGACTGATTCCACGACAAAGGTAGCATGAAAAAGAATGTGGGTTTGGTACGGGTTCTGGTACGCCGTACCTGGTACTATCCGAGTATTGCCTTAAGTTTATCCTGCAGTTTCATGGTGCTGAGTTCTCCCCAGGCTTTGTTGTATGCGGAGCGCAGGGCTTCATCATTGAGGTTCCAGAAGCAGCCTATGGACTTCCACTTATTTATCAGCCCCAGCTCTGAGGCTATCCTGTCAGCTATCACGGCACGCACGGCCCATGTGGTGCCTTTCACAGGCTGGCAGTGATCATCCAGCAATCCCGCGGCTTGGAGTTTCTTCCACAGCTTCTGGGCTTTCTCTGTGTGGAACTTCTCCATCTCGTCGAAAGGCTCACTGCCCAAGCGTAGTGTCGCCTTCACGGCATAGGGGCGTGTCACCTGGTCGAAGTGGCTGTAGTCTATGTCGAAGCCATAGCGTGCCCCCCGATGGTCGAAGACATCGGTGATGAGGGCTATCTGGCAGATGAGCTGGAAGAAGGAGCCTATGGCCTTCTCGCCTTCGGCGCTCCCAAAGGGCATGCGGCAGGCAAAGCGCATCCAAGAGTCGTTTTCTGGGCGCACATTGTTCCAGTTGAGGGCAAAGCCCATCTCGCAGAGCTCGTCGATGAGCTGCTCTCGGCGGTCGAAGAGTTGCTGCAAGGGCATCTCTCCCTCGAAGGCATTGTCTATGAGCTGACGTATTTCGTCTATGGCATCGGCTTTATGCTTCAGCAGAGAGGTGGCAAACTGGCAGGCGGGCTGGTTCAGGTAGGTGCTGAAGTCTTCTGGCTTGGCAGGATCCAGCGCAGAGACACTTTGCTGCTGCCAGCGGCAGAGGGTGCAGAAGAGCCAGTTGAGGTCAAAGAGCCTGTCGGCCTCGTGGTGCAGCAGCTCTACCTGCTGCTGGCGGGCGGTGGTATATGATGTGGGGGCTTTCATAGTTCTGCGGTGTTTGAGGGTGAATTCTGGACCACTGGTGCGTTATAGAATCTGTCCTTCAGCCAATAGTGCACGTAGCTGGCGGGCATGTTTATGGTCTTGGTGTCGAAGTCCACCTCATGCTGCTGTGCCAGTTCCTCGCATTTCCTGAAAATGGGGGCCTCGTAGGCAGCGAAGGTAGCCTCGTTTCTGAGCAGCGCACGTGCGGGCTGATGTGCCATGAGGTAGAGGTTGAGTTCACGGGCCATGGCCACGTAGTTTTCTGGATAGTCGTGCGGCAGGTAGCCCCACAGCATGTCGGTGAGCACCTGCTCATCTCCCTGAAGCCCCAGCACCTCTCCGCGCCGCAGATGGTCTTCCACCTCCTGCAGGGAGGTGAGCACACGCCGCACGTAGTCATCAGGCTCTTCCGCGGCGTTGAAGCGGTCACACTCCTGAGCTACTAAGTCCTGCACGGGCGGGTTGTGGTCCACTGCCCAGTTTATCTGCTCATTGTACATCACCCTGGCAGTGTAGGCAGCCAGACGGCGGTGGGGTGTACGCCGCAGCCACTCCACCAGCGCGGTGTTACTTATGCGGAAGTCGAATGCGTTTCCACAGCCCATCATCTCATCCAGCATGCCGAGGTCGAAGGTCTCATGGTGCAGCAACACGTAGAGCAGCAAAGAGAGGTCTATGGCCCAGTCTGCCACCACATCGGGCAGCGCGTCATCTATGCATTCTTCTATCAGTTCGCCGTCTTCGTCGAACACATTTTCTACAAGGTACCATGCTAAATGCGTGTCATAGCCTGCCTGGAAGAGCAGCCTGTCGGCTTCTTTCAGCATAAGGAGATGCCTTTCACTGGCATTCATCTGGGGGATTCTCCCGAGGTCAGTGTCGGGAAGCACTTTTTTAAGAAGCTCACTGAGCATCATTGTCGTCGTCATAAAGCTACATTTCTTTAGTTAATATAAAAAAAACATCTCATCCCTTACTTGGAGTCTAAACCTTGCAGATGAAATGTTGATGCAGTCTCTACGACAAGTGCAATATATAAACGTCAAATAATCGGCAGCAAATGTACGCTTTATTTTCGACATAGCAACATTTTTGGGAAATATTTTCCTTTATGAAAGAAAAACACTAACTTTGCGCCTAACAAAATAAAATACACCTTGTATAATCTATCAATAGTTCGTTAAAATTTCAATATATGGCTTAACGGCTAAACCGCGCAGCCAA
>ERZ842401.4006-NODE-4006-length-17617-cov-3.844152_pt1 | contig 17617 bp, 16 predicted proteins | sample MGYA00521270_ERZ842401 | MGnify/ENA primary metagenome ERZ842401 (study PRJEB31892, sample SAMEA3878208) | bioreactor metagenome | biome: Moose rumen | place: Sweden | collected 2011-10 | study: EMG produced TPA metagenomics assembly of the PRJEB12797 data set...
CTTTCCCTCCACGACGCTCTTCCGATCTAGAGGCGGCAAAGCAGGCGGAGGAAGAGGCGCTGTACAAGGCGCAGATGGCGCGGCTGGAAGCCGAGCGCGCCAAGGCGAACGCCGACGCCGCCAAAGCTAACGCCCAGACCGCACAGGCGGGCTTAAAGGCAAAAGAGCTGGACGCGCAGGAAGCGCAGGCTAAGCAGGCTGCTGCGGAGGCAGAGGCACTCGCTTCGTATTTGATGTAGCTTTTTTCCGCCTGCCTTGTACGCAACACAGGCAGACGGTTTACAGCGGAGGATAACGGCATGAAAAAACTACGGACGCTTTTTGTACTGGCGCTCTGCCTCTGTTGCGCGGCAGCTGGCAGCGCTCAGACCGTGCAGGTCGTGCAGCCAGAAGTGGTGAATATCAACGGCAGCGAAGCGGTGTGGCTTCCCGGACAGATACAGGACGGGCTAAAATCAAACCTACAGGATTATCTTGGCATGAGAACGCTGGTAGATTCACGCTCGGAAACTCAGCTGAAAAAGCTGCAACGCGACGCAGAAAACGCGGGGCGGGATGCGAACACCGCCATTGAGCTTGGAAAAATCAGCACGGCGCAGTTTGCCATCATGTCGAAAATCCGAAAGACAGGAAAAGGCTATACGTTGACTGCCGATTATACCAACCTTACGACGGGCGAGCAGCTGGCAACGGCAACCTCAAAGGAATACAAAACCATTGAAGCGCTGTACGAAAGCACTGGCGCAATTGACGAAATCACGCTTATTTTTGCTGAAAAGCTGCACATTGCGCTTAATCCTGTCCAGCAGCAGGCGCTGCGCACGGGCACGGCGGATTTTTCCGTTGACGACCAGCTTGCGCTCGCAAAAAAGAACGAAGAGCAGTACAAAAAACTTATGCAGCAGTTCGACGAGCAGCTGCGCGCGCTTTCCGTAAGCAACGACATTCATGCCGCTGAGAACACAAAGAAAATCGAGGCTGAAAAAGCGCTGCTTGCCGAAAAGCAGAAAAGCGAGCAAAAGCGTCTGGCAGAGCTTGCGGAGCAGAAAAAACGCGCCGATGAGGACGCGCAGCTTGAAGCCAAGCGCAGCGCCGAACAAAAGAAAAAGCGCGACGAGCTTTCTGCAAAGGCTGCAAAGAAAGCCGCCGAGGTACGCAAGCAAAAGCTGGAGCGGCAGGGCGTTTTCGGGCAAATCACGGTAATCGAAAACAAGAAAAAAGCGCTGGTAGAAATACGGCAGGGAGTAGAAGCGCGTATACAAGAGCTGTACGTGCGGCTGAACGCCGACAAAAAGGAAGCGGAAACGCAAATCCGCGCCAAGCCGTGGTCGAGCATCGAGCTTGAAAACGGCTCGCCAACGCAGGCTGCAAAACAGCGCCGCGACAGGCTTGTGGAAGAAAGCGACGAAGCGCTTTTTGCGAAATTCACTAAGGATGCAGAGTCCGTGCAAGGCGCCACAAGCAAGCTGGACGCGGCACTGCTTGCCGAAATCCGCGCCGACCAAGAAACGATTGCAAAAGTGCGCACCGTAAGCAGTCTTGGCGAAGAGCTAAAAGTAAGCTATGGCGCATACAGCGGCAACAACAGCGGCTGGAATGTATACCTTTCGCTGTATTCAGAGGGCATTCTGCTCTATGAAGAAAAACTCATGCTGTCGTATGAAGCCCTTACGGGAAAGGCTCCCGTGAACCTTGCGACGGCAAAGGATGCGGCGATTGCCGACTATGAAGCTACGGTCGATATGTATAATTCGCTCCTGCTGCGAGGCGACCCCATTCTGTATTTTGAGCTTGATTACCACGTTACCGCCGCAGCGGATGACAAGCCTAGCCAGTACGAGTTTTCCTTTGACAATGCCCGCGCCATCAGTATGGTAAGCGGAAAGCAGCTGCAAGCGCTGCCGCTCGGTAAAAAGCTCACGCGCACCACAAAGCCCGCGTATGATATACGCAAGACCGAAAGCCAAGCCATAGCAGCCGCAAAGGAACAGACCCCCGCAGCCAAGCGGCAGCGGCAAAAGCAGGCTGAAAAAGAAAACCGTATGCTGGCGCAGCAGGGCTTTTATCACACTATGGGCGGCGGTGGTATTGGTGGATTCGGGCTGTATGTTTGTCCGAGTGATTTTTCTATCAGTGACTTTAGCGGTATTGAACTTGCTGCGGACATTGCCATAACATCGTGGCTGTTTTTGGATTTTGGCTTTGCAACATATTCTGAGGATTGGTATCCCATGCCTGACAATGAAGATAACACTTACTATTATTACGAGTATAGTTATGAACCTGACAGTTGTTACGGTTTTTCTTTAGGAGTTGGAATAAATAAGCGTTTCCACCTATATCGGTGGCATCCAGCTGTTTATTATAAATTCAATATGGGTATTAATTTTGCAGACTTTACTAGATACGACTCTGGATATTACGCTGGTTATTTAAGCTATGATACGCCCGAACGTGAACTTTTTTATTCCTACAAGCACACCTTTGGGCTATTACTGCCTGTCGTTTTCAACGAAGGAGATGCTTCAATAGATATTGATATGCGTTATTCGCTTTGCCTTGCACCCGAAATTTCATCTGAGTATGTGAATACAGTTTCTATAGGGTTAAAAGTAACATTCCCCCGCGCAACTATTCCTAATGCTGTCAAATTTGTAACTGATTATAGCTATTAGCAGACATGGAGCGGATAAGCATATTTTTACTGGAGGTGCATACTTATGGGAAAATATACAATGAATGTAACTGTCAAACAGACTAATAACAATGGTGACGCCTGTACGTATGAGGTTGAAGTTGAAGAATCCGCTCAAAAGAAAACAGGAAGATGTCTACAGCGCTATAGCTGTAAAATCATAGCAGTGGTAGTAATTATCGCAACTCTTGTTTTTAGCAAGTGCGCTATATCAGACATTATAAGCGCGGAATCAAAACCTGTGTCTGATTCATATATATTGAAAGGAGATGCTTTAGCTACAACACAATCTGACGACAACGAAGCTACAAGCGATGCTGATAGGTCTTATTCGCTTTCAGCCTCTTTGACTGTCAGTAAAAGCGTGCTGTGGCATCAAGTGCTTCGTATCAGTTGTTTTTGCTTACTAACGATAGTAATTGGAGTTTTATGCGCAATCCTGCTAAAAGACAACAGCGGCATTCGGTATGAGAAATTAGATATGCTGCAACCGCTTCGGGATAGTCTTCTGAAAAAAATTGACACTAATGAATTCTCAAAAGAAACCGTTGAAACTAAGTCGCAAACGGCGACTGAAAAAGAAACACTTACAAAAGTATATTCTACGCCTGACCTGCTCAAGCACTACATGAATTGCATAACGGAGATATAATCATGCTCGGCATGAGTGACGTCATTACAATCCTTTCTACGCTTGTCAGCGTTGTTGTCGCAATCTGGATTCCGTACAAGATAAAATGGGAGCAGCAGTATTCGGGGCTGCTAGACGATTACCGCAGCATGGATTACGCCATTGCGTTTCAAGGCATCATCGAATTTTTTGCGGTGGAGTGCGAGGGCGACGTAGAGCGTATTCCGCAGTGCTATCGGGAGCATTTTATCCGCGAGATAACGGAGAAGCGCGGCGAAATCAATAAGGACAACTGCCTGCACTTCCAGCGGCGGCTTTTGGCGCAGTTTTTCTGGCAGCTGAACGAGTGCGCTAAAAGCCGCGCCATCGGCAAGAGGCGCGTCATGCGCGATTTTACGGCGTCGGAGGCAAAGCTGCTGAAAATACTGATATACATCGGCGACGCCATCGACAACGACGATGACAACGTGCTTTTCAAGGACATCTCGTCCGACGCGCGCGTAAAAAAGCCAGAGCACTTGCACGGACAAAACAAGGCGCTGGGGCAGTTGTACTACGTGCTGAAAAACAGCAGGCGCTTCATGGACGTTCCCTAGCTTCCCGCTACAGCCGCGCTACGGCGTACAGCGGCAGGTTCGTAAGCCAGTCCTGCGTGCAGCAGCGGGCGAGCGAGAAGCGGACGGCGGTTTTGTTCGCGTATTTTTCGCGGAAGAACGACAGGCTTTTTGAGCGCACGTTTTCGCCCGCTTTCACTTCTATGGGCACAATGGCGCCGTGCTGCTGTATCAGAAAATCAAGCTCGTAGGTGGCTTTCTCGCCCGCGTAGTAGTAGGGTTCGCAGCTGGTGTCAGAGACGAGCTGTTGCAGCACATACTGTTCGGTGAGCGCGCCCTTGAATTCGACGAACAGCTCATTGCCGTCTAAGATGGAAGAGGCGTCTAGCCCCGCGTGTGCGCCGAGCAAGCCCACGTCCACAAAGTACAGCTTGAACGCCGTAAAGTCCGTGTAGGTTTTGAGCGGCACGGCGGGCTTTGAGACCTTGTGCACCTTTGTAATCAGCCCGCAGTCTTTTAAAAGCTCGATTGCTTCCTCAAACTCCTTTGCGCGGGCGCCTTCCTTAATCTTCCCGAAAAAGAACTTCTTGTTTTCCTTTGCCAGCTGCATGGGCACGGAATTCCAGACGAGCCGCACCCGCGAAAGCTGCTCTTTAGAGATATGCTTCGCGAATTCAGTTATGTAGTCGGCAAGTATCTGGTTCTGCATGGCACGCACCGCTTCATAGTCCTTGTGCTCTGAGAAAAACTGCACGACGGCGGGCATTCCGCCAGTGTACAGGTAATTTTTGAGCCAGTACAGGTAGGTGCCGTGGAAGTCGTTTATGAGCGCGGTGTCGTCGCTGGTCAAGAGCGCGGCAAGCTGGCTTTCGCCCATTGCTGCAAGAAATTCCCGAAAAGTGAGCGGGTACATTTCCATGGTGTCAACCTTGCCCACGGGGAACGAGACGTCTTTATGGAGCGCAAGTCCGAGAAGCGAGCCTGCCGCTGCCACGGCGTACTGTGGCGCGTCCTCGCAGAAGTATTTGAGCGCTTCCAGCGCACGGGGACATTCCTGTATCTCGTCCAAGATGATGAGCGTGTCGCCTGCCGTCACTTCGGTCTTACATTCGATGTTGAGGTTCGTCAGAATGCGCTTCATGTCATAGTCGCCCTCAAACACGTCTTTCATGCGCTGGTTTTTGAAAAACGTGACATACGCCGTCTTTGCAAAGCAGCGCCTGCTGAATTCTTTGAGCGCCCACGTTTTTCCCACCTGCCGCGCGCCCTTCACGATGAGCGGCTTCCTGCTCGGCTTGTCTTTCCATTCGGCGAACCTTGCGATAATCGTCCTGTCCATACGCGCCTCCTGCTACATTTTTTCGGGGATAGATTGCTGTATTTTACACACTTTTTCGTGGATAAACAAGCAGATTGTATACACTTTTTCGCCGATATTTCAGCGCTCCATGCGCACTTTTTCGTCGCTATTTGCTTATGCTTCATGCGGTTTTTCGGTGATATAAAAGTGCCTGTTTTACATTTTTTCGATGATAAATCAGTGCAGTATGTACGTTTTTTCGGTGATAGTTTTATTCGATTATTACACTTTTTCGGGGATATGTAAGCGGTATTGCTACACTTTTTCGCCTATACCGCTTTCTTTTTCTGACGGAGCACAACTTGCTGTCTGCACCTGCCACCGCCGTGCTTTTATCACAGCGGCAGCCTGCGACATAGGTAGCTTGTAGCGCGCTACGGCGCACGTCGCCGCCTATGCCTGCTTTCCGCTACGCAGGCTTTTTCAGCAGCTCGCGTGCGCGCTGCATGGCGTCGTCGATGTGGGCGCATACGTTTTCGCGGCCGATTTTGTCTAACATGCCCATTTTGTCACAGAGCAGGTAGGGCTGCGTGTGGATGCCAGAAAGCACAATTTGCACGCCTTTTTTGTCGCAACTGGCTTTTGCTTGCTCCAGCGCCTGAATGCCGCCTGCGTCAAGGTAAATAGTGTTGCGCATCCGCAGCACAAGCACTTTGTAGCTTAGGTTTGCCTGCGTGACGGCCACTTCAAACTTGCGCACGGTGCCAAAGAAAAGCGGACCGTCCACCTCGTACACCATCACGCCGTCAGGCACGTCCAGCGGCTCATCGTCCTCATAGTCGCCCGCAACGGTCGCGTGCCCAATGCCGTTCGTCAGATTTTCGCGCTTTGCCTGCACTTCCGAAAGATCGCACATCTTTTTAATAAAGAAGAACGCGGCAAAACCCAGTCCTACTTCAATCGCAACGGTCAGGTCGATAAAAACCGTGATGAGGAACGTGACGGTAAGCACGCAGATGTCGGACTTCTGCCCGCGCACCAGCGCGCGGATTGCCTTAAAGCCCGCCATGTTCCATGCCACGTTTATGAGCACCGCCGCAAGCGCCGCCATCGGAATGTAGACGGCAAAGCGCCCCAAAAACAGCAGAATCAGCAGCAGCGTAAGCGCATGGATAATGCCCGCAATCGGCGTTTTGCCGCCGTTTTTGATGTTGGTTGCAGTGCGGGCAATGGCGCCCGTCGCCGGAATGCCGCCGAAAAGCGGGCTTGCGATGTTCGCAATTCCTTGCCCGATAAGCTCTGTGTTGGAGTCATGCTTGGCGCCCGTCATGCCGTCGGCGACGACGGCGCTTAAAAGCGACTCGATAGCCGCCAGCACCGCGATGGAAACCGCCGTCGGAAACAGCGTGCGTATCGTCGAAAGCCGCAGGTCGGGCAGCTTGGGCGCGGGGAGCGACGAGGGAATAGCACCGTAGCGGCTCCCGATGGTGTCGGTCTCCAGTCCCAGCGTGACATGCAAGATGACGCTGGCGGCGGTTGCGAGCACAATCACGATGAGCGAGCCGGGAATGCGCTTGTTGAAGCGCGGCCAGATGAACAGCACGGCAAGGCTCGCCGCCGCCATCGCAAACGAATACGGGTTTATGCGCCCGATGTTGAGCGCGTAGGTGTGCAGCTTGCCTACAAAGTCGCCGGGCATCTTCGTAAAGCCTGCTGGAAACTGCGTTATCGCAAGTCCTAAAAAGTCGCCGATTTGTCCTGTTGCAATCGTTACCGCAATGCCAGCCGTAAAGCCCGTCACAATCGTGTATGGAATGAATTTGACAAGCCCGCCCATCTTGAAGGCGCCCAGCAGGATTAGGAGGATGCCCGCCATCATCGTAGCGGTCGCAAGCCCCGCTACGCCGAACTGCGCCACAACGCCGTAGACGATGACGGCAAACGCGCCCGTCGGCCCGCCAATCTGCACCGTACTGCCGCCAAACGCGCTGATGCAAAAGCCCGCGATAATCGCCGTGAATAAGCCCGCTTCCGGCCCCACGCCGCTTGCAATGGCAAACGCAATGGCCAGCGGCAGCGCCACAATGCCCACGATAAAGCCCGCGATAAGGTCGCTGGTGAATGTCTTTGCTGAATAGCCGCGCAAACTCGCAATGAGCTGCGGGCGGTAGGAAAATGACAAAGAATGTATGTCGAACATAATGCGGTATAATGCACCTATTGCGAAATAAATGCAATAGAGTGCACTATATCGCACGAAATTTCTGCATAAACGGCGCAGTCTACTACAGCATGGCTGATTTTGTAGCGGACGCCCAAATGTCCAGTTGTTTTTCTTGTCTGTTTCGCTCGTAGACTGCGTTGTTTCGCAGTTTTCCTAAGTCGCTTCATGTGGTCAAATCGTTTTTCTTCATTACTTTACTTTGCCCGCGCATTGGGGTATGATAGGCGCAATCACTTTTTACGGAGGAATTTTCCTGATGATTAAGACGGTCAAAGACGTTGATTTGAAAGGCAAGCGCATTATCATGCGCGTCGATTTTAACGTGCCGATGAAGGACGGCGTGGTGCAGGACGACACCCGCATCGTCGCGGCGCTTCCCACCATCAAATATATCCTTGAGCAGAAGCCGCGCAGCCTCGTGTTGATGAGCCACTTGGGCGACCCCAACAAGGACGTGAAGAAGGCGCAGGAGAAGGCTGAGAAAGCCGGTAAGACCTGGACTGATGCCGACAAGGAGAAATTCATCAACGGCAAGAACCGCATGAAGCCGGTCGTGGACTATTTTGCTGCGAAGCTTGGCACGCCCGTCACCTTCCTGCCGGACGCGCTCGGACAGAAAGCCGCTATCGACGCGCTCCCCGAGGGCGCCGTCGCCATGCTTGAGAACGTGCGCTTCCACAAGGAGGAGACGAGCAAGGACGACGCTGCCCGCGAGACCATGGCAAAAGAGCTTGCCACCTACGGCGACATCTTTGTGAACGATGCGTTCGGCACCGCCCACCGCGACCAGGCTTCCACCGCCACCATCGCGAAATTCATGAAAGACAAGCCCGTCGGCGGCTTCCTGATGGAAAAAGAAGTGAAGTACATCGAGCCGATGGTCACGAACCCGCCGAAGCCGCAGGTCGCCATCATCGGCGGCGCGAAGGTCTCCTCTAAGATTGCCGTGCTTGAGAGTCTCTTGAAGAACGCCTCAGCCCTCGTCATCGGCGGCGGCATGGCGTACACCTTCCTGAAAGCACAGGGCTACAAAGTCGGCAAGTCTCTGGTTGAGGACGACTTCATCGACACCGCAAAGAAGCTGCTCGCCGACGCAAAGGAAAAGAACGTGCAGATTCTGCTTCCGGTTGACCACGTGGGCGCGACCGAGTTCAGCGCGGACGCAAAGCCGGTCGCCGTTGACGGCATCGACATTCCCGACGAGCTCATGGCAATGGATGTGGGGCCGAAGACCATCGAAGAGTACAAGAAGGTGATTTCTTCCGCAAAGTCCATCGTCTGGAACGGACCTGTGGGCGTGTTCGAGTTCGACGCATTCGCGAAGGGCACCGAGACGGTCGCCAAGCTGGTCGCCGAGGCTACCGGTAACGGCGCCATGACCGTCGTGGGCGGCGGCGACAGCGTTGCTGCCGTCAACAAGTTCAAGCTGGCGGACAAGATGAGCCACGTCTCCACCGGCGGCGGCGCAAGCTTGGAGTTCCTGGAAGGCAAGACCCTGCCCGGAATCGCTATTTTGGCAACAAAATAGCTGAGCACGCTTGCGTGCGACCGATTTTAGCTACGAAGTAGCTAAAATCGTTAAGGCGGTGAAAGCCGCCGACTGATACGTTGGGATTGCATATTTACACAACATGGAGTTAATTATGGCACGGACAAAATATATTGCCGGTAACTGGAAGATGAACACCGACAAGGCGACCGCCGTCAAGCTGGCGACAGACCTTGTTGCATCGCTCAAAGGAAAGAGCGGCAAGTTCATGATTGGCGTTCCCTACGTCTACCTTGACGCGGTGGGGCAGATTGTAAAAGGAAGCAATATCCTGCTCGGAGCGCAGGACGTGGCGAACACCAACAACGGCGCGCACACGGGCGAGGTCTCTACGGCCATGCTCAAAGACGTGGGCGTGTCGTCGGTCATCCTCGGTCACTCGGAGCGCCGCCACGAAATCGGCGAGAGCGACGAGCTTATCAACAAGAAGGTGCGCAAGGCGCTTTCCGACGGCCTTGAAGTGGTGCTCTGCATCGGCGAGCTGTTGAGCGAGCGCGAGGCGGGCGAGGCGGAGAACGTGTGCGCGTTCCAGCTTTCCGCAGGCCTTGCGGGCGTGAGCGCCGCCGACATGAAGAAGGTGACCATCGCTTACGAGCCGGTCTGGGCTATCGGCACTGGTAAGACCGCGACGCCGCAGGACGCCGAGGCTATCCACAAGTTCTGCCGCGACTACATCGCAAAGCTGTACAGCAAGGAAGTTGCCGACGAGGTGATTATCCAGTACGGCGGCTCGATGAAGCCGGAGAACGCAAAGGAGCTTCTGGCTCAGCCCGACATCGACGGCGGTCTTATCGGCGGCGCGTCGCTCAAAGCTGACAGCTTCACTGCAATCTGCGAGGCATAGCGCGCCCGCCACGTAGTGCTTACAACCGCCGCTCGGAGCATTTCGGGCGGCGGTTTGTTTTCTTTTCTTTCCTTGACTGTACACAGGCTTTTCGATACAATAGCGGAACATTACATAAGGTTATCTTTTGGAGTTATAGAAATGGGTGCTATTAGTGCTATTCTGTTGGTTGCATTTGTGATTGTGTGCGTGCTGCTGGTGCTGCTCGTGTTGGTGCAGGACGAAAATCATGGCGGCATGGGCGGGCTTTTAGGCGGCGGTCAGTCTGCTGCGTTCGGCGCTCACTCTGCCACAGTCCTCACTAAGGCAACGATTGTGCTGACGGTGCTGTTCTTTGTTGCGACGTTCTTTATTGCGCTGCTGAACAAAAAGCCTTCTGACGCGGCAAGCATTTCTGCGGCGGCGGCGCAGGTAGAAGGCGCTGCTGATACAACAGCAGATGAGGCCGCAGGCGCCGCTGGTGACTGGTGGAAAGACGGCGAAGCAAAGCGCGAAATTTCTGTTGAAAAAGATTATATGGAAAATGGCGCTGTTGAAGCGACTGATAAGGCTGATGAAGCAGCCGCAACCGACGAGCTGGTGAATACCGTAGAAACAATTTCTGATACCACTGCGGCGGACGCTGCTAACTAGCGCTGCATAAGAGGACGCATGGTACTCGGTCAGATTTTTCCTAAAGAAGCTATTAACGTACATATTGAAAGCACCGACAAGGACGAGCTTTTTGAAGAAATGGTGGAGGTGCTTCATTCCGTGTATCCAGAAGTGAACAGAGATGAGGCACTGAAAGCGCTGCAAGAGCGTGAGGCGAAGATGTCTACGGGTATCGTCCATGCGGTGGCGGTTCCCCACGGGCGCTGCCCGTCTTTAAAGACGAATATCGGCGCCATTGGTGTGAGCAAGGCTGGCATCGACTATAACGCGCTCGACGGCGCGCCCGTGCATGTCGTCTTTATGATGCTGATTTCGCCAGAGCAGACGGAGCGGCACGTGCAGACGCTCAAACAGCTTTCGCTGGTGCTACAGACGCCCGATTTTGTGCAGAAAATCTTGCAGTGCGAGTCTCATGCCGACGTGTACAGCGTGCTGTGCGCGGCAGAAGAAGCGCTGAACAAATAGCGCGCGCAAAGGAGTGATACGATGGCAGAACAAGAAGTTGATGTAATCAGTCACCTGATTGACGTGGAGCACCGTGCTGCCGTTCTGACGACAGAGGCGCAGGAAGAAGCCGACAAGCGCATTTCTGCCGCCCGCGCAAAGGCTGACGACGCATTCAAGACCCAGTACGCAAGCATCATCAGTGCCGAAGAAGCGCAGTATGCCGCAAAGACAGCGGCGCTTACCGAACGCTACGAAAAGACCATCTCCGCATACAAGGCGCAGATACGCGCTTCCGCCAAAGACGAGGCGGCTTTTACCGCGCTGCTCGACAAGCTGCTGGCGTAGGATGGCGCTGGTATGGATAGAGCGGGAGCTTCAGCTTACATCTATGCAAAGGCAAGCGGTATGCTTGCAAAGTCCTTTGTGGGCGCGCGCGCTGGTGCGCTGTTCTCCGTAAAATCGCTGCATGAGCTGTACGGGCTTTTGTTCGCGGGCGAGGTGCCTGCGGTGCCCGAAGCTATGCTCGCAAAGCAGATTGAGCAGCAGGCAGAGAAAGCCTTTATCAGCGACTACTGCACGCTGCTGGGCGCGTTTACCAAGCCCGACGCGGTGGCGGTCGCGCTCCTGCGCTTTTATGACTATGACAACCTGAAGGAAATCGGCGCGGCGCTCTGCTACAACGAGCATACGCCGCCCGCTACTGCCGACATCGGCGCGTACAGTATGCTCGACTACAAGGCGTGGCCGAGCTTGGAGCGCATGACGCAAGGCTCGCCCGTGGCGTGGTACGACCGCGTGCCGAAGCCTGCCGAGCAGCACGAGGCGGACACGCGCCTTGACAAGCAGTACGTGCACGAGCTGTGGCGCGCGGTGCAGGCGCTGCCGCTTTCGGAGCGCGAGCCTGTCGCAAGTCTTATACAGAAAGAAATTGCATTCAACAACATCATCTGGGTGCTGCGCCTGAAAGTCTTTTACAACATGGCGGCGGACGACATCGTTGAGCGGCTGGTGTTCGCTAACCGCGCCGACAACCGCCGCGACGTGTTCGCGGGGGCAGCCGTAAAGCTTTTGGAGAAAGACACTGGCTCGTGGGACGACTGGAAGGACTGGAAGTACGCCGACGCCTTGAATCCGCATGAAGAGGGCGTCGTCTGGGAGCTTGACCCGTCTTTCGTGGAGCTTTCGCTCCGCAAGCGGCTTACGGCGCAGGCGCTCCATGCGTTCCATAAGCACCCGTTTACGGCGATGGTGCTGGTCGCGTGGTTCAAGATAAAGCAGCACGAGCTTGACTGCATCCGCACGGTTGCGGAAGGCTTGCGCCTGAACGTAGAGACAGCTCAGGTTATGGCAGCGGCTGGCGAGAATGCCAGCGCAGAAAGACAGAGGTAGATATGGCTAGAACAACACCAATGCGCCTTGTAGAGCTTATGGTTCTCAAAAACGACATCGACACGGTGGTCGAGTTTTTGGGCAAGCGCGGCAATTTTCAGTTTCAGGACAAGCGCGCCGTAAGCACTCCGTCGGAAAAAGCGGCGGAAAATCCCGACGGCGACAGCTTCAATGCCCTGCAAGCCGCCAGAATCTACTTGAACAGCGCCGATTTTACGCAGGAAGACTTGCTGCTGGCAAAGCGCCCCGACGAAGCCGCCCGCGCCGTGGCGCAGAAGCTGCTTGCGGATGTGGACGCGCTCAAAGCGTGCGAGCTTAAGCAGGGCGCCGAGGTAAAGCGCGTGAGCGATGCGCTTACGGAAGCCCGCGCGTTCGCCAACCTTAAGGTGCCGTATTCCGAGCTGGAGCACCTGTCGTTCCTGTCGCTGCGCATCGGGCGCATAGACCCCGCCGCCTACGGCGAGATACAGGCTGCCATCGGCGAGCGTGCCGTAATCGTGGCGCTCGGCGAGGACAGAAGTCGCATTATGGCGGCTTCCAGCAAGAAAGGTCGCTTCGCGCTCGACACCGAGCTTAAGAAGTTCGGCTTTGTGCAGCTGGAGATTCCCAAGGACTTTAAGGGCATTCCCGACGACGTGCTCGAAAGCCTAGCCGCCGAGGAAAAACAGGCGCAGGAAGCGCTGCGCCTTATTGAAGAAGAAAAGCATAACATGGCGGAGACGCACGACGCGATACTGCGCACGCTGCTCGCGTCCTTCTCGCTTTCCGCGCAGATAACGGCGGCAAAGAACCGCTTGCAGGCGACGAGCCTTGTCTACCGCATCACGGGCTGGATTCCTGAAAGCGACAGCCACAGCATGATGACCGACTTAGGCAAGCTCACCGAAGACCGCGTGGCAATCCGCATCTACCAGCCGCTTGAAGTGCCCAGCGTCCTGAGCGGCGAAGAGAAAGTGCCCGTGCGCCTAAAGCACGGAAAGCTTGTGGGCGCGTTCGAGCGCATGATTTTCAGCTACGGCTCGCCGCTCTACGGCAGCATCGACCCCACGCCGTTCGTGGCGGTGTTCTTTACGCTGTTGTTCGGCATTATGTTCGGCGACGCGGGGCAGGGCTTGATTTTCCTGCTTGCAGGCATTCTGATGGCAAAAAAAGTCATCAACGTGGGCGGCTGGAACAAATTTGCGCCGATTTTTATGGCAATCGGCGTCTCCAGCATGATTATGGGCGTGCTTACGGGCGAGTTCTTTGCGACCGAAAGCGTCTTGGAGCCTGTGGCGCACTGGATAACGGGCTTGTTCGGCACGCCGCGCGCGCCTATTCTGAACCTAAGCCCCGTGAGCAAGAACTACATCGACGCCATCTTCGGCATTTTCGGCGTAACGATAGGCATCGGCTTTGTCATCAACTCTATTGGGCTTGTCATCAACATGGTGAACAACCTGTCGGCAAAGCGCTACGGCAAAGCCTTTTTCGGAAAGACGGGCTTGTCTGGCGCCCTGTTCTTCTGGTACGTGGTCATTTTTGCCATCCGCATTGCGGCGCTGCACCAGTCGCCGCTCGTGGCGGACTGGGTGGTGATAGCGCTGCTGGTGTTCTTCTCGGCGTTCGGCGAGCCGTTCGAGCGCCTTGTTGACGGCGAGCGCCCCGTGCTTGAAAACGGCGTGGGCGCCATGGTCATCGGCGGCGTGGTGGAAATCATCGAGCTGGTGTCCACCTACCTTTCGTGCTCCATAAGCTTTGTGCGTGTGGGCGCCTTTGCGCTGGCGCACGCGGTCTTGGGCTTCATCATCAACATGATGACGGAGACGGTGGGCGGCGTCGGCGGCATTCTGGTGCTGGTGGCGGGCAACGCCATCGTGGTGGTGCTTGAAGGCATGATTGTTGCCATTCAGGTCATCCGCTTGCAGTATTATGAGTTCTTCTCTAAATTCTTCAATGAAACGGGACGTGAATTTAAACCGTTCGCGTTTGAATATAAAACATTAGTGAGGTAAACACTATGAACAAGAAGATTATGGTTGTTGCGACGGCGATTTTCTTTGCGGCAGCAGGATTGTTCGCTCAGGATGCGGGCGCGGCGGAAGCTGGCAGCTCTGCAATCAAGTACATTGCGGCTGGTCTTGCGGTGGGCTTGGCGTGTATCGCGGGCGGCATGGCGGTCGGCAAAATCGGCGCGGCGGCTATGGGCGCAATGAGCGAGAACGCGGAATTGAGCGGTAAGGCGCTTCCGTTCGTCGGTCTTGCAGAAGGTATCTGTCTGTGGGGCTTCTTGGTCGCGCTGCTTATCATCATCCTGTAAGGCGCTTTCAGGCGGACGGCTTTGGAATACTTTGTTATAGGCGAACGGGAACTGGTACTCGGCTTTAAGCTCGTCGGCGTTGACGGCGCCATTGCCGTCAACCGCACGGAGGCGCTCGATGCGTTCAACCGTGTGACGGGCATGGGCGATGTTCCCGTGCCTGAACGTCCGAAAGTGCTTATTCTGACGGAGGAAGTGTCTTCGCTGCTGGACGACGAGGTTGTCGCGTGGCAGAAGAAGGCGACCTATCCGCTTATTGTTGAAATCCCCGGCATAAACGGGCATCTGGAGGGCAAAAAATCGCTTACCGACGCTATCCGCGAAGCCGTGGGCATTCAGGTCTAGGAAGAGAAATGGAAGAGTTACGTTCAACCGAGATTCTTGACAAAGAGATTGAAGCTGACGCGCGCAAAAAGGCGGAGAAGATTCTTGCCGCCGCTGATGCGGAATGTCAGAAGCTGCTTGACGCAGTGGACGGCAGGGTGCAGGCGTCTGCAGAAGAGAAAAAACGCTATTACGAAGAGAAGCTTGCCGCTTTTTCTGCCAATCTGGACGCAGCGCTGCCGCTGGAAAAAGAGCGCTTTTTGGCGGCGTTCTATGCGGAATCGGTTGCCGCCTCATTGAATGCGTACCTTGCCGCGCTGGGCGCGGAGAAGCGCCTTGCGCTCGTGCTCGCAAAGTTCGCGGAAGCAAAGCCTGCGCTTTCTGGTAAAAAGCTTGCCGCCGCCGTATACGGCTTTGACGCGAGCAAGGCGCAGGCACAGCTTAGCGCGCTTCTGGGCGCGTCCTTGTCGTCGTGCACCGAGACGACGTTTGAAAAATCGGGCGAAGCGTGCGCGCTGTTGAACGACGTGCACGAAGGCATTATTTTGGAAAGCGAAGACCGCTCCGTGCGCCTGCGTCTGACGACAGACCAGCTGGTGAGCGAGCTGAAAGATACATACAGCAGAGAATTAGCGACTACATTGTTCGGCGGGAGGTTGCCGGCATGATTAAAGGTACGATTACCCGCATTTCCGGCCCCATTGTCTACGCAGAAGGGCTTGAAGGCTGCGGTCTCTACGACGTCGTTGACGTGGGCAAAAAGAAGCTTATCGGCGAGATTATCCGCCAGAACAAGGGCAAGGCAACGATTCAGGTGTACGAGGACGACACCGGCATGGAGATAGGCGAGGAAGTCGTCTCGTTCGAGCGCCCGCTTTCCTTGCGCCTCGGCCCCGGCCTTGTAGGCACGATTTACGACGGCATCCAGCGCCCGCTTGAGGCGATGTTCGCGCAGTCGGGCGCGTTCTTGAACCCCGGTCAGCGTACCGAGCCGATTGACGTGACCAAGCAGTGGCAGCTTGAGGTGGCAGACGGCGCCGCCGAGGGCATGGCAATCGCGCCGGGCACGGTGCTCGGCTACGTGCAGGAGACTGCTTCTATCCGTCACGCAATCATGGTGCCGCCGACCGTGCGCGGCCGCGTCTTAAAGACATGGAAAGGCGCGGGCACCTACACGATAGACGACGTTATCGGCACGACCGAGCTCGACGAGGAAATAAAGCTTTCCCACTACTGGCCGCTCCGCCGCCCGCGTCCCTTCCAGCAGAAGCTCACCGTGAGCGAGCCGCTTATCACCGGCCAGCGCGTCATCGACGTGTTCTTTCCGCTCTCTAAGGGCGGCACGGCGGCAATTCCCGGCGGCTTTGGCACGGGTAAGACGATGACGCAGCACGCCATCGCAAAATGGTGCGATGCGGACTTAATCGTCTACATCGGCTGCGGCGAGCGCGGTAACGAGATGACCGACGTATTGACCGAGTTTCCCACGCTGATTGACCCGAGAACCGGCCGCTCGCTTATGGAGCGCACGATTCTAATCGCAAACACATCGAACATGCCGGTGGCGGCGCGCGAGGTGTCGCTGTACAGCGGTATCACGCTCGCCGAATACTACCGCGACATGGGCATGCACGTCGCCATCATGGCTGACTCCACCTCGCGCTGGGCGGAAGCGCTCCGCGAGCTTTCCGGCCGCATGGAGGAGATGCCCGCGGAAGAGGGCTTCCCGGCCTACCTTCCCACGCGCCTTGCCGAGTTCTACGAGCGGGCAGGCCGCGTGACGAGCCTGAACGGCAAGGAAGGCAGCGTAAGCGTCATCGGCGCGGTTTCACCGCCCGGCGGCGACTTTTCCGAGCCGGTCACCCAGCACACCAAGCGCTTTATCCGCTGCTTCTGGGCGCTTGACCGCGAGCTTGCCAATGCGCGCCATTACCCCGCCATCGGCTGGATTGACAGCTACTCCGAGTACGCTGAGGAAATCCGCGAGTGGTGGGATAAGCTCGACGCGCGTTGGGCGGAGGTGCGCCTTTCTGCGCTTGACCTCTTGAAAAAAGAGCAGCGCTTGCAGCAGATTGTCCGCCTTATCGGCCCCGACGCACTTCCCGACAGCGAGCGCCTTGTGCTCACCGTCGCCGAGATGATAAAGAACGGCTTTTTGCAGCAGAGCGCTTTCGACGCCGTGGACGTGTACAGCGTGCCGGAGAAGCAGATACAAATCCTGCTCCTTATGATGACGTTCTATGAGCGCGCGCTTTCCGTCATCAAGCAGGGCGCGCCGCTTCTTAAAGTGACGGCGCTTCCCGTGCGCGAGGAAATCGTGCGCATCAAGAGCACGGTGCCCAACGACAAGCTTGGCGAGATACAGGACGTGGAGACCCACTTGGAAGAGCAGTTCGGCAACTTGGAGCGGATGTACCGCCGTGCGGGAGCGTAAAATATGAAAGGTATAGAATATAGAGGCTTGGCATCTGTAGACGGCCCGATTGTCGTCGTGCGCCGCCCGCAGAACGTGTTTTACAACGAGACCGTCTATGTGCGCGACAAGAACGGCGAGAAAAAGACCGGCCGCGTCATCGACGTGAACACCGATACCGCCGTCGTGCAGATTTTCGGCAGCACGACCGGCCTTGACCTGAACGACACGACCGTCGAGTACCTGTCGCAGCCGTTGGAGCTCCGCGTAGGCGAAGGCTTGCTCGGCCGCATC
>ERZ842401.4007-NODE-4007-length-17615-cov-4.355410_pt1 | contig 17615 bp, 8 predicted proteins | sample MGYA00521270_ERZ842401 | MGnify/ENA primary metagenome ERZ842401 (study PRJEB31892, sample SAMEA3878208) | bioreactor metagenome | biome: Moose rumen | place: Sweden | collected 2011-10 | study: EMG produced TPA metagenomics assembly of the PRJEB12797 data set...
TGGCCTGCCGAGCCTTTGAACTTGATGTTAATGGTGCTGATTCCGACATCGCCTACCCGTAGTCTTTCAGGCAGTCCTTGTTCGCCATATTTCCTTGCAATGACACCACTGAGCATCGTCGTCACGGCACGATCGGTGTTCTTGATTGTGTAGTCGAGGTTAACCTCTATTCCCGGCGTGCCGTCGCTCATTTGTAGCCGTTCTTGACTGTTGACAGCATCCTCGACCGCGCGGATAATCTCCTCGTCCTTCACGCCGCTGACCTTAGTAAAGGCACCGCGGTCCCAGTAGAGGTTTCTATCCGTCTCGGGTCGGTGCAGCAGTCGGGTGAAATCGATGGTCTGCCATTTCAATGAAGAATGAAGAGAGAAGGATGAAGAATTTGCTACCGCCATACCATTCGCAGGCGATTCTTCATCCTTCATTCTTAATTCTTCATTTATTTCGATGAGTTCTGTATGGCCGATGATTTCCTTTAAGCTGTGAACGCCTATTTCGCTCAAGTACTCACGTACCTGCTGAGCCAGAAAGGTGAAGAAATTCACCACATGCTCTGCCCTGCCCTGGAAATGCTTGCGCAGTTCAGGATTCTGCGTAGCCACACCCATAGGGCAGGTATTGGTGTTGCACTTACGCATCATCACACATCCCAACACGATCAAAGGCAGCGTGCCAAACGAGAACTCATCGGCCCCCAGCATGGCCATGATGACGACATCCTTGGCCGTCTTCAGCTGTCCGTCAGTCTGCAAGCGCACCTGATTGCGCAGACCGTTTCTCACCAGTGTCTGCTGCGCCTCAGCGAGACCTATCTCAGGCGAGATGCCGGCAAAGCGCATGCTCGACGCAGGCGAAGCGCCCGTGCCGCCCTCGGCACCGCTGATGACGATGAGGTCGGCCTTTGCCTTTGCCACACCGGCCGCTATCGTGCCCACACCGCTCTCGGCAACGAGCTTCACGCTGACCGCAGCCGTCGGGTTGATATTTTTCAGGTCGAAAATAAGTTGTGCCAGATCCTCGATGGAATAGATGTCATGATGCGGCGGAGGGGAGATGAGCGAGATGCCAGGAATGGCATGACGCGTCTTGGCAATGATGTCGTTCACCTTGAAACCGGGCAACTGACCGCCCTCGCCAGGCTTTGCGCCTTGGGCCACCTTGATCTGTATCTCCTCGGCATTCACCAGATATTCCGCGGTTACGCCGAAACGTCCGCTCGCGATCTGCTTGGTCTTGCTCGACAGCGACACGCCAACAGATTCACCATTTGACAATTCATAATTTACCATTTCATGGTAGCGGGCGTTGTCCTCACCACCCTCACCTGTATTGCTGCGCGTGCCGAGCCTGTTCATGGCCAGTGCCAAGGCCTCGTGAGCCTCAATGCTCAGCGCGCCGAACGACATGGCCCCCGCCACGAAGTGCTTCACGATAGACTCTACCGACTCCACCTCGTCAAGAGGCGTAGGCACCGCTGCTTTCTTGAAGTTGAAGAAGTCGCGGATAAATATCGGGCTATCCTTCCGGTCGACCTCAGCAGCCCAGGCTTTAAACTTCTCATAATCGCCCAATCGGGTTGCCAGTTGCAAGTGAGCTATGGTCTCCGGATTCCATGCATGCTTGATGCCGTCCTTGCGCCACGAGAAAAGACCGTGATTGGGGAGGAAGCCACCCGACGGAAGACCGTCGGGCACGGTGGCATGGGCTGCAGTTTGATGGGCGATGGCATCGCGGGCAATTTCCTTCAGCCCTATGCCGCCGATGGTGCTGACCTCGGTGCCGAAATAGCGACGCAGGAGATCCTCGCCCAGTCCGATGCTCTCGAAAATCTTCGCACCGCGATAGCTGCGAATGGTCGAGATGCCCATCTTCGACATGATTTTCAGCAAGCCCTTATCCACAGCCTTGATATAGTTATGTTCTGCCGTGGCATACTCCTCCTGAATCTTCCCCTTTTTCACGAGGTCATCGAGAATGGCGAATGCCATATACGGACACAATGCCGAGGCACCATAGCCTAAGAGCAGTGCCGCATGCATCGTTTCGCGAATCTCGCCGCTCTCCACAATCAGGGCTGTCTGCACGCGCTTGCCCACGCTTATTAAATAATGGTGGACGGCACTAACGGCAAGCAAACTCGGTATCGCCACATGCTCAGCATCCACGTCACGATCACTCAGGATGATGTAGTTGTAGCCTTCATCGACCGACTTCTCTGCCTGATGGCACAGGCCATCGAGTGCATCGCGCAGCCCGTCGGCACCTTTGGCACCGTCGAAAAGCATAGGCAACTTTATCGTATTGAACCCCTTATACCTTATATTACATAATATGTCGAGTTGTGTGTTGGTCAGCACGGGTTGCGGCAGTCGCACCATCTTGCAGTTCGAGGCATCGGGTGTCAGGATATTGGTTCCTACGGCACCGATATACTCCGTCAGCGACATCACCAGCTCCTCGCGGATGGGGTCGATGGCAGGATTCGTGACCTGCGCAAACTGCTGGCGGAAGTAGTTGAACAGCAGTTGCGGACGGTCGCTGACCACGGCCAGCGGCGTGTCGTTGCCCATTGCGGCGACAGGTTCCTGACCGGCAGTGGCCATAGGGATGATGGTCTTGTCGATGTCCTCCTGACCATAACCGAAGGTGATGAGCTTCCTGTCGAAGTCGCTGACGCTGTTCTCCACGTGGCGGCCGCTCTTCAGTTTCTCCAACTGCACGCGGTTCTCACTGAGCCATTCGCGGTAAGGATGTGCCTTGGCCAGCTGCTCCTTGATCTCTCCGTCGTAGTAGATGCGGCCCTCCTGTGTGTCAATGAGCAACATCTTTCCCGGCTGCAAGCGTCCTTTCGCCACCACGTCGTCGGGCTCGAAGTCCATCACGCCCACCTCTGATGCCACCACGATCATGCCCTGCCTTGTAATGGTATAGCGGCTGGGACGCAAGCCGTTCCTGTCGAGCATGCCGCCGGCATAGCGCCCGTCGCTGAAGAGCAGTGCGGCCGGACCGTCCCACGGCTCCATCAGGATGGAGTGATACTCATAGAACGCCTTCAGGTCTTCCGAGATGGAATTTCTGTCGTTGAAGCTCTCCGGCACCAGAATAGCCATTGCCTGCGGCAGCGACAGACCGCTCATCAGCAAGAATTCGAGCACGTTGTCCAGGCTGGCCGAGTCGCTCATGCCCTCCTGAACAATGGGGCGCAGGTCCCTGATGTCACCCAGTGCCTCACTGCTCAGCACGCTCTCGCGGGCCTTCATCCATCCGCGGTTGCCGCGAATGGTGTTGATCTCGCCATTGTGTGCCAACAAGCGGAAAGGCTGGGCCAGTGACCACGTAGGGAATGTGTTTGTGCTGAAACGTGAGTGTACCAGCGCCAGCCCGCTTGTGAAGTAGGGGTTCGACAGGTCAGGGAAATACCGTCTCAGCTGACCACTGGTCAGCATGCCCTTATAGATGATGTTCTTAGTGCTGAGGGAACAGATATAGAAGGACGCTTCCTCCAGCCTGTTTTCTATCTTCTTCCTTATTATATATAGCTTCCTGTTAAGGGCAGCCTCCTCGTCTTGATGGTAGTCGCTTCCCTCCTTCACAGTGAGGGGCCGGGGATGGGGCTGCCGCCCTTCTGTTATGAACACCTGCTTGATGGCAGGCTCCACCTGCCGCGCTGCCTCGCCAAGCACCTCAGGACAGGTGGGTACGGTGCGCAGATGCATCAGTTGCAGCCCCTCGCGCTCTATCTCCTCAACCATCACGCTCAGGATGTGCTGCTGCTTCTGTTCGTCCTTGGGCATGAACACCATTCCCGTGCCATAACATCCTTTTTCCGGCACGGGGATGCCCTGCAACAGGATAAACTCATGAGGGATCTGCAGCATTATTCCTGCGCCGTCGCCCGTCTTGTCGCGTGTTTCGGCACCTCGATGCTCCACGTTCTCCAGCACTCGCAGGGCCTTGTCAACCAGTTCGTGGCTCTTGCCTCCATGTATGTTGACCACCATGCCCACACCACACGCATCGTGCTCGTAGTCGGGCCGGTAGAGTCCGTTGTCAGTCGGTTTCAGTTTACGTTGTGTCATATTATCCTCACTTTTACCTTTCAAATTGTCACATTTCTGGTGCAAAGATAAAACAAAATGTAATAATTAAGCAAAATTTTGCAACATTATTTATATAAAAATTTTATTTAAGTATCACTTCGGCAACAAAAACATCGTTTTTACGACAAAATGGCAACCAAACATTCCGCGTGACGGCCCTACTATTTACATTTTGACATTTTGCCGAAGAATCTGCCTTGCGGAATAACCATTTTTTGGTGATTATCCAACCAGACTTTGGTGATCTCACCACCAGACGCTGGTTTCGTCACCACCAGACGTTGGTTTTGTCACCACCAGACGCTGGTTATGTCATCACCAGACGCTGGTTTCGTCATCACCAGACTTTGGTTGCGTCATCACCGGACAATAGTGGTCATGCTACCAAATGTTTGGTATTTTTTGCTAACAATTACAAATAGGCACCGCCTATTTCAGCGAAGATATGTATCTTTGCCGCCGAAATGAACTTAAGAGGCATTGCAATTGGCTTACTGACGTGTTCCCTGTCCGTTTTCGGACAGGACGTGTCGGACAATGACAGTCTGCGATCGGAGTCGCTGGGCGATGTCACGGTGACGGCCCGCCCGAAAGGACGGGTGAAGGGTGTCAGCGTGACGAGTACGGAGATGATCACGGCCAGCGAACTGCTGCGTGCCGCCTGCTGCAATCTCGGCGAGAGTTTCACCACCAACCCGTCCGTCGACGTGAACTATGCCGATGCGGCCACAGGCGCACAGCAGATCAAGCTGCTCGGACTCAGCGGCACCTACGTGCAGATGCTCACCGAGAACATCCCCAACCTGCGAGGGGTGGCCTCGCCGTTTGCACTGAGCTACATCCCCGGCCCGTGGATGCAGAGCATACAGGTGTCGAAGGGGGCCTCGTCGGTGAAGAACGGCTACGAGAGCATCACGGGACAGATCAACGTGGAGTTCAAGAAGCCCCAGGCCACGCCCTTTGCCGATGCCAACCTCTATTATAACTCCAAGGGTAAGGCGGAGGCCAACCTCGGGGCCAATCTCCGACTGACGAAGCGGTGGAGCACCGCCCTGCTGGGCCACTACGAACTGCTCGACAAGGCCCACGACGACAATGGCGACGGCTTTGCCGACATGCCCAAGGTGAGGCAGGGCTCGCTGCAGAGCCGCTGGGCCTGGATGGGCGACAACTACGTGTTCCAGGCATCGGTGAAGGGGCTGAAGGAGCACCGCGAGGGCGGACAGACGGGGCACCACGCAGCGCACACCGCCACCCCCTATCTCATCGACATCACCAACGAGCGCTACGAGGCCTTCACCAAGAACGCACTGATATTCGACAAGGAGCGAGCCACCAACGTGGCACTGATCCTCTCGGGCTCGCTCCACCACGAGCGCGCCACCTATGGCCAGAAACGCTACAGTGCCGACGAGCGCAACGGCTATGCCTCGCTGATGTTCGAGAGCGACTTCGGACAATACCACAGTCTCTCAACGGGCCTCAGCCTCAACTACGACCATTTCGCCACCCAGACCTCATCGCCCACCGAGACCACCCCCGGTGCCTACGCCCAGTACACCTTCAAGCTGGACGAGCGCCTGGTCGTGATGGGCGGCCTGCGCTGGGACCACAGCAGTCTGCACGGCAGTTTCGTGACGCCAAGGATGCATCTGAAGTATGCACCGTCCGACATGTTCACCCTGCGGGCCTCCCTGGGCAAGGGCTATCGCACCGCCCATCCACTGGAAGAGAACAACTACCTGCTGGCCAGCGGCAGACAGGTGATCATCGACCCCGACCTGCACCAAGAAGAAGCATGGAACTACGGACTGAGCACCGCCCTGAACATCCCCGTCGGCGAGAAGACGCTGGAGCTGAGCGCGGAGTACTACTATACAGACTTCAGCCACCAGACGGTCGTCGACCTCGACAGTGACCCTCATGCCGTTCACTTCACTAACCTCGACGGGAAGAGCTACTCACACACCTGGCAGTTGGAAGCCACCTATTCCATCTTCGAGGACCTCACCGCAACGGCCACCTACAGGCGCACCAACGTGCGGTCGACCTATGGCGGAACGCTCCTCGAACGCCCCCTTACCAGTCGCTACAAAGGACTGCTCACCGTCTCATACAAGCCGTGGCTGGGCAAATGGCAGCTGGACGCTACGCTACAGCTGAACGGAGGCGGACGTATGCCCCGCCCCTACACGACCGCCGACGGCTGCCCGTCGTGGGACGAGCGCTACAGCGGCTACGAGCAGCTCAGCGCACAGGTGACCCGCTTCTTCCGCTACTGGAGCATCTATGCCGGCGGTGAGAACCTAACCAACTTCAGGCAGAAGAAGCCCATCATTGCCGCTGGCGACCCATGGGGCACCGACTTCGACTCAACGATGATCTGGGGACCCGTACACGGACCCGTCTACTATGTCGGCATACGACTCAACTGGAACGAGATATAACTTTATTATATATATAAGCATATGATGAGAGCAAAAGTTTTATTCCTCGCACTGGCCATGGCAACCGTCGGTTCAGCCAAGGACATCAAGACGGTGGTGCTGACCACACAGCCGGCCATGCACTGCACCAACTGCGAAAAGAAAATCAAGGAGAACATCCGCTTCGAGAAGGGCATCAAGACCATCAAGACCGATCTGAAGACGAAGACCATCACCATTGAATACGATGCCGAGAAGACCACCGTAGACAACATCATAAAGGGCTTCAAGAAGATAAAGTACGAGGCCGCGGAGGTGAAGAAGCCTGCGACGAAAGAGTGACACTTTGCACGGAATCAGAATATTTCCAATGCAAAAGTTCACAAAGACACTGCCGATGCAGCACTTTAGTTTTACAAAATGTCAGATTCGGGCGTTTTTAACAATTAAAGTGCTGCATCATCTTTTATTGCCCTGAAAAAACATCCTATCTTTGCAGTCCATAAAATACACTCGTTTTTTATGGATACAAAGTATATTTTCGTTACAGGCGGCGTAGTTTCCTCGTTAGGAAAAGGCATTGTTTCCGCCAGCATCGGCAGACTTCTTCAGGCACGAGGATACCGTATTACCATCCAGAAATTTGATCCTTATATCAATATCGACCCCGGAACGCTGAACCCCTACGAGCACGGTGAGTGCTACGTGACGGCCGACGGCTTCGAGACCGACCTGGACCTGGGCCACTACGAGCGGTTCACGGGCATTGAGACCACACGCGACAACAGCGTCACCACCGGGCGCATCTACCTCAGCGTCATAGAGCGCGAGCGGCGAGGCGACTATCTGGGCAAGACGATCCAAGTGGTGCCGCACATCACCGATGAGATAAAGAGGAGGATGCTAAGGGTCTCCCCAAGTCCCTTCGACTTCGTCATTACCGAGATTGGCGGCACCATCGGCGACATCGAGAGTCAGCCGTTCCTCGAGGCCATCCGACAGCTGCGCTGGGAACTGGGCAGAAATGCCGTCTGCGTACACCTGACCTATGTACCGTATTTGAAAGCTGCCGACGAACTGAAAACAAAGCCCACGCAACACTCGGTGAAGGAGTTGCAAAGCATGGGCATACAACCGGATATTCTCGTGCTCCGCACAGAGCGGCATCTCGACGATGCCTTGCGTATGAAGGTGGCCTCGTTCTGCAACATCGACCCGGAGTGTGTGGTGCAAAGCGAGGACATGCCCAGCATCTATGAGGTGCCCATAAGCATGCAGCAACAGGGACTCGACACTGCCATCCTGAAAAAGACGGGATGCCAAGCCTCCCCAAGCATCTCCAAAGGAGGAGATGTTGAGTCGCATAATTTAGGCAACCAAACATTCCCTCCTTTGGAGGGGCATGGGGAGGCTATGGCCTCATGGTATGCATTCATCGACAAACAGCGAAATGCCACGCGCGAGGTGCATATCGGACTCGTTGGCAAGTACGACCTGCAGGATGCCTACAAGAGCATCCGCGAAAGCCTCAACTTGGCAGGTATATATAATAATGTGAAGGCACGGCTGCACTTCATCAACAGCGAGGAACTCACTTATGAGAACGTTGCTGGGCAACTCGCCGGCATGGCCGGTGTGATCATCTGTCCCGGCTTCGGACAGCGTGGCATTGAAGGCAAAATCATTGCAGCCGAATACACTCGCACCCACGACATCCCGACGTTTGGCATCTGTCTGGGCATGCAGATGATGGTCATCGAGTTCGCGCGCAATGTGCTGGGCTACAAGGATGCCAACAGCACGGAAATGGACGCAACGACACAACACCCCGTCATCGACCTGATGGAAGAGCAGAAGAACATCACGCAGATGGGCGGCACGATGCGACTGGGAGCCTACGACTGCGAACTTGTGGAAGGCAGCCACACATGGCAGGCCTACGGCAAGAAGACGCTCATCAAGGAGCGCCACCGCCACCGCTATGAGTTCAACAACGCCTACAAAGAGGAGTATGAGGCCTCGGGCATGAAATGCGTAGGAATATATCCTGCTGCAGACCTTGTGGAGATTGTAGAGCTTCCAGACAAGCGCTGGTACATCGGCACACAGTTCCACCCCGAGTATTCATCGACGGTGCTGCAGCCGCATCCGCTGTTCATGAGTTTCATTAAGGAATGTGCGCAAGGAGAATCCGCGAAATCCGCATAATCCATTGTTAGAAAGTATGGAAGAACTGAAGCATGAGTGTGGTGTGGCGATGATTCGCCTCTTGAAGCCCCTGTCGTACTACGAACAGAAGTACGGCACATGGGCCTACGGCTTCAACAAGCTCTACCTGATGATGGAGAAGCAGCACAACCGTGGACAAGAGGGGGCCGGCTTTGCCACCGTGAACCTGCACACAGCACCAGGCACAGAGTACATGTTCCGTGAGAGGGCGGAGGGAAAGGAGGCCATCACCGAGATCTTTGCACGCGCAGACGAGTCGATGAAGGGCGAGCTGCTGATGGGCCACCTGCGCTACTCCACCACGGGCAAGAGCGGACTGAAGTTCGTTCACCCCTTCCTGCGACGCAACAACTGGCGAGCCAAGAACCTGTGCCTGTGCGGCAACTTCAACATGACCAATATCGACGAGGTCTTTAAACTGCTTACAGACCAGGGACAGTCGCCACGCATCTACGGCGACTCCTACATCACGCTCGAGCTGATGGGCCACCGGCTGGACCGCGAGGTGGAACGGCTGTTTGCCGAGGCGAAGCAGCAGGGACTGGAAGGCATGGCCATCACCCGATACATCGATGACCACGTACAGATGGCCAATGTACTGCGCACCACCATGCCTCATTTCGACGGCGGCTACGTGATGTGCGGGCTGACGGGCAGCGGCGAGCTGTTTGCCGTGCGCGACCCTTGGGGCATCCGGCCGGCATTCTACTATCAGGACGACGAAGTGCTGGTGGTGGCCTCAGAGCGGCCCGTCATACAAACCACCTTCGACCTCACCGCCGACGACATCCGCGAGCTACAGCCAGGCCAGGCCCTGATAGCCCACAAGAGCGGTGAGGTGTGCCTGGAACAGATACTGCCGCCACAGCAGTTCAGCGCCTGCTCGTTCGAGCGCATCTACTTCAGCCGAGGTTCCGACCGCGACATCTACCAAGAGCGCAAACGCCTGGGGGAACAGCTCACGCAACCCATCCTCCGAGCCATCGACGGCGACGTCGGCCACACGATCTTTTCCTATATCCCCAACACGGCCGAAGTGGCTTTCTACGGCATGACCGACGGCTTACGAAAAAGCCTCCCCTACGGGGGGAGGATGGAGGGGGCTATCCGCACGGAGAAGGTCGTCTGGAAGGACATCAAGCTACGCACCTTCATCACAGAGGGCACCGAGCGCAACGACCTCGCCGCCCACGTCTATGACATCAGCTACGGCAGCCTGCGCCCCTATGAAGACAACCTCGTCATCATTGACGATTCCATCGTCCGAGGCACCACGCTCCGCGAGAGCATCTTCAAGATTCTCGACCGCCTGCACCCGAAGAAGATCGTCATGGTCAGCTCGTCGCCGCAGATTCGCTACCCCGACTACTACGGCATCGACATGTCGCGCCTGGAGGAACTCTGCGCCTTCCGCGCCGCCATCGCCCTCATCAACGAGCGCGGCATGCAGCAGTTGATAGCAGAAGTTTACAAGGCCTGCAAAGCCTCGCCAAACGAGGTGTCCCCCGTCCGCAAAATCTATGCTCCTTTCACCGTGGAGGAAATCAACCAGAAGATTGTGGAGATGCTTCGCCCAGAGGGCATGCAGGCTACCATAGAGCTGGTGTTCCAAAGCATCGAGGGGCTGCACCATGCCTGTCCCCATCATCCAGGCGACTGGTACTTCACGGGCCACTACCCCACCCCTGGCGGCATCCGCATGGTGAACCAGGCCTTTGTCAACTATGTGGAGCGTGTGTTAAAACTGCAATTATGAATAAAAATATGAGACAAGCTAAGCTAATACTTGACGACGGCAGCCAGTTCGAGGGCTGGTCGTTCGGATTTGAGGAGAACACAGCGGGCGAAGTGGTGTTCAATACGGCCATGACGGGCTATCCAGAGAGTCTGACCGACCCTAGCTATGCCGGTCAGATACTGGTGATGACCTATCCACTGGCGGGCAACTACGGCGTTCCAGACCAGGAGCTGTGGGAGAGCGACCGTATTCATGTCAAGGCGCTCATCGTGGCCGACTATAGCCAGCAGTTTTCCCACTGGAATGCAAAGGAGTCGCTGGCCTCGTGGCTGAAACGCGAGCAAGTGCCGGCCATCACCGGCATTGACACCCGACGGCTGACCCGGCTGCTCCGAGAGCACGGCGTGATGATGGGAAGAATAATTCTGAATGCAGACTCTGGAGCGGAAGATGTAGAATTTGCTTCTGCACAAAACTACTCCTCCGTGAACTGGGTGGAACAGGTGAGCTGCAAGGAGGTTATTACCTACAAGCCAGACATAGCGGCAGTAGCAAGCTCTAAACTAAAGACGGTTGTCTTGGTAGACTGCGGCGTGAAGGCGAACATCATCCGCTGTCTGCTGCGCCGCGGCGTGGAGGTGGTGCGCGTCCCGTGGGACTACGACTTCAACCAGCTGCAGTTCGACGGCCTCTTCCTGGCCAACGGCCCCGGCGACCCTGACCAGTGCCAGACCACCGTGGCTCACATCCGCCAATTTCTCCAATCCGAGAACATCCGCCCATGTATGGGCATCTGCCTCGGCAACCAGCTGCTGGCCAAGGCGGCAGGTGCTAAGACCTACAAACTGAAATACGGTCATCGCTCGCACAACCAGCCCGTGCGTCAGGTTGGCACCAACCGCTGCTTCATCACCTCGCAGAACCACGGCTATGCCGTTGACGACACGACGCTGCCCACCGAATGGGAGCCGCTGTTCGTCAACATGAACGACGGCTCCAACGAGGGCATACGCCACCGCCTGCACCCCTGGTTCTCGGCCCAGTTCCACCCCGAGGCTTGTAGCGGTCCTGTGGACACAGAATGGATGTTTGACGAGTTTGTTAATAGATTAGAGTGTAGAGTTGAGTGTGTAGATAAAGTTCTCATCTTAGGCTCTGGTGCCCTGAAGATAGGCCAGGCCGGCGAGTTCGACTATAGCGGAAGCCAGGCGTTGAAGGCCCTCAAGGAGGAGGGCATCAAAACGGTGCTCATCAACCCGAACATCGCCACCGTGCAGACCTCAAAGGGCGTGGCCGACAAGGTCTACTTCCAGCCCGTGACACCCGACTTCGTAGAACGCATCATCGAGCGCGAGCGCCCCGACGGCATCCTGCTCTCCTTCGGCGGACAGACGGCGCTGAACTGCGGCGTGGAGCTGTACCACAGAGGCGTCTTCGAGCGCTATGGCGTGCGTGTGCTCGGCACACCCATACAAGCCATCATCGACACTGAAGACCGCGAGAAGTTCGTCCGGCGGCTGAGCGAAATCGGCGTGAAGACCATCACAAGCGAGGCCTGCGAGGACGTGGAGAGCGTGCGCCGTGCTGCCCGCGAGCTGGGCTTCCCCGTCATCCTCCGTGCGGCATACGCCCTCGGCGGTCTCGGCTCCGGCTTCTGCGACAACGAGGAGGAGCTGCTGGCACAGGCCGAGGAAGCCTTCTCGTTCTCCTCCCAGGTGTTGGTGGAGAAGTCGCTACGCGGCTGGAAGGAGATTGAGTATGAGGTGGTGCGCGACCGCTTCGACAATTGCATCACCGTCTGCAACATGGAGAACTTCGACCCGCTGGGCATCCACACCGGCGAGAGTATTGTCGTGGCTCCCAGCCAGACACTCTCCAACGCTGAATATCACAAGCTGCGCGCCCTCGCCATCAAGATTATCCGCCACATCGGCATCGTGGGCGAATGTAATGTGCAGTATGCCCTCGACCCGCAGTCGGAGGACTATCGCGTCATCGAGGTCAATGCCCGCCTGTCGCGTTCCAGTGCCCTCGCCTCGAAGGCCACGGGCTATCCCCTGGCCTTCGTCGCCGCCAAGCTGGGCCTCGGCTACGGACTCTTCGACTTGAAAAACTCCGTCACCAAGACCACCTCCGCCTTCTTCGAGCCTGCCCTCGACTACGTCGTAGTAAAGATTCCCCGCTGGGACCTCACGAAGTTCCGTGGTGTCAGCCGCGAGCTGGGTTCGTCCATGAAGAGCGTCGGCGAGGTCATGGCCATCGGCCGCACCTTCGAGGAAGCCATCCAGAAAGGCCTGCGCATGATAGGCCAGGGCATGCACGGCTTCGTGGAAAACCACGAAATCAAAATCAAGGACATCGGCCAAGAGCTGCATAACGCCACCGACATGCGCATCTTTGTGGTGTCGAAGGCCCTGAAGATAGGTTACACCATCGACCAGATACACCAGCTCACGAAGATAGACCGCTGGTTCCTTCAGAAGTTACGGCATCTCGTCGACATCGACCAACGCCTCAGGCAATACGCTCATCTGTCGGAGCTTGCGGCCTTCATGGACAACACCGAGTTGCTGGAATACCTCGACGCCCCAGAGTTCGTCAGTCTGCTGCGCGAGGCCAAGGTCTATGGTTTCTCCGATTTCCAGATAGCCCGTGCCCTGGGCCTCGAAGCCAATATGGAAAGGCTACAGGCCGACGGCGTCTCGCCGAGCATGCAGGCCGCCCTCACCGTCCGTCAGTGGCGCAAGGAGCTGGGTGTGGTGCCCACCGTCAACCAGATTGACACCCTCGCCGCCGAGTATCCCGCCCAGACCAACTACCTCTACCTGTCATATCGATAAAAAAAAGCTGAATATCCTTGGTCGTTCGCGTTCGTTTTCGTATCTTTGCACCCCGTTATGAAATATCTGGGCGAACTCATATCACTTGGGGTGGCCTTCAGCTGGACGATAGCCGCGCTGGCCAGCGAGATAGGCAGCCGGCGGCTGGGGGTGTTCGTGATGAACGTGTGGCGCATGGGCGTTGCCCTGCTGATGTCTGCCCTGCTGATGTGGTTCACCATGGGAAGTCCCTACCCCGTGGGCGCCGGTGCCGAGACGTGGGGCTGGCTGCTGGCTTCGGGCGTGGTGGGCTATTTTTTCGGCGACTGGTGCCTCTTCAACAGCTATCTCACCATCGGCTCACGCATGGGCCAGCTCTTCATGACGCTGGCACCCATGTTCACCGCCCTCTCGGCCTGGACAATGCTGGGCCAGACGCTCTCCTGGACGGCCCTGCTGGCCATGGCCGTCACGCTGGCGGGCATCGCCATCTCGGTGCTGGGGCGAGGCAAGGATCACCATGTGGCCCTCAACCTGCCCACGAAGGGGATGCTGTTCGGCATCGGCGCAGGCCTGGGCCAAGGCGTGGGTCTCGTGCTCAGCAAGATTGGCCTGGACAGCTATGTGGCCGATGTCAACGCCTGTTCCTCACTGCAAGCTTCTCACATGTCACTTCCCGACGTCCTCCCCTTTGCGTCGAACATGATTCGCTGCGTGGCAGGACTGATTTGCTTCTCGGCGTGGCTCATCATGAGCGGCCACGCCGGTCGCATGCGTGAAAGCCTGAAGGAGCACAAGGGGCTGCTGGCCATGTTGGTGGCCGTCTTCTCCGGACCCTTCATCGGTGTGGGGTTCTCGCTCATGGCCGTGCAGTACACCGCCGCAGGCATCGCCAGCACCATCATGGCCACAACGCCCATCATCATCTTGCTGCCCTCGAAGTGGCTCTTCGGCCTGCCCATCACGCCACGCGCCGTCCTCGGCGCCGTCATCAGCGTGGCGGGCGTGTCGCTCTTCTTCCTGCTTTAGAAAAAAGCACTTTTTTGTATTATTAATATTAAAGATGTGGGCGTCTCGCGGAAAATTCGTAATTTTGCAGGCTGAAAGTGTGTAAGATGATTATGAACACCCAGTTATTTCACATTCTTGCCGCAGCCCTGCTGTGCATCAGCCTGCTGAATGCACCCGCCGCAGAAGCAAAGAAGAAAAAGACGGCCCTGCCAACAGCCGCCGCCATCGACATTCCCGCCGAGAGCCACCGGCGCATCAATCTCTGGAGCCCCGGCACCACGCCTAACAGCACGGGCATGACCGTCAGCGACTCCATCGTGAACCACCGCATCTGGCGGGCCGGCGAGCCGCGCCTCTACGTCTACGAGCCCGTGGTCGAGGAGCGCACCGGAACGGCGGTCATCATCATTCCCGGCGGAGGCTACGTGAAACAGGCCTACGAGGTGAGCGGCATCTCCATGGCGAAATGGTTCAACACGATGGGCGTCACCGCTTTCATCCTGCTCCACCGCCTGCCCAACCAGCCCGACGTGGTGGACGGCAGCATCGCCCCCACGCAGGACGCCCAGCGCGCCATCCGCCTGGTGAGGAGCCGCGCCGCTGAATTCGGCATCGACCCCAACAAAATCGGCGTGATGGGAACCAGTGCCGGCGGACACGTCTGCGCCTGCGTGAGCACCATCACTGACGACCTGAGCGCCATCGGCGACTCGCTCGACGCCGTCAGCTTCCGTCCCGACTACGCCATCCTGGTCAGTCCCGTCATTTCCATGGCCGACAGCATCACCCACCGCGTCAGCCGAGACTGTTTGCTAGGCCCTAACGCTAAGGACGAGGCCAAACGTGTGCAGTTCTCCATGGACCGCCAGGTCAGCAGGCAGAATCCCCCCACCCTGCTCATCCATGCTGCCGACGACCCCGCCGTGGGCGTGATGAACTCCGTATCGATGTTTGCCGCCTTGCAGCGCCACGGCGCCAAGAACGCATCGCTGCACGTATTCCCCTTCGGCAAGCACTCCATCGCCCTGCGCCGACAGCCCGGCAGCACCGCCCTGTGGACTACCATCGCCGAGGAATGGATGAAAGAGACGGGCATACTGAAGCAATAAGAAACACCTACAACACAAGAAAAACCAAAATGGCAGAAGAAAGAAAGAATCCGTTTTTCGAGCCCTACGGCACACCCCACGACACGGTGCCCTTCGACCGTATCAGCATGGAGGACTACGAAGAAGCCTTCATGGAGGGCATCCGCCGCGACAAGGAATACCTCGACAAGACCATCAATAACCCCGAACGGCCAACGTTCGACAACACCATCATCAACAAGGACGACGACGAGGACAACTACTACGACCTGCTCGACCGAGTCTCCACCGTATTCTTCAATCTACTCTCGGCAGAGACCAACGACGAGATGGACGCCTTGGCCCAGAAGATGAGCCCTATCCTGACGCAGCACGCCAACGACATGCGGCTGAACGAGCAGCTGTTTGAGCGTGTGAAATATGTGCACCGCCATCACCGCAAGCTGACGCCCGAGGAGAAACGACTGCTGGACGACTGCTACGAGGGCTTCGTGCGCAGCGGCGCCCTGCTCAGCAAGGAGGACAAGGACCGACTGCGCCAGCTGACGGAAGAGGCATCGCTGTTGGGCTTGCAGTTCTCGCAGAACTTGCTGAAGGAGAACAAGGCATTCACACTGCACATCACCGACAAGGCACAGCTCGACGGACTGCCCCAGACAGCCATCGACGCCGCTGCCGAAGAGGCCCGACAGCGCAACCTGGAAGGATGGGTGTTCACGCTCGACAGCCCCAGCTACTCGCCCTTCATGACCTACAGCACGCAGCGCGACCTGCGCCAGCAGATGTACATGGCCTACAACACCAAAGGCATACACCAGAACGAGAACAACAACCTGGACATCTGCAAGCGCCTCATCAACCTGCGCCGCGAAATAGCCCAGCTGCTGGGCTACAAGACCTATGCCGACTACGTGCTGAAGCGCCGCATGGCCAAGAACGTGCGCAGCGTCTACCGACTGCTCAACAATCTGGTAGATGCCTATAAGCCCGCAGCCCTGAAAGAACGGAAGGAGCTGGAGAAGATGGGGGCCAAGGGCGGCCTTCAACCTTGGGACGCAGGCTTCTACTCGCACAAGCTGAAGCTGAAGAAATATAATATCGACGCGGAGATGCTGCGCCCCTACTTCCAGTTGGATAAGGTCATCAGCGGTGTCTTCGGCCTGGCCGCACGCCTCTACGGCATCACCTTCAAGGAGAACAAGGACATCCCCGTCTATCACCCTGACGTGAAGGCCTACGAAGTGTTCGACCGCGACGGCTCCTATCTGGCCGTGTTCTACGCCGACTTCCACCCCCGGCAGGGAAAGCAGGGCGGCGCATGGATGACGGAGTATCAGGGACAGTGGATTGACAAGAAGGGCGAGAATGTGCGTCCGCACGTCAGCGTGGTGATGAACCTGACGAAGCCCACGCCCGACAAGCCTGCCTTGCTGACGCTGGGCGAGGTGGAGACCTTCCTCCATGAGTTCGGACACTCCCTGCACGGCATGTTTTCCAACTGCCGGTTCGAGAGCCTCAGCGGCACGAATGTGCTGTGGGACTTCGTCGAGTTGCCCTCGCAGTTCATGGAGAACTTCGCCGTGGAGAAAGAGTTCTTGCGCACCTTCGCCTTCCACTACGAGACGGGCGAGCCACTGCCCGACGAGCTGATACGCCGCATCGTGAAGAGCCGCAACTTCATGGCCGCCACCGCCTGTCTGCGCCAGGTCAGCTTCGGACTGCTCGACATGGCCTACTACACGAAGAAAGACGCGTTTACCGACGACATCATCCCCTTCGAGAAGAAAGCCTGGGAGAAAGCCATCATCGGCAAGCAGCTCGACAACACCTGCATGACCACGCAGTTCAGCCACATCATGGCCGGAGGCTACGCCGCTGGCTACTACAGCTACAAATGGGCTGAGGTGCTCGACGCCGACGCCTTCGCCGTGTTCAAGCGCCACGGCATCTTCAACCAGAAGACGGCTCAGCGCTTCCGCGACTGCATCCTCTCGCGTGGCGGCACTGACGACCCCATGACCCTCTACAAGAACTTCAAGGGCAGCGAGCCCACCATCGACGCACTAATGAAAAGAGACGGAATCCGAAAGGATAAACGCTAAATGAAAATAAAGAGCCTGTCTATGAGGGACAGGCTCTTGTAATATAACCCAAAATCCGCATGATTTTTTTATGCCATCAAAATCGGTGGCTGTAGCCGAAGG
>ERZ842401.4009-NODE-4009-length-17608-cov-6.528514_pt1 | contig 17608 bp, 20 predicted proteins | sample MGYA00521270_ERZ842401 | MGnify/ENA primary metagenome ERZ842401 (study PRJEB31892, sample SAMEA3878208) | bioreactor metagenome | biome: Moose rumen | place: Sweden | collected 2011-10 | study: EMG produced TPA metagenomics assembly of the PRJEB12797 data set...
ACAAACTATTAAAAATTTCAAAAATTATTATTGACTTCTAATAGTTAGTCACCTATAAAACTATTTCAAAAATACTTTTACTATTTTTTAATGCTTCTACTAACTTATCGATATCTTCTTTATCATTATAAAGATACATACTAATACGAACAGTATTTTTTATATTCATTTCATCTTTTAACATCTTTGCACAGTGATTACCAGCTCTAACATAAATATTATAATGATTCAAATAAACTGCTGTGTCTTGAGCAAATACACCATCAACATTAAAAGATATAATACCACTATCAGTATCTTTATTATAAATAATTAAATTATCTATATCTTTTACTTTTTCTAATAAATACTTTTTTAAATCAATCTCATATTTATGAATTTTATCCATTCCAATATTCATTAAATACTTGATTGCTTCTCCTAAGCCAATTACTTCTGCAATTGGTGGAGTTCCTGCTTCAAACTTAGTTGGAACACTCTTTAATTCATAAGAATAATCCTCTTCAAAGAAAGAATTCATCCCACCTCCGAAACACAATGGATCCATTTCTTCTAATAATTCCTGTCTACCAACTAAGATACCTACTCCAGTAGGACCACACATTTTATGACCTGAAAAAGCCAAGAAATCCATATTACACTTTTTAAAATCAACTTCCATATGTGGAACACTTTGAGCTCCGTCAACACAGAAAATAATATTCTTTTCCTTACAATATTTACCAATGTTTTGAACATCTCTAACATCACCTATTACATTGCTTACATGAGCTAGTGATATTACTTTAGTTTTATCTGTAACACTCTTTTTAATATTATCCAAAGTTAATTCATAATTCTTATTTAAAGGAACATATTTTATATTAATACCTATCTCTTCTCTTAGTTTAATCCAAGGAAGAACATTTGAAGCATGTTCAGCTTTATTTAATAAAACTTCATCACCTTTTTTCAAATGCTTTCTCATATATCCAAATACAATCATATTAAGTGACATAGTAGCTCCACTAGTATAAATCACTTCATTTTTATCACAATTAACAAATTTACTAACTAAATCTCTAACGCCATCATATAAATCATTAGTTACGACAGCTGCTTCATAATCACCACGATGAATATTAGAAGTATGTTCCAAGTAATATTTATTCATCACATCAATAACACTTTTTGGCTTTAAAGTAGTAGCTCCATTGTCAAAATAAGCCATACCCTTTTTTAACATAGGAAAATCTTCACGATTCATTTAATCACCTCCTATATCTTTTTTATTTCATTTGTAAACTCTTCAATCTTATTAAGATCAATACTATCACTATTAATTAGATAACTTTCTAATAATAGTCTAGTAGCATCATCTCTATTAATTCCTCTGCTCATTAAATAAAATAGTTTTTCTTCACTAAACTTTCCAATATAAGCTCCATGATTACTATCCACATCATAATTATCAATTAATAAATTAGGACAAATAGTACTTTTACCATCTTTCATATTTATAATTTGATTTTCTTGATTACAAGTACATTTAGAACTTTTCTTAGGAACAATACCATTAACATAATAAGTTAACTTGTTATTATTAACATTAACACCATGATTATACAATTCACTATGAGTATTACTTTTTTTATGATTAACTTCAATATAAAACTCATTATCATCATAATTAATATTATTATAGTAATAATATAAATTAATCCCTTCTTTTACTAGATCAATTTCTACTTTAGTACTACTATTAATAGAAAAATGATAAATAATTGTATCTTCTTTTAGTTCATATCTATAATTATTATTTTTATTATCATCTATTATATATAATATTTTATTCATTGTCTTTAGCCTCAGATATTACATTAATACCAGTATAACCTTCTTTTTCTACTTCTAGAGCTAGACTGATATCACCACTTTTTCTAATTTTTCCATCTTTTAAAATATGAACATAATCAGGTTTTAAATATTCTAATATTCTTGGATAATGTGTAATAATTAATAATGAAGCCTCTTTGTTTTCTTGCATATATTGATTTATATTTTCACAAACTATTCGTAAACTATCAACATCTAAGCCAGAATCTATTTCATCAAGAATAATATACTTAGGTTTTAGTATTTTTAATCCCAAAACTTCATTCTTTTTCTTTTCTCCACCACTAAAGCCTACATTTAGAGAACGATGTAACATATTACTATTTAGTTCTACTTCTTTCATCGATTTTTCCATATCAGTAATAAAACTATATAAATTAACTTTTTCACCAGTTTGAGAAGCAAGCGCTGTTCTTAAAAACTCACTATTACTTACACCTTCTATAACTGTAGGATCTTGCATACATAGATATAGACCTTTTTTAGCTCTTTCATCAACAGTTAATCCTAAAATGCTTTCTTTATCAATTAAAATATCTCCTTTAGTAACCTTATACTTATAATGACCCATTATAGCTTTAGCTAAAGTACTTTTCCCAGTACCATTAGGTCCCATAATAACATGAGTTTCTCCTTCTTTAATTTTTAATGATAAATTTTTTAATATATTTAAATCACTATCTATGATTGAACAACTAAGATTTTTAATTTCTAACATGTTATCACCTCTTCTTCGAAAACCACTATTATTTTAACACAAAATACTTAATAACACAAAAAAACCAACTATTTATTAGTTGGTTTTACTATTAAGAAATTCTTTTAAAAATGTTTTCATCATCAAAGTCATATCTAGGTTCATTATCACCGCTTAATAATTTCTTTGCTTCATTTAACATTCCTAACAACTTTTCTTTATCTTCAAGTTGCTTCTTCAAGCCTTTATTCTCATCAGCTAAAGTAACAGCAACTCTCTTATAGTAATTACTTTTATCTTCTAATTCACTATTTTCTCTAGTAAGAGAAGACATTCTTTCTTCTAATTCTTTGGCTTTTCTAGCAACATTTCTGTTGATATCTTTTTGCTCATTTAATTGACTTTCTAGTGAATTAATTTGATTATCTTGTTCTTTCATCTTAGCAATCATTTTTTCAACTATCTCAGTACCTTCAGCAATACCTGTCTCATTGAAACTCTTTTCTTCAACAAAGTCATCAAAGCTATCACTATTATCAATAGAATCAACTTTAACCTGAGAATCTTCTAAGTGATAATCAAATTCTTCATCCATTGGTTCTATATTTAAATCTTCATTTACTTCTTCAGTATTATCTACTGGCAAGTTTAATTCTAAATTAGCATCTTCACTAGGAACTGCTTCTTCTATTTCAGCACTAGGAATGTTTAATTCAAACTTATTATCTTCAACCTCAGGAGTTGCTTCTATATTATCTTCTACAACCACATCATTCATAGGCTGTTCTTCTACTTCAGTATTTGTTTCTAAGGAATCATCTACCACTTCATTAGGAACAACTTCTTCAACTACTTCTTCTGGAGCAGTTTCTTCATCTAATGTTTCTGGCTCTAAATCAGCTGGTTCTTGGGCTGGAGCTTCTACTTGTTCAACAGTATCTTCTACTACCTCATTAGCTGTAGCTTCATTATTAAATGCTTCTTCAACAGCATCAGTATTAACCTCTACTTCACTAACATCAAGATTACTTTCTAGTACATCTTCTGGAGCAACCACTTCAGAAGCATTTTCAAGATCATTAGCGTTTAAAGGTAAAGATACTATTTCTGCTTCTGGATCATTCTTACTTAAGAATAAACTATTATCATTTACCCCAACAAAACTGTAGAATTCTCCATTAACTAAATTATTTCCCTCTATATCATAAATAGTAGCCTCTGAAAATAAATCATTAAATACAAATTTACCATTGGCACCCATACTATTATTTACTTTTTCTTTTATAGTATTGGCAGCAGATACTAATCTAGTAGCTTCTTGTGGATTACTTCTATCTTCAAGAGCTTTAGCAACATTTTCACTAACTGGTGTAACTGGCTCAGCTAAAAGAATATCATCATTAATTCTTTTAATTCTCCTATTATCAAACGGTATTACTTCTTGCCCATCTTGATTTACTACACCAATCTCAGCTAATTCCTCTGGTTTATTAGCATTTATTGCAATTTTTAAATTTGTTGTCGCAATAACGTTACCATTCTTTAATTTTCCATTTTCACCATCAAGAAAAAAATACTTTTTACCAGTATCTAAGACATCATAATATAGTACTGAATAATCATCTCTTCCTTGATATTTAACATTATTTTGCTTAATTTCTAATGCCATAAAAACACCACCAATGCTATACTTTAATCTACTAATAAATATATCATAAAACAAAAATCAAAACAACCTTTTTTATAAAAATAAACAAAATTGCATTATCTTAAAATATGAGATACAATAAATTTGGTGATAAAATGCAAAAACAAAGAAGATTATTATTGGCTAGAAACATCTTTTTATTTATAATATTTATCTGTTTTGGAGTAATTATAGTTACTGAAAAAGCTTCTGGACTATTAATTCCTCGAGTAGAAGAAAAAATGAAAAACTATCTTGATTCAAACTATAGTGATATTCAAAATAATATTAAAATGAGTGATGTCATTTATGATAAAACTATTTATAAAATGAAAATAACGTCACTAACAAATAAAAAACATTATTTCTATATTTATTATTCAAACAAAAAAATATCTGATACTTATAAAACAGATTATTTTGAAGGAAAACAATTACTAAATAGTATAAAAAAAGATTTAGAAAAACAAATCATAAAAAAGACAAATACTAGTGTTAAAGTATCAATAATATCTACTTTAGATAAATATACTTCTAGAGTTCAAGATAGAATTATAAATGAAGATAATTTATTAGATTTAAAATTCTATACTATTGAGAAAGAATTAACTATTAAGAATTGGAATTCAAAAGAAATAACTAAAGAAATTACTGAATTGATGAAAAAATGTCAAAGTAATGATATTAATCCAAAGTATTATACTATTGTTATTACAAACAGTAATGACATTTCAGAATCAATTGAAATAAGTAAACTTACTGAAGAATTTATTGATAATAAAGATAACGAAAAAATAATTAATAATATTTTGGAAGATAACAATTCTAAATTAGTTAAAGATAATAAAATTAAATACAAATATTTAAACGAGGAGGAATAAAATGAATGATTGTATTTTTTGTAAAATAATTAAAGGAGATTTACCTTCTAAGACAGTATATGAAGATGAAAAAATAAAGGTAATTATGAATATTAATCCAAATACTAATGGTCATTTGCTAGTATTACCAAAAGAACATCAAGTAAATATCAATGATTTACAAGAAGAACTATTACTTCATAGTTTTAAAGTAATAAGAGATACTCTTTATCCATTATTAAAAGAAAGATTAAATTGTGAAGGATTAACTATAGCTGAGAATAATGAATTAGGACAAGAGATTAAACATTTCCATCTTCATTTGATACCTAGATATCCTGATGATGGAGCTGACTTTAATTACGATGAATCTAAACTTGCTGATTTAGATGAAGTTTTTAAAAAATTAAGTAATTAAAAAGAAAATACCAATAATTTGGTATTTTTTTAATAAAGTGAACCACTAAGAATAATAGCTAATAATATATATAAAATAATTATTATGAATAAGCCATTACCTCTAGAGGTATTATTAGTATCACTAGAACAAGCCATTAAAACACCTCCTTAAATATATGAACCAAGTATAATAATTAAAAGTATAAATAAAACAAGTATAATCGCACCACCTGAAGTTGAACCACAATTAGTCATATTTATTCCTCCTTTTTAACTCTTTTCATGATATTCTATGGCAAATATAAAAATATGTTCATATATATATCATTTTATTGCAAGAAAAAAATATTTTTGTTATTATATTAGATGTGTACAGGAGGAAGAAAAATGAAAAATAAAAAAATAATGTATGTAATGGGTATCTTAGTATTAAGTGTATTAGTTACTGGTTGTGGAAAGGAAATTGCCGTTAAGAATGGATCTAAAGTTGCTGTATCTACTAAAACAGAGAAATATACTGCTACTGAATATTATAATCAAATAAAAGAAGAAAACATTTCTAAATTAATAGATATGATTGATGAAGATTTACTTAGTAAAAAGTATAAAACTGATTCTAAAGAAACAGAGGCTATTGATAAACAAATAGAACAAATAAAATCTTATTATGGTAGTGATGAAAGTACTTATGAAAATGCCTTAAAGCAATATTTTGGTGTAGATAGTGAAAAAGAATTAAAAGAAAAGTTAAGTCTTGAATACAAAAGAAACTTAGCTGTTGAAGACTACATCAAAAAGAATATTAAAGATAGTGAAATCAAGAAATACTATGATGAGAAAGTATTTGGACAAGTAAAAGCAAGTCATATTTTAATTTCAATCAATGTTAAAGATGGCGCAACTGATGAAGAAAAAACAGCTGCTGAGGAGAAAGCTTTAAAAAAGGCTAAGAAAGTTATTAAAGAACTAGATAGTGGTAAAAAGTTTGCAACTTTAGCTAAAAAATATTCTGATGATAAAGCTAATTCTGAAAATGGTGGAGACTTAGGATATTTCAATTTAGATGACATGGTTAGTGAATTTTCAGATGCTGTAAAAGGATTAAAGAAAGATGAATATACTAAAGAACCAATTAAAACTGAATATGGATATCACATTATTTTAAAAACTGGAGAAAAAGATAAAGCTAAATTAAAAACTATTAAAGATGATATTATTGAGAAAATAAAAACAGAAAAATTAAATGCAGATAATTCATTATATTATAAATCTTTAAAAGGATTCAGAGAAGATAATAAAATCAAATGGAATGATGATGTATTAAAGAAAGCTTATAATGACTATGTAGATGGCTTAATATCTAGTGCTAGTGCTAGTTCAAGTAATTAAAAAAGAGAATAAATAATTATTCTCTTTTTTTATTCATCATAAATTAAACCCTTTTGATACATTTTCTCTTTTATTTTCATTTCCAATTCATAACCTGTATATTTCTTACTATATTTTCGATATAACTTTTCATATTCTTTCTTAGCAATATCTTTATTATTTTCAAAAGTATATTCGCTGATTATGCTATTTATTATACTTATCTCATAACCAGCTAGCTTTAAATCATTATAAATTTTTTGTTTTAAAACTACACCACCACGATTACGATTAGTCTTAATACCACGTTCAATTAATTTCTTGATCTTAGTAATTTGATCTTCTTCTGTAAACAATAGTATTTCTTCTTGAATAATTTCTGAAGAAATCTTTTTATCAGCTAATTCTTTACTAATTTTATAAGGCCCTTTATTAGTTGTAATCATTTGATTATTAATATAACTTCTAGCAAACAATTGATCATTTAAATAACCTTGCTTTAATAATTTATCAATAGCTTTTTCTATTAAATCAATTGGATATTCTTTCTTTATTAATGATTGTTTCAATTCATAAACACTTTTAAAACGATTAGTTATACTATTTAAAGCTGTATAATATACATCACATTCTTGATTATATTTATCGACTTCAATTAGTAATTCTTCATCAATTTCTTTTTTTAATAAAAGATTATACTTTAAAATAACATCTTCGTATAAAACAATTTCTTTATCATTATCAAATAAAATCTTATACTTTCCTTTAGTTCCTTTTTTATATTTAATTATTTTCAAAATAATCACCCATAAATAGTATAGCATAAAAAAAGATTTCAGATGACTTCTATCTTTTTACAGTAATAAGTCCTTCTGAAACCTCTTCTAGGGCCCTCCCAATATTCTTTTTACTTTTGTACTCGGATTCAGGCATTTGTAAGTATCCATCTTTGGCAATTTGTTTACTTCTTCTAGCAGCTATATGTACTAGTTCATATTTGGAATCGACTATATTTAATAATTTGTCAATAGAAGGATAAATCATAATATCACACTCCCTATTATTAGAATAAACTCTGTGTTGTAAAATATCAAGTAAACTGACAAAATTAGACACTTTTATTTACAAAATGTTTTACAAAATAAAAACCTGTAAAACAGGCTTTTAATTAAATTGACAACAAGAACCACATTGAACATTACTACAAACATTTTCTTCTGAACAAGTATATACAGGTCTATAAGTATGTTTATAAACATGGTGATTAATTATACGAGTATGAATAGGACAAGTATGTGGAACTTCATGAACAAAAGTCCTATTAATAACTCTTTCCTTTACGCCTTCTGCCATAGGTTGATTCATCATAGGACTACCATTATTCATCATATTAACATCAACATCCATTTCATTATTAATATAATTGTTATTGCCCGTTACAGTATTCTCCATATTCATATTTTGAAAAAAATCATTATTATACATAAATACCTCCTAAAATATTTTATGTATAAGTACAAAAAAAGAAACTAATTAATATTAGTTCCTCCCCATTCTACAACTGTATAACCTTGTCTTTCTACAGCTTTTAATTGTTGTTCTTTTATAGATATTTTTGTATCTAAAGCTTTATATTCCATCCTAACTCTTATTAAAGTATCTGGTTTTGGATTAATAGAAAGCTTCATATTATTATTAATTTCATCCATCGTTTGAAATCTAATATAATTATATTTATTATTCTCCAATCTAGGTAACCAGTACATTATAAACTCATTACATTCTTTATAATTTAAACCTAATATTTCTAACTTTTCTTCTAAAAAACTAGCTGTGTCTTCTCCTTTTATTACAAAGCCATCTTTCTTAATTGGATTCTTCACATTACTTTTACTTTCCCAATATAGTGCATAATACTTTTTATTATTACTGTCTATTAAAGTTCCATCAGTAAGTGCTTTTACTTTCCAACCATTATCATATTTAGGATAAGTAGTAGTTAAATCTTCTAGATTAGATACTTTTACTGTAACATCGGTGTTCTCAGTAGGATAAATATAAATTATTGGTTTCCATTGTTGATTTATACTGCATTGAATACTAGGCCACATTAGCCAGAAGAAAGCAATTGGTGCCAATATATTTAAAATCACTAAAACCGTAACAAGTCCACTAGCCTCATTTTTTTCTCTTCTTTTTTCTCAGTCATAGTAATCACCCCTTCTTTGAATGTCTCCAGAATAATCATTATGCGTACATTCTGGTCTAGTTACATATGTATAAACCATTACTACTACCTGAATTACTAGTAATACTTCTAGAAATAGAGCCATAGATGAACCTTTACTAATCTTTTTTATAAACTCTTTCATTTTACCTCCTAAAATGGCATCTTCATATTACCATTACTAATTTGTTTCATCATTTTCTTCATTTGATCAAATTGTTGTAGTAATTTATTTACTTCCTGAACAGAAGTTCCACTACCTTTAGCTATCCTTGTCTTACGGCTAGCTTTAATAATATCAGGATTTCTTCTTTCTTTCGGAGTCATTGATAAGACAATTGCTTCTATATGAGCCATTTGTTTAGGATCTATTTGAACATTATTAAGACCCATTTTCTTAGCTCCTGGAATTAATTTAATTAAATTTTCTAGAGGTCCAAGCTTCTTCATTTGCTTTAATGTTGACAAGAAATCCTCTAAATCAAACTTACCTTGCTGCATTCTTTTAGCAGTCTTTTCAGCTTCTTTTTCATCAATACTTTCAGTAGCTTTTTCAACTAATGAAACAATATCTCCCATTCCTAAGATTCTTCCAGCCATACGTTCTGGATCAAAAGAATCTAATCCATCTAACTTTTCAGATACACCAATAAACTTAATTGGCACATTAGTTAAATGTCTAACAGATAAAGCTACTCCACCTCTAGTATCACCATCTAATTTAGTAAGTACTACACCAGTAAGTGGTAACTGATCATTGAATCCCGTAATTACATTTATCGCATCTTGACCCATCATAGAATCAATTACTAAAAGAATTTCATCAGGCTTTATTTCATTCTTAATATTATCTAATTCTTTCATTAATTCTTCATCAATATGAAGTCTACCAGCAGTATCTATTAAAACATAATCAAATTTATTTTCTTTAGCATAATTAATTGCATTCTTAGCAATCTCAACAGGATCTTTCTTCCCTTCTTCATAAACTTCCATATTAAGTTGTTTACCAAGTTGTTTTAACTGATCAATTGCCGCTGGTCTATAAACATCACAAGCTACTAATAAAGGCTTTTTATTATGCTTTTTCCTTAATAAATTACCTATCTTCGCAATAGTAGTAGTCTTACCTGAACCTTGTAAACCTACTAACATTAAAGTAGCAGGATTCCCCTTTAGATTTAATGGCTGACTTTCTCCACCAAGCAATTCTGTAAGTTCATCTTTAACAATCTTAACAAACAAATCACCAGGATTAATGCTAGAAGCAACTTCTTCTCCTAGAGCTTTTTCTTTTACTTTACTAGTAAATTCTTTAACGACTTGATAATTTACATCTGCTTCTAATAAAGCTAACCTAATTTCTCGCATCATCTCAGATATATTATCTTCAGTAATTTTTCCATAACCTTTTATCTTGTGTAATGCATTTTGTAATCTATCGCCTAAACTTTCAAACATAAAATCACCTATCACAATTATAACAAAAATAACTCTTTATACAAAGAAAAAATAGTGCTTTGCACTATTTAATTCACTTATTGAGCACCTACAGTATCATCTGATAATTTAATTAATGGTTCCTGTGGTTGAACATTAGGTTGACTTACTGGAACAGCTGGTGCAACACTAGGTTGTTCTGCTTGTTGATTAGCTTGTACTGGTTGATCAGAAACAACAAATGAAGTATCAAACTTTGGTTCTTGACTAACTGTTTCAGTTGATAATGTTGGCTGATTAGTAGTTACGCTAGGTTCAGCAGTAGCAGAACCAAATGAAATACTACTATCAATTATTGGATTCTCATAAACAGTTTGTTGTACTGGTGCTGATTGTACCTCAGGAATAGCTTCTGCTACTGGAGCAGGTTGTGATACTGGAGTAGTTTCTGCAGCTGGAGCAGCTTGTGTCACTGGAGCACTTTGTGATGCTTCCATAGAACTTCCTCCTGCACCATTCCAAATAGATACCACATCACAGTTACCAGACAATGGTGCTGGATCAGGCATTTCCATTTTAACAATCAATGGAATTCTAAATCCTAAACCAAATCCTAAACAAGTACCAGCTTGTAATGCTTTTTGTTTTTCAATAATATCATCTGTAATATGCGGTATTGTCTTACGAATATAATCAATATCCATCGGATGGTTAATCTTAAATATTAAGAAATTAGTACATTGTGAAATAACATTATCTGAAAGTTCAACCGGTCTTTGAGTGATTATTCCTAAAATGACTCCATATTTACGACCTTCCTTAGCAATTCTTTCAAAAATGTTATAACCAAATAAGAATCTATCATGGTCACTTTGAATATATCTGTGAGCCTCTTCCAAAACGATATGGAATGGAATACTAGCTCTATCTTTTAGACCTTTACAAAAATCAAATATTAATCTTGAATATATTTTTGTTAAAACCTTGGCAAAATCATCATCAATATCATTTAAGTTAATATTAACTATTTGATATTTCTTACCATCACTAACTACTAGTGAAGATAGGTACTTTTCTAAAGAAACATAATCAGGTACATCAAAGTATTTAGCATTTTCACCTACTATTAAAGCATGTAATCTAACTCTGATAGTAACTGAATCACCATATGTTTGCTCATTTCTTAACCAACCTTCACTAATTAAAGTAAAGTTAAGAGCTTTCTCTAAAGTATCCAAATTATAATAAACACCAGTAGCTGGTTCAAAATCATCATATTCTTCTTTAATAAATGAGTTTAAATATTCATTCATTAAAACACTTTCTGTAAAATTACCAGAATTATCAATTAAGAAACATTCTCTAAATTTACGAACATAACCTACTCCTTGAACAGGAGATTCCATACTAAATTCTGGAGTAGAACAACTAGCTATAATTGAGAAAATTTCATTTCTCTTATTAGGAGCTGTCTCATTAGTATATAAAATAGTCATAATAGCTTTTGCAATCAAATGGTTTTTATAAGCATTTGAATCAACATCATTTTGACTGAATACTAAAGCTAATTTTAACATTCTTTCAATGATAGGTAATTGTGAATGAGATGTACATTGTAACAATAAAGCTAAGTCATCTTTATTTAATAAATAAATTGGTAATCTTAATTTTTCACCTAATCCTTCAGTTTCATTAGTACTAATATATCTATAATTATATTTACTATTAATAGTATTCAAATTAGAAAATGCATTATAGTACTCACCAGAAGAATCAAATATAAAGATATTAGCCTTATATGGATTTAATCTTTGATCATGGAACATATTTTGAAATAATCTAGTAGTTCCACAAGATTTACCTGAACCAGTATTACCAAAAATAGCAAAATGGTTACTGAAGAAATTATTTACATCTAAATATACTGGGAATCCATTATAAAATGGACTTTCTCCTAACTTCATAAATCCACTAACATCTGCACCAGTAATTAAAGGTATCTCTGATTGATCTATTACTCTGATTTTCGCATCTAAAGATGGTTTTCTAATAGTACCACCAATCAATCTATTACCAGCTATTTCTCCTAAAAATCTTGCTTTTAAATTATTTCCATCCAAGTCATCTACTTCACCTAGAATCTTCTTGTCACTATCTTCAAATACCAAGTGTAAGTTCATTAAATTCATTGTAATTTCAGCATTATCTTGCATTTTAACTGTACATGAATCATCACTAATATAAGTTATTCTATCAAACATTAATATCCCCTCTTTACATACTAACCTATTATAAATAAATTATACTAATAAAAAACTCTTTTTTCAAGGAAAAAGAGTTTTTACTTGTCTAAAAAATCATTTAAATCAAAATCAAATTGTATATATCCACTATATTCTTCTTTAATATTTAATTCATCACTATTAAAATGAATCGTTATTTCATAACTATTTTCAAGATATCTATATATTTTTATATCCATATCAGGATCCATATAACTTTTTTCTCCATTTACAGTAAAGAAAGTTTCTCCCTGAAACAGATAATCTTTAAAATCTGTTTTCTCTCCCATTGGTATATTAAGTAAGTCATCAATTGATTTTGATAATTCAAACGAAAAAGAATAATCATCACCTTTAATTTCAAAATCTAAAGTTTTAACTGTAGAATAAGTTGCTTTTCCATCATTAAAGTTTCCTTTTTCAAAAGATGATGGTTTTATAATTACTTCTTCATTAGAAATTTGTTTTATTTTTCCTACTTTAAACACAGTATCACCTATACTAACTTTTCTAACTCTTCCTTCAACTTTTTATCAGTAATTGAATCAATTATCTTAATCATTCTGTTCTTTTTATCAAGAAGCTTAAGCTTCTTTTCATATTCTTCCAATTTATCAATTACTATATGGAGTTGTTTAAAAACAGCATTTCTACTAACATCATAGGTATCAGCCATTTCACTAAAACTTAAATTATTAAAATAATAGTCTTCAAAATACTGACGTTGTTTATCAGTTAATAAATCCCCATATAAATCATATAAATTGTTATAATAAATTACTTCTTCCATTATAACACCCCTATCATAGCTAATATTGTGTAAATAATTAAAGCTATTCCTGAAGCAAAGTATACTATTGTCAAACCTTGCTTTTTGAATACTTTTATATTGTTATAGCCCATTATTATTAAATCTAAACCAATGAATAAATAAAATAAATTACGAAACTTAGAACCAACTATTAAATATAGTAAACCAAATATAACTACTATAATAGTTAAAACTATTTGAATATTTACCCCTAATATATTAAATTCATTAATTTTAGTATTCTTTTTCTTTTCCATTTACATCATATCCTTAAATAAACCATATATATATTTTTCAATATCAAATGTTTGTAAGTCATCTTTAGTTTCACCTAAACCAATGTATTTTACTGGTATACCAACACTTTCTTTAATAGCTAAGACTATTCCACCTTTAGCTGTACCATCTAATTTAGTTAAAACTATACCTGTGATATTAGTAATTTCTTTAAATGCATTAGCTTGACTTATACCATTTTGACCAGTAGTAGCATCTAAAACCAGTAAAGTTTCACTTGCTCCTCCATCTACTAAATTATCAATAACTTTATTCATCTTCTCTAATTCTTTCATTAAATTCACTTTATTTTGTAATCTACCTGCTGTATCAATTAATACTACGTCATAGCTTTCTTCTTTAGCCTTTGTTATTCCGTCATAAACTACACTAGCTGGATCACTATCTTCTTTTCCAAAAAAACCTACATCTACCTTTTCACTCCACTCACGAAGTTGTTCAACAGCTCCAGCTCTAAAAGTATCGGCACCTACCATTAAAACCTTTTTACCTTCATCTTTAAGCTTATTAGCAATCTTTGCAATAGTAGTAGTCTTACCTACTCCATTAACTCCAATAAATAAAATTACTGAAACATCATTATCATTATAGTTAATCTTATTACTTAACACTTCATCATTAACATAAATAATAAATAGCTCATCGACAATAATTTCTTTTAATAGTTCTGGATCTTCAATATTTTCAGATTTTACTCTATCACGCAATCTATCCATAAATTCCATGACTGTATTAACACCAATATCAGCCATAATAAGAATTTCTTCTAATTCTTCAAAATATTCCTCAGTTACTTTATTATACTTATTAGTTAAATTAGCTAATTTAGATACAAACCCTTGACGTGATTTAGTAAGACCTTTTTCATAAATCTTAACTGATTTCTTTTCTTCAGATTCTTTATCTCTCTTGCCAAATAACTTTTTCTTTTTCTTTTGCTCTTTTGGTTTTTCAACAACTTCTTCATATTTTTCTTCTTTTTTTTCAGTTGTTTCCACAACTTTTGAGGATTTCTCTTCGTCTAATTCTTCTTTTTCCACTGTTTCTGTGGATTCTTCTATTTCTTCGTCTTCAACTACTTCCTCTTGTTCTTCCTCATCTGGCTCTTCTTCTGTAGTTTCTTCTTCTACTAAGTCTTCTTCCTCTTCTTCATAAGACTTAAACATATTTTTTATTTTGCTAAATAATCCCATTATAATCACCAAACTTATTATATCAAATTATTAAGTAAAAAAAAAGAATTGCCTAAGCAATTCTATTGTTTAATTAAATCTACTTTTTCATTAGCCACAACACTGTTAAAAAGAATTTTAGAACAATCATCACTAATTACATATGTTGAAGTTGCAATAGCTGGATCCTTATCTCTAGGACCAGTAGTATGTTTTCCTTGCATAAAGACTAATGTATTATCAATAACAACGTAGTTTCCTGTTTCTTTAGCTAATCCTGTAGAGTATTCAAAAGTCCCATCTTCTTTTAATGATAAAGTATATTCTCCATTCGTTGTATTGTTAGTTTGTACATCAATACTTACAGGTCCATTACCTTTATATGTACCTACACATGTACGATATGGTGATTTTACTTCTTCTTTAGTAGTTTCTTCTGCTACTTCTTTTTCAGATTCTACTGTGCCTTTTTCAGCAACTTCTTTTTTTGCTTCTTTTTGTTCTTTAAGCATTGAATTTGTAAATCTAATTGCTCCTATAAAATATCCACCTAAAGCAGTTGTAATTAGTAATGCTACCACTAGAACAGTAACTAGAACCCAAGACTTATTTCCATCTTTCTTGCCTTTTTCCATCTTATCCTCCTATCATTTACATTATAACACACTATTTTTTAAGTGCAATAATTTACAAAATAAAAAAAATATAGTATAATTTCATAGTTAGTTCTTTAAAAAATTAAATGAAAGGAGATTTTATGAATAAAAATAAAACCAATGGAACAAAGATTATTGTTTTAGGTGGTTTAGGAGAAGTTGGAAAAAATATGTATTGTGTAATGCATAATGATGCCATCGTTATTATTGATGCCGGTGTAAGTTTTCCAGAAAGTGAGCTTATGGGAGTTGATTATGTTCTACCAGACTTTACTTTCTTAAAAGAAAACGAAGATAAAATTAAAGCTTTATTAATTACTCATGGTCATGAAGATCATATTGGTGGAATACCATTTTTACTACAAAGTATTAATATTCCAGCTATTTATGCCCCTAACCATGCTAAAGAATTAATCGCAGTTAAACTGCAAGATCGTAATATTAGATATGATAATTTGTTTGTTTATACTGATAAAACTAAATTAAAATTCAAAGATATTGAGGTAGAATTCTTTAGAATCACTCACTCTATTCCTGATTCTCATGGAATTAGTTTAAAAACACCAGATGGAAGAATAGTTACTACTGGAGACTATAAGTTTGACTTAACTCCAATTGGGCCTATGGCAGACTTATATAAGATGGCTTCCCTAGGTGAAGAAGGAGTAGATGTTTTAATTGGTGACTCTACAAATGCTTTAAATGAAGGATTCTCAACTAGTGAATCAGCAGTAGATGAAACTTTAAATGAAATGTTTGAAAAGTGTAAGAATAGTAGAATATTAATTGCTACATTTGCTTCTAATATATATCGTGTTAAACATATTTTTGAAACTTGCTTTAAACATAACCGAAAAGTATGTATTTTTGGTAGAAGTATGGAAAATAATATTAATATTTCTTTAAATGGAGGATATATTGATCATAAAGAATTATTAGTTTCTCCTGAAGAAGCTAATAATATGAAACCTAATGAAGTAGTTATTCTATGTACTGGAAGTCAAGGAGAACCTTTAGCGGCCTTATCTAGAATAGCTAATGGTACTCATAAACAAATTAAATTAAGACCAGATGATGTAGTAATATTCTCATCATCTGCTATTCCAGGGAATGCCTTGAGTATTTCTAAAACAATTAATAAACTTTATCTCCAAGGCGTAAAAGTTTATACAAATAATGTTTTACAAGATCTTCATACTTCAGGACATGCCAACGAAGAAGAAATAAAATTAATGATTAGATTAATTAAACCAAAATATTTGATGCCATTCCATGGAGATTATAGAATGCTTAAAAAACAAGCTAATATTGGTATAAGCTGTGGAATACCTAAAGAAAACACTTTTATTTTAAAAAATGGTGATACTCTAAATCTTAATAACCATGTTTTGACTAGAGGTGATAGTAAGCCAGGAGCTGATATCTACGTTGATGGTAATAGAATTGGTGAGATTGGCGGAGCTGTCTTAAAAGATAGAAAGATAATGTCTAATGATGGAATATTAGTTGTAATAGTTAATGTTGATATGAAACAAAGAAAATTATTGATTACTCCAAACATTACTACTAGAGGTTTTGTTTTAGTTAATGAAAATGAAGAATTAATACATAAAATAGAATCTAAAGCAGAAGAAACAATTATTAATTCATTAGCTAATCCAAGATCAACATTTGCTATTATGAAGACCGATATTACAGAAGCCCTTTATCCATACATAAATACTTTAACCGGAAGAAAACCAATTATTCTTCCAGTAATATTAGACATAAAAAGAGAACAATTAGACTAGTCAACTAAAAGTAGACATAACTAAAAAGAGACATCAGAACCCTGATT
>ERZ842401.4010-NODE-4010-length-17608-cov-4.887882_pt1 | contig 17608 bp, 9 predicted proteins | sample MGYA00521270_ERZ842401 | MGnify/ENA primary metagenome ERZ842401 (study PRJEB31892, sample SAMEA3878208) | bioreactor metagenome | biome: Moose rumen | place: Sweden | collected 2011-10 | study: EMG produced TPA metagenomics assembly of the PRJEB12797 data set...
GCGGCAGCGACCCTGACGCGGCCCTCTACTGGATGGCCCGCATGATTGAGGGAGGCGAGGATCCGCAGTTCATTGCCCGACGAATGGTCATCTCGGCCTCGGAGGACATCGGCCTGGCCAATCCCAACGCGCTGCTGCTGGCCAACGCCGCCTTCGACACGGTGATGAAGATTGGCTGGCCCGAGGCACGCATCGCCCTGGCCGAGGCATGTGTCTACCTGGCCACGTCGCCCAAGAGCAACTCGGCCTATCTGGGCATCGACGCCGCACTGGCCACCGTGCGCGAGACGGGTAACCTGCCCGTGCCCCTGCACCTGCGCAATGCCCCCACGCAGCTGATGAAGCAGCTGGGCTATCACGACGGCTATAAGTATCCACACGACTTCCCTGGACATTTCACAGAACAGCAATACCTGCCCGACGCCCTGCTGAACCAGCGCTTCTGGCATGGACAACATTCGCCCGCAGAGCAAAAGCTCTACGAGCGAATGGTCAATTACTGGGGAAAACGCTTCGAAGAATAATCAGTACATCACCTTCCGACTCTGGCGGGTGCCGTCGGGCAGGGTAGTGGTGATGATGTTGATGCCCTTGCACGGCGAAGCCAGCAATGTGCCGTCGGGCGAGTAGTACTGAGTGAGCACGGGGCCGTAAGCCACTTGGCTGATGCCCTCGGTGTCGGTGGTCTTCACCTCGCCGCTCACCGCAATGTTGGCCAGGGCAATCTGTTTGGTGTTGCCCAGCTTGTAGATGTGCAGGCGCAGGCTGCTGGTGCCGCTGGCGGAGCCGACAGCAGAGATGTCGTTGCTGATGGTGGAGTAGCCCGGCGTGCCATTGTTGCGGTCGGGCGAAATGCCTGTGCGGATGGTGTACTCGCCGTTGTCGTTCTTCCAGATGACGTCGATGGCACCGCCGTCAGTGCCGATGCGCGAGGCCAGGAACGACACGTTGGTGGGTCGGAAGAAGTAGCCGTCGGCCATGGTGATGTTGAAGCTGACGGCGTTGTCGGCATTGGCAGTGGCCTCGTTGTTTTGCTTGGGTGCCACCTCGGCAAAGTCGACACCCCCGATGGTGCGCTTCTTGTTGAAGGAGACGTTGCTGCCCCAGCTGACGTCGGCTGAAGAGACGTAGGGGGCAACGTCGTCGGCAATGGAAACGCTGGTCACTTCGCCGTGGAAGGGCCAGGTCACAGCACCTGTGGCTATGGTGGCCTTGCCGGGTTCCGAGCCGTCGTTGTTCACCTCCTCGTAGAGCTTGTAGCCCTGCTCTTCGCCGCCGGCGTACTGCGCCTCGGTGATGTCGGCCACGAGCGAGTTGAGGTAGACCTCGACGTTGGTGTAGCCCTCATCGGTCTGCTCCTTGCCGTCGGCAGCATCGTTGGGATTCAGGCCGTGGGCCGTCTCCCACTCGTCGGGCATGCCGTCGCCATCGGTGTCGGTGGGAGCGTCAGCGCTCTCCAGCGTGGGCCAGGCGCTCCAGTCGCTGCTGGCGTTGTAGGGCTTGTTGTCTTCCTGAGAGTTGATGAAGCCCTTGCTCAGACCCTTGCCCGTGGCTGTGGCCAGGTTGTTGCGGGTGTCGTTCACCATCTGCTCGTCGAAGGTGTCGCGGTGCAGGCTGGCGCCGACATAGTCGAGCACGCGCTGGTAGGCATCGGCAGCACTGTGCGTGGTGGTACAGACGAAGGGCATGGGCTCGGTGAGCTTGATGCTGTCGCGGGTGCCCTGCGTCCACGTGCCGTCGCAGCCGCTGGCATCCACCTGGTCGATGATACCCACCTGCCAGTTGTTGCTGTTCACATCAGAATATTTCGAGTTATAGTTGCCCACGACGTAGTACTTGCCCCAGAGGTGCAAGGCGGGGGCGTAGGCAGGGTAGGTCTCAACGTAGGAGTTGGTGCGGATGCCGATGCCTGCAATGCGCTTGCCCTTCTTGTCGGTGGGCGAGCCGGGGCCGGGCTTGTAATAGTTGTTGACGATGTTCACCGTCATGCCCTCGCCGCCGTAGCAGCCGTTACCACCAAAGTTATAGATGACGTTGTTGCGCATGTCCATGCGCTCGTCGAGCTGCGTGGTGGGGCGCGGACCCAGGCGCGGCGTGCGGCTGGTGTGGTGGGCGATGAGGTTGTGGTGGAACGAGGCACCAGAGCCGCCCCAGTTGCCGCCATAGCCGTGGGCACCCTTCGAGTGGCCGCTGTTCACCAGACTCTGCGCCACGAGGCACCACTGCACGGTGGTGTTCCTGTTGCCCAGCACGGAGAGACACTCGTCGATGCTCCACGAGACGGAGCAGTGGTCGATGATCCAGTCCTGCTGGTCGAAGCCGCCAAAGCCGTCCCAGCCGTCGGCACCATTGACGAGCACGTTCTTGTTGCCCAGACGGAAGCGCATGTAGCGCACGATGACATTGTTGCCCTTGATGCTGACGGGATAGTCGGCCACACAGATGCCGTCGCCGGGGGCCGTCTGGCCGGCAATGGTGACGTCGCTGCCGATGGTGAGGGCAGACTGCAAGTGAATGGTGCCGGAGATGTCGAAGACGATGGTCTTCGCGCCGCTCTGCTGCAAGCACCAGCGCAGCGAGTAAGCGCCGGTGTCGTTGAGGTTCTTCACGTGGTAGACTTTGCCGCCGCGGCCGCCGGTGACATAGCGGCCGAAACCTTCGGCGCCAGGGAAGGCAGGTGTCTTTTCCGGCTGCTGGGCGCTGGCCAGGAGGCTCACGGCCAGCAGTGATAAGGTAATCAGTATAGTCCTCATAATCGTAAGTAGTTATGTTTGCGGGCAAAGGTACAAAGATTCTTTTACATGACCAAGTAAAACGACAAAAAAATCCTCGTCCGCTCACTGGCGGACGGGGAAGATAAAAATGTTTCGTCAAAGGGAAGAGGCTTACTTCTGCAGCATCTTCTTGCCGTTCACGATGACAACGCCCTTGTAGTTGGCATCGACCTTTTGGCCACGGAGGTTGTAGATGCCGCCATTCAGGACGGGCTTAGCAACAACATTCTCGATACCGGCACCAACACCCTTGGCGAGAGTCACCTTCGTAACGGTGAGGTTGCCGTCGCCATTGAGCAGGAACACACCGCCCCACCACTGCTGGGTATAGGCGGCATTCAAGAATTCCTGAGTGATGATGTACTCGAAGTAGCCCTGACTGGCAAGGTCAACGATGGTGTAGTGACGCTCAGAACCATCCTGGTTGGGACCGAGATCCTTGGCAGCGTAACGGTCGTACATGCCACCCCAGTGACCTTCGGTCAGCTCAACCTGCCAGTTGTCATCGGGAGCGGTAGCATAAATGCGGAGACCGTCACCAACTTCAGCACCAGCGGCTGCGAGTTCTGCACCTGCATCGCTGAGGAAAGTAGGCTGGTTGGCCCAACCGTTCACGAGAGCTTCGCCTTCCCAGAGGACAATTTCCTCAACAGGAGCAACAGCAGCAACGGGAGTAATCTCGATAGAGGAAATCAGGATGTTACCCGTGCCAGAATACTTCTGGAAGGTGTGGATGCCAGCGCTAAGACCGAATTCGATGATGTTGCCACCCTCCTCGGTCACGTCATCGTGGCCATAGGTCTTGCCGTCCACGTTCACGTAGTTCTTGCGGTCGGTGGTCACACTCTCGTCGTTGTCGGGATTGAGGGTCTTGCAAGAGTTCTTTGCAGTGATAACCTTCACGTTCACAGAGTCGCCTTCAGCCACTTCGAAGGTGATGTTGGTGTTGCTCATCTGGATGTAGACCTGCTGGCCATCAATCTGATACTGAGGATCGCCCACGATGGCGAAGGTCAGGTTCTTCACGAAGAAGTCGGCCTTGTCAGCGCTGATGGCGCCACCCTCAACCTTGTAAACCTCACCAGTCGTAGAAGCAGCAGTAGCCTCCTCGTCCAGCACCACATCACCAGCGGTCACGGCGATGAGCTTCTTCTCCTTGATGGGATTCAGCACATAGACGTCCTTCGTGGTAGTGTTGGTCTTAAAGACAGCGTAAGAGCCGTTGGTAATCTCAGTGTAGGCAGCGATAGTGGCCGATTCGGTCAGAGTGAAGCTGTTACCCTCGATGGCGTCGCCACCATTCAACTTGTAGAAGTTCTTTGCACCCTCCTCATAAGGAGTGGTGATGGTCACGTTGGCACCTTCTGCGTTGATGGTGGGAGCGTCGAACTTGAAGCTTACGTTGGCTTCGTTATCAGCGCCGTCAAGGAATGCTTCGGGATCGATGGAACCGCCACCGAAGTCAAGGAATGCCTGGAACTTGAGGGTCTGGTTGCTGTAGCACTTGATGGGTTCTGTGTACTTGGGGCTCTCTGCGGTAGGAGCAGAACCATCGGTGGTGTAGGTGATGACGGTGGGGAACGACTGGTCGAAGTAGTCGGCGTTTCTCGGCGTGCAGCTCACTTCCTTGAACCAGAGACCACCCTCGAACATCTGGTCGCCAACCTTGACAGCTGGTGTACCAGGAGCCTCGTTGGCCTCGATGATGATGAAGCTTATGAACATGTCGCCATTGTAGGAACCGAGGTAGTAGAGACCGTCGTCTTCAACGGTAAACTCCCAACGGAAACCAGAGACGGTGGCAGGATGATCCTCACCAGGAGCCTCGTTCAGCGAGTTTGCCTGAGCCAGGTCGGTAGAGATACGGGGGATACGGGCATCCTTACCCACCTTGTTGTTTCCCTGCTCGAAGATGATGATCTTCGATTTAGCAGTCAGTCTCAGGGCAATCATGTCCTGCTGGTTCTTCAGACGCAGCCAGTTGTAGTGAGGGCCAGCGTAGTCGGCACCGTACTTGTCGACAATCTCCTGGGTGACGTACAGCGGAGAGCCGTCTTCGCCAAGAGCATCCACTACGGAGAGGTCAACCTGCCCTTTGTTAGTAGCAGTAGTACCACCTTTCACGTCAAGGAAGTGGTTAGCGCCGAAGAGGACTTCCTTACCAGGACGTTCTCCCAGCTCATCGCAAACGAGCACATAGCTGTGCTTCAGTGGCTCCAGATCGTCTACTGTTGCAGCATTAGCTGCGCCAGCAAAGCCCATCAGAGCGAATGCAAGAGTAAATAATTTTTTCATAAGATAAACTAATTAGTTAGTGAATAAATAAAGTTTGTTAATAACACTGATTTTGTTTCTGTGCGTTCATTGTCAGGGGCCTTCCCCAGCCTTTGGAAGGCTAGGGGAGGCTCTGTTAGGATTACTGCTTCACGAGGTAGGTCTGCGACGGTGTGTCGTCGAAGTGTACGATGGTGATGATGTCCTTCGTGCCTGTGTTGGCCATGCCTGAGAAGATGACGGTCTTCGACACACGCCCGTTGTCGTCGACGATACGTTTCATAATGTCAATCTTGCCTGTGGTCTCGCTGTAGGTATATTCGTACAGGGGAACACGGTCGGTGTTGGAATCGTCCACCCAGGTGCCTTCAGTGGCACCCTGGCTCATCTTCACCGTCACGGAGTCGGCCGACACGAAGTCGAGGCTCTCCACAAAGCCCTGTATCTCATCGCCGTAGACATTTGTCTTGAAGCCTGTGGCGCGTACATACCTGGTATTGGCCAGGCTGGCGGGATGGGCCACTGTGTCTGCCACGGTGAATGCCGGATTGTCGGTGTTGGCATCCTCATACTCGTTGGCATCGCTGCATGAGGTCAGGCAAACTCCAACGACCAGAGCCAAGACTGCAAATATTGATTTACTGAATGTTTTCATAATCTTCATTTTTCAATTATCCTTTTTTCAATTCTACTGCTGACGCCAGCGGGCAGCACCAACGTTGTTCTTGACAATCTCGTTGTCGAAGTTCTTGAAGAAGAGATTCACGTTGAACTCCTTGGCAGTGCCGTCGAGGGCTTCAGCACGGTGCATGTTCTGGTCGTTGGCCGACTGAGCAACGAAGGGCGGACAGGGCTGAATCATCAGCTCGGTGGCTGAAATGTTGGCGACCTCCACTTCCAGCGTACCGTTCAGGATGGCTGTGTTCTCCTTCACCAACTTGCCGAAGTTGTTGCTAGTGGCCGTCCAGGGGCTGGAGCTGAAGATGCTTCCGTTGGTCAGGTCGTTGTTGGTCGACCAGTTGTTGTTGAAGTTCAGCGTCACCACACCCGACGAACCGTCCTCGCGGGTCTGAGTGCCGCGGATGTCGGCACCCCACATTTGCAGCTGGCGCTGGTCGCCGGCCTGCTTGCAGAGCACGAAAAGGTTGTTCTCTACGTTGTAGACCGAGCCGTGAGGCAGTTCGCGCATCTTGAAGATGGCTCCGCTGGCGCGGGTGTTGAAGTTGATGAGCGTGTTGTTCGAGAACGTGATGTTCCAGGAACCGTTGTCGCGTTCGTTGTCCGTGTTCTCCTCGCTGATGAAGGCCGGGAAGGGACTGTCGTAGAACGTGTTCTCGATGGCCTTGAAGTCCTTGTAGAGGTTCGACCCCGGCTGGTTGATACCGGCAATCCAGCAGTAGCCGCCGGCGCCCTGGTTGTAATAGCCGCAGTCGTAGAACAGGTTGTTCTTGATAAGCACGTGGTTCCACACTTTGTAGTTGGGACCCTGCTCGCGAATGAAGCCGCGGACGAGACGCTTGAAGGTACAATTCTCAATGACCAGCGAGTCGAGGGTCACTGCCATACCATCGCTGTACATATTGAAGAAGTAGTTACCTGCCACGCTTCCGAGTCCGGCAATGTTGTCGCCATAGTTGAAGGCTTCGGGGTTGTCAAAGTCGATGTCGCGGAATTCCAGTTTCTTCATGCGGATTTCGCCACCTTCGCCTGGTTCGGGCGAGCGTCCAAACATAAACATGGAGTAGGGACCCTGCCACTGCTTGCCGTCGGTGCCCTGGTTGTAGCGGTTGTGCCAGCCGAGGCCGCTGATGACGCGGGCGCGCTTGCCCTCGGCTGCGTCGGAGGGTAGCGTGGCCAGTGTGAAGCCCTTGCCCGTGCCGTCGTTGCCGTCGAGGTAGTAGGTCCTACCGCCTTCCAAGTAGAAGGTCTGTCCCTCGGCCAGGTCGGTGTTCGAGATGAAGTCGTGCAGGGCGGGGCTGATGGGAGCTGCCTGGTACTTTTCGGCCAGGGCGAAGACATCGCTGCGCTTGTACTGGTCGTCGTCGGGGATTGACAGGTCGGCGGCCTGGGCATACAGCTCATCGTAGGAGAGCAGGATTGGCTCGCCGGGCTTGCCGTCGGTGTGCTCCGTCAGGGTGTTGTAGATGGCATCGACCGAGATGCTCACAGTCGGGTCGATGACGTTGATGACATAGGTAGAGTTGGCCGAGAGTCCGTCGATGGTGATGTAGCCGCGTGCACGGTCCTCTGGGGTAATTTCATAGCGGGTCCACTTGGCGCCCACTGAAGAGTTGGGGTTGCTGGGTGAGGGTACCACGGTCAGGTACTTGTAGCCCAGGTTGCCCTCGTCGTCGATGTTGAAGTTTTCGTAGTACGAAGCCATCTCCTCCTTACCTGCTGTGGTGTTCAGGTCGAGATAGCTCAGTTCGCTGACGTTGGAACGCAGGTAGACGTTCATTGTGTTCTCAGTGGTCTCAGCCTGGTTCACGTAGATAGCCTTAGGGTAGGGGTAGCGTACCATCGTGGCCAAGCCCATGTACTCCTGCCATTGGCGGCCTGTGCCGTGGCCATACCAGTTGGAGGCGTGGGCAAAGGTGCTTTCGTCGCCCTTGATGTTCTTGTCAAGGGGAGAGAGTGCGCGGATGGCGAAGCGATAGCGGGTGTTGTAGGGCAGGTCGTAAATCATCAGCTGCAGCACCTTGGGGCCGACGATGGTGTCGACCACTAGGTCGCTGGTGCCCTGTACGGCAGCCCAGGCCGTGGGGCCGAGGGTGACTTTCGACTCGTAGGCCATCTGCACCTGGTATCCGGCGCAGTCGTTCACACCGTACCAATAGAGGTGGAAGGTGTTGCCGTGGGGATAGGCTCCGTCCAGTCCGCTGTTGTAAGGATAGTCGGCTCCCTTACCGCGGGTGTTCTCGCAGATGAACATGGTCATGAACTCCCTGTCTGTTCCAGGGGCTGCTCCGTTGTCGTCGTCCTTGCAGGAAGATACCGTCAGCGCAGAGGTTACGGCCAGGAAGAGCAGCAATATACTATTCAATATCTTTTTCATATCAGTATCTGTTGGGGCTTAGTTGTTGTAACCATAGTAATTCTTATATTGACCGTTGGAGCGCTGTACTGCCAGGTTGGGATAGGGCAGGATGTAGCGTACCACGGGCAGCTGCTCAGGTGTGAGAATCGTTGAGAAACTCTCCTGTACGCCGTTGCGGATAATCCAGATGTTGCCGCGGTCGTCGCTGCGCATGAAGCCATAGAAGGAGTACTTACACTGATCCTTGGGCGTTCCCGAATTGTTGTCGCCCCACTCGTAGAAGGTGACACTCATCCAGTCCTCTGCCTTGAATCCGCCCTGCGTGATGTAGCTCTTCACGGGTCGGCTGGCCGAGGCGTAGGCATTGTAGATGCGCAGGCTGGGCAGCGACTGGTTGGGATACTTCTGCACAATGTCGAAGGCCGAGTTGATGACGTAGCCGTAGAGGTGCGAGTTGAAGAATCGCAGGCCGATGGGCGTCACCTCCTCAATCTGATACTTGTGGAAGTAGACGTTAGAGGGCAGGTTGTCGATGTAGCCGCTCTCGGTGGAGTAGCCGTCGTGCTCGTTGATGGCATCCTCATAGCCGGTCAGGCCCTGGGCACTCTGCATGCCCACGGAGTAGTAGCGCAGGAAGCAGTACATGATTTCCTCAGCGTAGGTGTTGGTGCGCACCAGGTCGCGCCAGCGCGAGTTCTCACCGGCAAACTCCCATTTGCGCTCGTTGAGTACGGCTTTCTGGAAAGTTGCCTTGTCTGCCTGTGCGGCAGTGATGAAGGCGGGGTCGCCGTCCTCGAAGGCACGGGCGTGTACCTGTGTGAGGCAGTCCACGGCCTTGTCCGTAGGACCATCGTTCAGCTCGTTGGACGTCTCGGCGTACATCAGCAGCACGTCGGCATAGCGCATGTAGGGGAAGTTGATGCCCGTGGCACCGGTGGTGGAGTTGCCCAGGGCAGAACCCTCGGCCGTCCACAGCTTCGACCACTTGTTATTGTAGACGCTGTAGTCGCCCTTGTTGATGACGATGGAGTCAACCAGTGTGCCGCTTTCGTTGGTCTTGTAGGTGTAGTACCACATGCCGTTGACAAACTCGCGGCGCCGGTCGTTGTCGCGGAACATGAAGCGATAGAAGGCGTTCAGACGAACGTTGCCTTTCACCTCGCCCCAGGGGCCTACGGTCTTACTCTCGTAAGAGGCGTATGAGGGGCCTTGGATATAGCCCGTGTTGCCCGTGGAGTTCTTGGCAAAGGGAATCTCAAAGATGGGGTCGTCGTCGTTGATGACCTGATAATTGCACTCGTTGACGAACACGTCCTGATAGCTCTGGCGGAGGCTGTGGGTGCCGGCGGTGATGACCGAGTCAGCATAGTCGCGTGCTATCTGGTAGAACTCCTTCCAGTTGTCGGGGCGCTCCATGGTGCCGTAGCTGCGTGGGTCGCTCTTGTTGGGGCGCAGCGAGTAACCGCCGGCAGTAAGGGCGATGCGGGCGATGAGGGCCTGGGCGAACTCCTTGGAGCAGCGCTCTACGGTGACGTCCTTGGTCGACGACATATTGAGCGCAGCCTTCTTCAAGTCTTCGATGAGTGTTTTTTGCAGTTCGGTGCGGTCGACAATCTCGGGCACGAACTCATTCTCCTGTGTGGGCTGCATCTTCAGGGGCACATCGCCAAACATGACGACGAGATCGTGGAAGACCATGGCGCGGAGGCACTTGGCCTCGCCCACCCACTGCAGCACCTGTGCGTCGGGGGTCCAGTCGGCCTGCTCCTCTTCGGTCAGCCCTTCGGGCATGGTGATGAACTGGCTGGCCTCGGCCGATGCAATGAACTTGTTGGCATACTCAATGAGCTGGTAGGCAGCCGTCCAGAATTTGTTGATTTCGCCGCCCTGAGCGTCGCAGTCGAAACGTGTGTAACTGGTGTGGGAGTGTGAGCTGGTCGAGCTGATTTGGATGTCGACGTCGCTGTTGAGATTGAACGTCAGCTGGTAGGCCTGGCCGTACAGATCGTTGACCAGAGCCTGCGTGTAGACGCCGTTCAGGGCGCGCTCAATCTCAGACTTCTGGCTGAAGACGAAATCAGGTGTGTAGGCCGACGGCGCATCGACTTCCAGGAAGTCGTTACACGACACCATGGCCAAGGTAGCAGCTCCAGTCAATAAAATATTCTTGATTTTCATAATCCGTATCTTATTTTTAGAATGTGATGTTAGTACCGAAAACGAAGCTGCGGGCGCGCGGATAGCGGTTGTAGTCCATGCCGCTGGTCAGGCCGGTCTGAATGTCCACCTCGGGGTCATAGCCAGTGTAGCTGGTGATGATGAAGAGGTTGCTGGTGGACACATAGAAGCGGGCTTTGGAGATGCCCCATTTCTTGGTGAGGTCCTTGGGCAGGGTGTAGCCCACGGTGATGTCGTTGCAGCGCAGGAAAGAGCCGTCCTCGATGAAGTAGCTGTTGGCCAAGTTGTTGGTCACGTCCTGCGGGTTCCACAGCGTACGGCCGGTGTTGGCCTCGCGGTAGACTTCCTCGGCAGTCTTGTCGGCCAGGTAGGATACCATGTAGAGGATGTCGCCCTTGGTGCCGGTGATGCTGCCGTCGATGTCGTTGTACTGCCAGCCGTCCTTGAAGCGCGACAGCACATTGTAGAATTTGTTCTTGTTGCCCTTCGACGACGAGAGGGTGTAAGCCGTGGCGTTGTTGATGTCAAAGTCGAGCATATAGGTGAAGTTGGCATTGAAGTCCAGGTTCTTCCACTGGCCATTAATACCGAAACCACCCTGGAACTTCGGGTTGGTGTTGCCGATGACGGTACGGTCGGCATCGGTGATGCGGCCGTCGCCGTCGAGGTCTTTGAACTTGATGCGTCCGGGCAGGGTAGCCGTCCAGTAGTTGGTGGACGAGACGGCATTGATGACCGTGACGTAGCCGTCGGCACGCGGTCCGACATTGCTCGATGTGCCGTTGTCAGCTGCACTGGAGCCCCAGGGCACTGCGCGATAGCTGTCCAGTGGGTCGAAGTAGAACTCGTCGAGGCCATAGAGTCCGTCGTAGACCCAGCCGTAGATGAGCCCCACCTCGTCGCCTACCTTCAGCAGGTAGTCGCCGTCGCCGATGTCCGACGACCAGCGGCTGTTCTTCTCCCAGACCATGTTGTCGGTGCCGTTCAGCTTGTCAATCTTCATCTTGTTGTGGCCGAAGGTGAGGTTGGCACTCAGCACGTAGTCCTTGCCTTGCAGGATGTCGCCACCGATGGTAAGCTCAACACCCTTGTTGGTCACCTGGCCGATGTTCTGCATCTGCGTGGTGTAGCCCGTAACGGTGGGCAGGTAGGATTTGTAGAGCAGGTCGCGCGTGGTGTTCCAGTAGAACTCTGGCGTGATGGTCAGACGGCCGTTGAACAGGGCGATGTCGGCAGCCAGGTTGCGGGTGATAGTGGTCTCCCATTTGATGTGGCGGTTAGCAAACTGCGAGCCGCCGTTGTTGCCGTAGTATTTCTCGCCCTGTGTGGTGATTTCGCCGAAGCCGGGGCCGCCGGTCGAGTTGATGGCATAGAGCACGCGCCACATGTCGTCGCTGATGCGGTTGTTACCGGCCAGACCGTAGGCAGCGCGAATCTTCAGGTTCGTAATCCAGTCGAACTTCTTCATGAAAGGCTCCTCAGAGAGCACCCAGGCACCGCTGATGGAGGGGAAGTAGCCCCACTGGTTGCCGGGGGCGAACTTGGTGCTGCCGTCGGCACGGAACGTGGCCGAAATGAGGTACTTGTGGTTGTAGTTGTAGCTGGCCTGTCCGAAGAACGATGCCGTGCGGTCTGGCGTGGAAAGGCTCGACGTGGTCTCGTAGGGCGTACCGAAACTCATGTTGTTCCATGCTTCGCGGGCTGTGAACGTGCGGGGGAAGTAATGGTTCGTGACGGTATTGGTGCGCTTCTGGGAGTTGTTGATTTCCTGTCCGAGCAGGAACGAGAGGTTGTGCACATCTTTCAGCGTGAGATTGTAGCTGGCGGTGTTGGTCCACACATAGCTCAGCCGGTGGGCGTTGGTCAGCGTGGCCAGGGGCTGATTGCCGTGCTCGGTCTTCTGGCCTTCCTTGGTCAGTGCGCCGTAGAAGCGGCTCTGGTCCTGCCACTGCAAGCCGATGGTGCCCTCCGTGCGCAGAGTGAGGCCCTTGATGGGCTTCCAGTCGAGCGCCAGGCTGTTGGTGTAGGTATAGGTGTGTTTGATGAGCTGGTTAATCTGGATGTCGCTCTTCGGGTTGGTGTAGTTGAACAGCTCCTCCTCGTCGGGGTCGGCGTAGGTGGGGTCGATGTAGCCGTACTCACGCAGTCCGTTGGTGGGACGGTATTTCAGCACGTCGATGATACCACCCGTACCCACATTGTCGCCACCGGCACCCTGGTCGCGGCGGAAGGTGAACTTGGGGTTGAACTGCATGGAGAGCTTGTCGGTAATCTGCACGTTAGTCTTGAAGTTGATGTTCGTGCGGCGGACACCCGAGCCCATAATGATACCCTTATCCTCACTCTGGGTCAGAGAGACGTTGAACTTCACCTTGTCCGAGCCACCGCCGATGGTGACGTTGGAGGAGTAGTTCAGCGGCGTCTCGCCCATCACCTCGTCCTGCCAGTCGTGGTTGGGCAGCACGGTGTACATGTCGAGGTCGTAAGGGTTGCCGAAGTTGGCCTTGAAGAACTTGGCATTGTCCGAGCGCGTGCCGCTGGCGGCATGCCATTGGTACTGATAGGCAGCGAACTCAGAAGCGTCCATCAGGTCGAGTTTCTTCGACAGATGGCTCAGCGAGAGGTTGCCGTTGAAGCTGACCTTCACGGCACCGGCCTGAGCGCTCTTAGTGGTCACCACGACAACGCCGTTACCACCCTTGGCACCATAGATGGCGGTCAGGGAGGCATCCTTCAGCACGTCGATGGAGGCGATGTCTGTCGGGGGAATATCGTTGATGTTGTCCACCTGGAAGCCGTCGACGATGTAGAGCGGCTCGTTGGACTGCGTCACCGAGGTGCCGCCACGCACGCGGATGTTGACATCAGCACCGGGCTGACCGTCGACGGTGGTCACCTGCACACCTGAGATTTTTCCTTGCAGGGCCACGGCGGCCGAGGTCACCGGCACGGCGGCCAGCTTGACACCGCTGACGGAGCCGACTGAACCTGTCAAGTCCTTACGGGCCTTGCTGGTGTAGCCCACGACAACCACTTCCTCCAGGGCAGCATTGTCGTCCTTCATCACGATTTTCATGTTAGGGCCGGCCGTGGCCTCCTGCGGTATCATGCCGATGTAGGAGATTACGACTGTCTTTCCCTTTTGCAGCTTCAGTGTGAAGTTTCCGTCAAAGTCGGTCACAGCTGCATTTGAAGGGTTTCCCTTTTCGACGACGGTGGCACCAATGACTGATTCGCCAGTGGCGTCTGTCACCGTACCCTTAGCCACGGTCTGCGCTTGCAGATGTCCCACGACCAAGAGTAGGCACATGAGGAGTGCCGTCCGAAAGATACTCTCAAATTTAACAGACATAGTAAGATTAGTTCTTAAAATTAAAAAATAGTTATTTACGTTGCAAAAGTACGAAGAAAAGTTAAGTTGGCCAAGTGAAGTGTGCCTTTTTTTGCCTTTGATGATGTATTTTAACAATTGGACTTCTCTTCAAGAGCCGTCTTCTGGGCCAAGCGGCGTGCAATCTTTCCCGTTTCGGTGGTAGGCAGGTGGTCGACGACGATGTAGCAGCGTGGTCTCCACAGACGTGGGAGCACCAGATTGCAGATGGTGTCGAGAGACTGCTGACGCCCCCCTTCCACCAGCAGCACGAGGGCTTCGCCCAGCTGTGGGTCGGGCACCTTCGTGGCGCAGAACGGCATGCTGAGGTGGGGGCGTAGCAGGCGCTCCACCTCCTCCATCTGGATTTTGATGCCGCCCGAGCACACCACATTGTCGCGCCGCCCCAGGATGCGGAAGCGGCCTTCGGGGCGCAGCTCGGCCATGTCGTTGGTGACAAGGCGCTCTGCGCTGACCTCGGGGGCGTCGATGACGAGGCAGCCGTCGTCGCTGAGCGAGAGGCCGACACCCTCGAAGGGCGTATACCAGTCTGTCGCCTCAGGACCGCTCAGTCGGCGCAGGGCGATGTGGGAGAGTGTCTCCGTCATTCCGTAGGTGCTCCATACGGCATTGGGGAAGTTTTTCAACTCGCGGGCCAGGACATCGTCGATGGCACCGCCGCCGATGATGAGGTGGCGGATGGCCTGCAAACGGGCACGCTCTTCGGGCACCTGGAGCGAGTTCCAGACCTGCAAGGGTACCATGGCTGCAAAATCAAGGCTTCCCATGAAAAAATCTGCACGAGATTTTTCGCTGCGGGGCCGAGATTTTCCTACGGGCGATGGGATAGATTTCAACGGGTGGCTGCTGGGCTCAGCGGCGTATAGCTTCAGGCCGCACGTCAGGGCGCGCACCACCATCATCTTGCCGGCGATATATTCCAGGGGCAGACAGAGTAGGGCGGTGTCGCCCTCTTTCAGTCCCAGGAACCGGCAGGTGATGCGGGCCGAGGCCATCATGCGCCGCTTCTCGGCCAGCATGGGCTTCGGACTGCCCGTCGAACCGCTCGTCTGCACATGTACGTAAGACTCGCCGTTGGCCCACTCCTCTAAAAACTCTTCAATTGACATAATATCAGGTGGTTAAGACAGAATAACATAAGAATAAGGACAGAATAACAGAATAAGGAGACAGAATAACATAAGAACGGGCTGAATAAGAGAAGGGCGGACTGAATGACATAAGGACGGATGAGGTAACGGAAGGAATGATTAGATGAATTGTTTGTGGTAGAGGCGGTATTTGCGCTTGATATCCATATCCTCTATATATTATATTGTTCTTATCTTGTTATTTTTAGTTCGTTCTTCTGTTATTATGTCACCTTCTTCTGTCCTTCTGTTATTATGTCTGTCCCCTTGTTCTTCTGTCCGTCCTTCTGTTCTTCTGTCTGTCCCCTTGTTCTTCTGTCTTTAGCCAGAGGGCATTGCCACGAATCTCCAGCGGCAGGTCGATGTTGTCGGTGAAGAGTTGTCCAGTGCCCAGCCCTTGGGGCATGGTGATGTGTGGGCCGTAGACGTCGCTGCAGAACTGTGCGATGGCATTCAGGCCGACGTTGCTCTCCAGCGCAGAGGTAATCCACGAGCCGATGCCCTCTTCGCGGGCCAGGCTGATCCACTCGCGGCATCCGGCCATGCCTCCGTGCAGTGAGGGTTTCAATACGATGTAGGCGGGCTTGACGATGCGCAGCAGCTGGCGCTTCGTCTCAGGGTCGTTCACGCCGATGAGCTCCTCGTCGAGGGCGATGGGCAGGGGGGCGTCGCGGCAGAGCTCGGCCATGACCGACCACTGTCCGGCGCGTATGGGCTGCTCAATGCTGTGTAGGGCGTACTGCGACAACAGCTCCAGCTTGTAGAGGGCATCGTCGTTGTCTTTCTCAGCGAAGGGGGTGAAGGCACCGTTGGCGTCGGCGCGCAGCTCCACCTCGCGGGGGCCGAACCGCTGGCGTATGCGCTTCAGCAGGTCCAGCTCACGGTCGAAGTCGATGGCGCCAATCTTCAGCTTGATGCAGTGGAAGCCCTGTTCCAGCTTCTGCTCCATGCGGCTGAGCATCTCCTCGTATGTCCCCATCCACACCAGACCGTTGATGGGGATACCCTCTTCGCCACGGCTGAACGGGGTGTCGAACAAGGTATGAGGTTTGAGGCTGGGGCTATGGGATTGGAGAGTGGCAAGTGCCGTCTCCAGTCCGAAAAGCATGCTAGGGTAGGGGCGCAGAGCCTCGTAGTCAATCTGCCCCGTCAGGCAGAACTGCTCGCATACATTATATAAAATACGCGCGTACGTGGGAGAGGCGTCACAGCTCAGGTCGGGCAGAGGGGCGCACTCGCCGATGGCCTCATGGTGGCCGTCAGAAAGGTGGATGAACCAGCTCTTGCGCGTGGTGTACACGCCTCGGCTGGTTCCCGCCGGCTGCTTGAAGTGGAGCACTCGCTCCTCAATGTCTATCTTATACATACTTACTTTTTCCAGACATATTAACTTTTTCCAGACATAATAACAAAATAACTTTGTCTTCTGTTATTCTGTCTTTTCCTTTGTTCTTCTGTTATTCTGTCTTTTCCTTTGTTCTTCTGTCTTTCTCTCAAGTTCTTTAGTCTTCTAAGGAATCTGGGGATATTGGCCGAAGTTGGGCCGGCGCTTCTCCAGAAATGCTTTTCCGCCCTCCTGCGCCTCGTCGAGGAAGTAGTAGAGCATGGTGGCGTCGCCCGCCAGCTGCTGGATGCCCGCCTGGCCGTCCAGCTCGGCGTTCAGTCCGGCTTTAATCATGCGCAGGGCCAGCGGCGAGCGCTCCATCATCGTCTCCGCCCAGCTGACGCACTCGTCCTCCAGCTCTGCCAGGGGCACTACCTTGTTCACCATGCCCATCTGCTCGGCCTCGCGGGCAGAATACTGGCGGCAGAGGAACCATATCTCGCGCGCCTTCTTCTGTCCGACGATGCGGGCCAGATACGACGAGCCGAAACCAGCATCGAACGAGCCCACCTTGGGCCCCGTTTGTCCGAAGATGGCATTCTCGGAGGCGATGGTGAGGTCGCAGACCAGATGGAGCACATGGCCGCCACCGATGGCATAGCCGTTCACCATGGCGATGACCGGCTTGGGCAGACGACGTATCTGCATCTGCACGTCGAGCACACTCAGACGAGGCACTCCCTGTTCGTCGACATAGCCGCCACGGCCCTTCACATGCATGTCGCCACCAGAACAGAAGGCATGCTTCACATCGTTAATGGTCTTTCCCTCAGGCACTTCCGACAGGGCACCCGTCAGCAGCACCACGCTGATGTCCTGCATCTCGCGGCACAGGGCGAAGGCCTGCGACAGCTCCCATGTAGTCCTCGGTGTGAAGGCATTGCGGTACTGCGGACGGTTAATGGTAATCTTGGCAATACCGTTGTACTCCTCGAACAAAATCTCCTTAAAATCTCTAATGGGTTTCCAATTTCTATTCATACTCTTTCTTTTTTTTGACAGAAGAACATAAGGACATATTTTATAGCCGCTCCATGAGGTGCAACTATTATGTACTTATGTTCTTATGTCTGAATAATAATCCTTTAATACACGTTCATCCATAGCAACATCAGTGAAGACCTCCAACAGAACAGGCCGAGAGCTGTCTATATACAATAAGGTGTCGATGGCTTCAGGGAGCTCATGGGGGTTGTGGGCAGAGAGGTATACGACATCGTTCTGCTGACAGATGCCCTCGGCAGAGGTGTTATGGGCGGCAGCGACATAGGTATCGCGGGCAGGACTCTGCTCGAGTCCAGGTAACATGTTGAAGATGCCACCACGGCCATTGTTCAGCAGCAGGATGCGCAGATTGCCCCTGAGATTCTGATTCCACAGGGCATTCTGATCGTAGAAGAAGCTCAGGTCGCCGATGACACAGAACACCGGTTCATCTGT
>ERZ842401.4011-NODE-4011-length-17608-cov-3.498035_pt1 | contig 17608 bp, 33 predicted proteins | sample MGYA00521270_ERZ842401 | MGnify/ENA primary metagenome ERZ842401 (study PRJEB31892, sample SAMEA3878208) | bioreactor metagenome | biome: Moose rumen | place: Sweden | collected 2011-10 | study: EMG produced TPA metagenomics assembly of the PRJEB12797 data set...
TCGAACTCCCAACCTAACGTGCACGACGTCGCTCTACCAGTGTCAGACTACCGACTTATAGCTACTTCCATACCGATTGTTATTTCAAGTTGAGAATACGGGCATACAGACTACGGTTAAGCAGGTAGTCGATATATTCCTTGCCCTCTTTGTCGGACTGAGCCAACTCACTGGCACGGCCTTTCTGCAGAGTCAACTCGGCCTCCATGAGCTTGTTGGACTGCTCAAGGGTGGTATTCTTTGCCTTCAACTTATCGTTATCCTCCTGGAGAATAGCCAAATCCTTGGCCATCTTCTCGTTGCAGCCCTTAACCTCGTCCAGATGGTCTTTCAGCTCCGATTTCTCCTTGCAGTGGGTGAGGATAATCTCGTCAAGCAACCTCACCTTCTCTTCCAGCAAGCGAATCTGACGGAGAGTAGGACGGACACGCTTCTTCAATACCTTGAAGGGACGGGGATATTTCATGCGCGTACCCTTGACCTGATAGTTCTCGGTGTCCGACGGGTCGTAGTCCTCACCAGCCTTGACGATACACTTCTTCGCATCATAAACAAGACCGTTGGCTTCAAGCACCTGAAAGAAACGCTTCCTCTCTCGATCAGAGGCGTGACGCGCATAACGCATATCCGTTCCGGCAGGAGCATCGGACGTACAATAAGGAGGAATGGCATCGTAGAACACTCCTTCGACACCATCACCTGCCTTGCCGTTACCTGTTTCACCTACTAAGATACGGACATTGCCGAATCCACTGACAATCACATCACCTTTCTTGAAAATTCTGTCTTTCGCAATCATGGCTCAAAAATTTATTTAGGTTCTGTATATGATACTGGTTCCCATAGCTCAAGTCCTGTAAAAAGAATTGGAGCAACAATAGTTTCGCTCAAGACAACGCTCCACACAATATTTCCTGTGCAAAGCTCATAATTAACACCATCTACGGCCTTCTCTTTGGTCATCCATCCGTAAGGCTGTGCAATAAACTCAGTGCCGTCAGCCTTCTTGAAGGTCTTATTGTCGGCACAACTCGTTAATAGCATTGCTGCAATGGCAGCGAAAAGAATAATTTTCTTCATAACTTACAATTCTGCATTCCAAATCATGTTCATCACTTCTTCGTAACTCTCCACAACATCAAGGCTGTGGCCACTATAGAATATTTCAGTATGGGCAGGCTTCACCGCACCATACTCTCCCTTCTCTTCTTTGTAAGATTCTACGGACTCTATACACTCGGACCGAATGGCACAAATGCAGCCGTCAACCAACGCATGGACTTCTATGAAATCTTTACTGCTTGCCATCGTCCTCGGTATTTAATGATATGGTTTCGTTCGGGATGATGTCAGACTTGTTGCAGGTAAGCAACACTGGCTGCAAAGCCTGCCCGAAAGTCATCACTCCCAACCAAATCTTTCCTTCCTTCATCACCTGCTGCTTCTCTTCGTCCGTCAGCTCCCAACAGGAAACAACAACATCACCATTAACCATAGCAGGTAAAGGCTGGTACTCCGGCTGATTGGCACCAAACGTAGCGTTCGCTTCGGCAAACTTGACTGGCTTCATTCCGTACCTCCCTTCAATAACTCAATGGCACGCTCCAAAGCCTCGTCAACTACACTGTCACGAAGACAACGCTCGAACTTGCGGCCCTTCTTCACCTTCTCACGCTCAGCACGATAAGACTCCAGCAACTTGACACAGCGAGACTTCGACATCTTCTTGTCTACAACACTCGCTGCACTCTTGTCACCACCAGCAACACCAAGGTCTACACCGAAAAAATGATTGTTGAAACGAGCCTCTATTGACGATAGAGGATAGAAAGCATAAGGCACATGCTTACGCTCGCCCTCCCACTTCTTCAATAGTTCAGAAAATTCGGTTGTGACACGCAAAGGCTTTAAGTCCTTCGGAATCCTTCCACAACAACAAATAGAACTTGGACCCAAGAATGACTTTAACCAACTATAAGGATCGGGCTTGTCAGAAGGAAGAATCCTCTTCTTGAACTCTTCGACCTTCTTCATCATGTCATCAATGACCTTGCTCGCGTACTCAGAGGCAGTCATTATCTGACTCTCCAAAACAGTCAGCTTCAATGTAACATCAGAGACTCCTACAAAAGTACCGTCAGGCAACTTCACCTCTACATAGTACTTCGTCTCTTCACCAGTAGTCTCAACACTACCAGTTATCTTGCCTACAAGACCGTCAGTACCTATCTTTATAGAACCACGACCTGCAGACACCAATAACTCAGATGCCTTGAAACGTACTAATTCGCCAGTACCATACTTGGCCATTACTTAGCGAATACAGAACAACAGATAGACAATAATGAACGATAAGGACGATTTGAAGGATAATACCGGGAACTAAGCCCCTCTCGCTATATATTCCTATCTTAACATAACTAAACCCGATGCAAAAATACACAAAATCTTTCATATCATACATTTTTATTCACAAAACCCCATAAATATTAGGATTTTTTAATGAACGATATTTCCTGATGACAAATTTATACCACATTTTTATGAACGAAATCGTGACATCATCAAAAATGTAAAAATTTCGGTATCGTTCATGCTCAGAATCGTTAAAAGGAGCTGAAAAAATAGGGAAAAAATTTTTTTGAGGTGACTGGGGCGCAAATCTCGTGCCAAAATAGGGGGGGGCGGGGTGTTAAAGATTTATTAACATAATATCTTAATATTCATTAAAATTAAGTGTCCTGCCCTTTATTTAAACAAGTTTAACACAATATCCGATATTATACCCAATAACATAGGATATAATGTTAACACATTTTAACTTAATATATTTGGTTTAACAAATTTTTGCAGTTCGCGCCACCTTGTCGGTTTGAAAAATCATGACGTCATTTTGACACACTCCGATTTCTTGACAATATTTTTGCATATCTATTCATTACCGGATTGCATATTTATCCATAACGTCGTAACGCGCACAATATCAGTTAGTTACGCGCTTTTACGCTTTTCTGAAATATTGACAAAATCACTTCACGAAGTAAAAAGTTATGACACGTCAGGCAGCTATTTTATTATCATACGTTAACATAGTTAACACTGCCGGCCTGGTTGTTAACATTTCGATCTGCAGGGTGCCGGAATTGCAAAATAATTTAACTAATATATCAAAACATTTAACAAATATTACTATTGTGTGCGGTCACACGTTAAAAACCGAAACGCTGCAAAGTGCTGATTTTCAACACGTTACGGGATGCCTATTGTAAAGAAAAATGACATTTGCGAATATCGTTTTTTTTCACTATCTTTGTAATACAAAAGATGAATATTTATTATTAACCAAAGGAGCGGAGCGTTTGGAGCTCGCCTGCAAAGCAGGAACACGGAACGCACGGAGATTATGGCTAAAAAGTCAGAGAACATTCTCGAGAATGTAGAGAACGTAAAGAACACAATCGAAAGCGGTAACGAGCTTTCGCAGTCCGAAATCTTGAACGCCTATTTGGCTAATCATGCAGTTGAGCACTTTTGCGCTGCACTGAACGAGAACCAAGAAGAGGTTGAGAGCATTCTCGCAGAGTGCAAGAAGGAAGAGGGAATCTATTGGTTGTACACTCAGCCCGCAATCGACGGCACGAAGGCCGACGGCACACCACTCCCCACCCGTGAAGAGTGGGAGAGCCTCAACACTGAGGCCGTGAGAGTTGACAATCTCGCCGGAAAGCAGTGGTACAAGCGTCCTTTTGTTATCGGTGACGCTCGCGGTGTGAAATCAGTGGTTAACGCTTACGACCGCTACGCAGACGCGAAGGCCGGAGCCAAGAAGAAGGTCGCCAATATGGCCGAAGGTGGTTTAACTGCTTTCGCTACGATGACGAAGGAAGAGAAGGCCGCCTATCTCGCCAAGCTGCAGGCCCTGCTGGGTGAGTAATTCCCCACACAATCCCGAGAAGATGGGACCGGAAGAAATTCCGGCCCTATCTTTTTATCCCCTATTCCATCCGTAATGTAGCCAGACGAGCAGATCGCCTGGGAGTTGCAAGCCTCCAAAAATACAGAGCACGGAGAATCGGACGAGCCGAACGAACAGCCCGAACGAACGAATAAAACGAACGAACGAATGAACAATTTGAACGAACGAACGATGACACCGAATGATTTGGTTGTCGTCAGTACGGAAGTTTTCAAGGACAGGAAAATCGAGGTTTTCCCCGATTACTTTGTCTATGATGCACGTACGAAAGCAGAGTTAACGAATGCAGGTAGGATTTATCTTCGTGCATTGTGTGAGGACTACATGAACGAGCGTGTTACGGTTGACGAGGTTCTCGCCAATCTGGACACAATCTCCAAGGAGTTTCCTGGTGATACCGACATGGTTTATGACAAGATGTTCTTTGAGTTAACCAAAATGATGGAGAATTAAATCATGTACGAGAAGAATTTCAAGGGGAACGAGGTTGTCAGACAGCTTCGCTTCCATCAGGGAAAGAGAAACGAGTACGAGCGACGCGGACTTTGTGACGCTATAGAGAGAAAGATTCCCTACGCTCCGCACCTGATAGAGTTCCCGAACGAGATAACAGTACGAACGGAGCACGACGGAGAGATTTTCCGTGCCAAGTATCTACGAACGAGCACACATTTCCCGGGCATTGTTCCGGAGCTGGTGAACGATAGCGGAGACTACATGCTGATAACGTGGTTAACGTATGGTTCCCTGCTGAGATTGCTCAAGGAAGTACGACAGGGCAAGGATATTAGGAATTTCGATTTCTTCATATCATAACACAGAGCACATGCAGTACGATTGTGCTGCATGTAATGTGGCCATCCTTCGGGGTGAGAGTTGCAAGCCTCTAACACATAGCACGGGCAAGGGCCTGCATAAAGATATGTCTGCGGAAACCTCCTGAATAGGGAGTACGACGAGGGATTGTTGCACAACGAATCGTCGTAGGACATAACACTGATGCAGGAAAATGCGGAGAGCGTTCCTCATTTCAGCAGTACGCCTGCTGAACGAGTACGACGAACGAATAGAGCCGCTGCCTGAGCGAACAACGCGACACTCTGTGCGGTGGTGAGTCATCGAAGTGGTCGAATGTAGTAGGCCTGGGAGCGATCAGATTAAATCATATTCATATATTACGATTGATTCTCGCAGTTGATTGCGAGTACGATATAGAGTTGGCTACCTATCTTGAGTACGACTGTAGAAATGCAGTACGATTTATCAGAGGATAATTCGTGGTGGTTCCCGTCGAAAGGTACGATAACACATTTAATCACTTTAGGATGAATCGGGCCGTGTGCTCATGGAGTACGATTACCCCACCGCCATAGGACAATTAGATGTTGTTCTGGACGGATGTGAGAATCTTGCGACAGAGTACGATGAACGGCTGCAATGAAAGATATTACGAGGTGAGAGACCTCAGCATAAAGAACGGCCTGGCAGATGACCAAATCTGCCATATCCCTCGGTTGGGGCAACGACGGCCTGCATTGTCAGGAAAGTCCCAGGTGAACGAAAGACGATAAAGAACGAAGAGGGAGAGACTACGGGAGAGAGTGGAATTACCTCCGCTCTCTCTTACTATTCACCAAACATTTTACGACTATGAAGAAATTCCTGCAAATCTCGAGAACAATCTTGAGTCTGAGTATCATTACTCTGATTAGTTTTGCCATCTGTGCTGCTGTTGCTTTGGCAGTATTGTACATCTTCGGAATTAGCGAGGGCACCATCAGGGCTGGTGCATGTATCATGTTCTTTGGTACCATCCTTGTTGCTCTCATTCTTGGAGCATTTGATTAACAAAGTCTCATTGATTTTTGTGGCAAAAAGCTGCAAAAATCGCTCATGTTTCACCAAATAGAATGAACGATATGGATAAGTTAAAGAAATTGCAGATGTTAGCCCGTGTTCTCAGAGAGCACCACGGCTACAAAGGTAACAAAGAGTCAGACCATTCCAACAGGTTTAACTTCAAGTTTAACAAAGATGACATCGGTGGTCCGAGTATTGACATCTATAATGCAGAGAAGGGCGCAAATCTCTTCCTGTGGCCTGAGCTTATCGAGCTGTGTCACGGCTTGGGTCTGACTCATTACATTACCTATGACCAATTTGACCTCAAAGAGGTGGTGTTACGCATCTACTAAGTCTCTCGGCTCCTGATGGAGCCACATAGTCATTAACCCTAAAAAAACGAATGAATTATGAAACAGAACAAGTTATTCAAAACGACTGCAATTTTCAAGTGTATCATCACTCTCAAGAATGGAGCGCATAAGATTGTGCGCATGACCATTGACAAGGTTGCCTCTGTCACCTGTGCTGTCCGTGACCTCAAGAGTATAGGACTCGTCAGCAAGCGTCACATCGAAATTCTGAAGGAGCTTGAGATACAAGCCTATCAGATTGCCGGATGCCGTTTCATCAACGAGCGTACGGGCCAGGAATTGCTCTCACTTTAGTCTCTCGGTGGCTGAACGGCCACCACCACAAACCAAATCGAACAAATATGATATACGGAACTTACAAGATTATCAAGGATTGTGGTTTTTGGTGTGTTGGCCGTCTTGTGCGTATCAATGAGGATGGAGAGCAAATCTACCGTCGCATCAGCAATCTCTATTCCTTCCGTGGCTGGGCGCAAGCATTCTGCAGGCGCATGAAGATACAGCCAATCAATTACGAAGCGTAAAGTCTTTTGGCATGGGTGGGTTTTATTCGTTCGTTCGCCTGCCTGTGCTGCTATGAACCAATAAAATGAACGGATATGAATAAACAAGAATTGCAGGAAGTCCTCACTGAGATTTTTGAGGACGAAATCTATGACATCTGTGACGAGATTAAGCAGGATGCCATCATCAGCAGCGTTACTACTGTGGCTTTGAATCTACACAACGGAATGAAAACCATTGTATTCATGCTTGGTGGTTATCAGTTCAAAGTCATCAATCGTATTGGTGGTTCTGTCAGTTGCTCACACAACGACTATACGACGGTGAGCGACACGTTATATAAGCCATTTCCTAATGATGGTGAGCACGACCTTAAGGAATGCTGCAAGAATCTCGTTGAGATGATGAATGAAGCGTGGTACGCTTGGAATAATTAGTCTCTCTCGGGCTGTGTGGCCCGAACGAATAACCAAATTGAACGATTATGCCAAAAGGATTTGCTATCAAGTACGAGGATTTGTTTTACACAACAGAGCCTCCTTGCTGGGGACCGACGTTTACTCCGCATAAGGAGAAAGCGCACATTTTCCATTCCGAGAAAGAAGCACGTCAGAAAGCTGACGATCTTACTACGTTCACACTGAACATTATTCAGATGTAGCTCTCTTTTCAGTTTAGCGCACACTAAACTGAACTATTCACCAAAACAATACGAGTATGTTACTATCAGAATTTTATGACAGGACGCATATCAAGCTCTCAGGAGATGAATATGCAGACGTAGAGAACATCTACAACAACGTGAAGATGCAAAAGGATGCCTTCTGCCAGCATTGGGTTGAAGAAAAGGAAAATCCGCTGTTCAAGGAGTTGGCCGAAGCATTCTGCAAGCAGACGAAAGAGCTGCTGCAGGCTAAGAGCGACCTCGGCACCATCGAGAACAAATACAAGAGCGAGATTGAGGCCATTAAGAAGGAGAATGAGCGCATCCTTGCTGACAAGGAAGAGACTCACAAATCTCTGGGTCGTAAGATTATTGAGAATATCGACGACGAAGTACGTTTGCACGATATTCTTGAGGAAGAGTTCACGATAGATTTCATCATCAAGGTCAAGCTGTATAATGACATGGAGCTTGAGCGTAGTGAGCGAGACTATCTAATCGGTAAGCTTTAGTCTTTAGGAGTCTTGAACGGCTCCGCTATTCACCAAACATTAAAGAATATGGAGAAATTATTAAGGTCAAATCTTCATCTTGTCGGCTCTGCTGGCAACTTGGAGAATCTTTGTGCGTTCGCTAAGCAGCGTCTTTGTTGGGCGCAACTTTCAACCTCTGAGAGTACACGCTACGAATCCCGGATGGGTAAGGTGTACGATGTGAGCAATCTCAACGGCCTCGTTCCTGACATGGTAATCATTCAGACTAAGGTACGCTGTTCTCTTTTCAGAATCAAAGAGATTTAGTTATGGCAAAGAATTTTGAACGTCTCAGACCAAAGCCCTACATCATCTTTGTGGGCGAGATTTGGAACGGCTGCAAGATGTATCAAGTGTGTGGAAATGATAAGGTTGACACATCGTACCACCACACCAAGAAAGAAGCAGCAACACACATCAGACAGAATTATGCAGGTGATGAAAAGCGCATCCGCTTGCATGATTTACACCATTGCGCACGTATGCACTCTCATGGCAAAGTCTAAAATTAAGTGGCTCACATTTACGGACAATCCGAGGTGGGGCCGTTACTTCATTGGAGAAAGTGACTCACGGAGTGAAGCTATCGACAAAGGTAAGGCAGCAAACAAAGGTAAGTTCGTTGTTGAACGAAGAGTAAAATTCAAGTAATCTCTCGCGGCTCTTGCATGAGTCGCACAATTATTCACCAAATGCTAAATATATGATAGAAGTAAAGAAAACAACCTATGTGATTGGTAGATGTGGATGCCAAGAGCCTTGCTTTGAGGTCTCAGACGGCTACACAATGGTTCGCATTGCAAAGATGTACCACCATATCGGTAGGAATACTCTTGCAATGAGTGAGTATCTTGATGGGGAGTGGAACGGCTCAGACGAATGGGAAGGAGATTTTGATTCTCTCACAGAGTCAGACGCAAAGGCTCTTGCTCTCAGATATTCCGTCTATTTCAATTAGTCTCTCGCTCCTTCGGGAGCACTATTCACCATATTTATTCAGCTTATGATTATCACAGACGAAACAAAGCAAAGATTCCTGCAGATGCTCAATGAGCGTCAGATTATTGTCATCCAATGTGACCACGGAAAGTCTCACAAGACCTACGATTTCAAGTTCATTGGGGCCAATAGCGAAGGAAAGTGGGATTTCACTCCCATAATGGTAGAAATGAGCAGATACCCATCCAACAAGAGTACAAACGTAAAATACCTGTCCGTCCGTGCTCTGGATGCTGTGTCTGTCATCTGCGAAGTTATTGAGAAGATGAAGGAAGAGGGTATCTTGAACTTCGAGTACGCTTTCGGCTACGAATTGTATCAGATAGTACGAGATAAAATCTGCACCTTCTATGTCTGAGTCTCTTGGGGCCAAACGGCCCACCATTAACCAAATATTAAGTGAATTATGGAAACAAATCGGTATTTTGTGAAAATGAACGGCTCTTTCATTCTTGTGACAGCCACACCAGACATTTCCATTGAAAGCATTGAGAAGTACATGCTAAACCAATACGACGGCAGCATGACTGAGATTTGGAATATCAACGACAATCACACTGATTGCAGATTGGATCACATTGACAAGGAGATTCTGATATTCAGAGATTCGTGGCATAGGCTGGATATGTTCGAGGTGGTTGATGATTTCCCCGGAGGTTATGTCGTTTGGAATATCGGACGGCACAATTTCCCACACGAAAGCTATGTACCCATAGCGAGGGATATTGGTAATTATCGTGTTGACAATCCGAAATGTATCAAGGTAAAGAGTGAAGAGCTTGCGCTTTCCATTATGTACAAAGCGGCTCATGGCAAAGGATTTATTGGAAGACTCGATTTCAATAGCCTGTGCGGACGTTAGTCTCTCATACCATTTCGCTGACACCAACGAAATGGTACTATAAACCAAACATTATGAATTATGAAAGCATTATGTATCTCAACTTGTCATCTGATTGCTAACGGACACGGCTCTATCTTTGAGCCAGTACGCGAAATCAGCGGTAAGAAGTTCTATTGCAAGGGAGATTTCTCTATTGCAAAATCTTGCGAGATGGCTTATGTGGTTCTTTGGAAGAATGTGATTGTTGGGGAGTTTGTCGGAGCAAACAAAGAGCTTGTTGACTTACTCCACTCCAAGACTGCACCTGACTCAAAGAAGGTCATGCAGAGTTACAACTACAGGACCGCATTGGCTGATATTGAGGAAGCTCAGAAATGGGCAGAACGCTACAACTTCAAAATCTGCTAAAGTCTCTGAATGTGGCTATGCTTTAGCCACAACTATTAACCCCTAAACTTATAGGAATATGGAAACAAATGCAGTAGAAAAAGATGCTAAACGCATCCACGAAGTGACAGGCCGACCAATGGCTGAGTGTGAAGAGCAGGCAAAGCAGATTGCCGAGTGTGTACGCGAAATGTGTGACCGCGTGGTGGAGTTCTTTTATCTCAAGAAGGATGGAACCACACGGCAGGCTTTCGGTACGCTTCAGCAGGAAGTTGTCATTGCTCATGTGACAAGTCAACCTAACAAGGAGCCGAACCCTGACCTTGTAACGTACTTTGATACTGAGGCTCAGGCATGGCGTTCCTTCAAGAAGGTTAACTTCAAGAGCTACGTAAAGCAGGGACAACAGGCATGACGAATATTGCGAAATATGCTTGGTGTTTCTTCCTTGCCGCATTGACACTTGGCATTTGGGTGATACCAGCAGTCATCATCCTGGTCATTGTCAATCTCTATCTTATTAAAAAGCATCCCGAATGGTACAAATGAAGTCTTAAGCCGTGCAAAGGACACGGCACAAATTTTATTAACCCCTAAAAAGTAATGAATTATGAAAGCAGAAAAGAATCCATGCGTAGAAGAATGCGCAAAAGTTCCGGTAACCACGTATCGTTTCTATGGAAGAAACACTGAGGGCTATCTGAAAACTGACGACGGACTTGTTTTCGTCACTGTCACATCTGTTAGCGTTTACTTCAAGAAGCAGCTCGTAACAACGGTGCTCACTGACAAAAGCGGAAAGGAGTATCTGAAAACAGGCACCTTCTCTCTTTATCAGAGTTCAAAAGCTTACGAGAGCGACGATCCAAAGAAAACGGGCTGCTATCAAACTCATGAACTTCTGAGATTTGTAGATAGCAGACTGAGAGAATGCTGCTGTGGCGTTGTCGATGAAGAGGACGGAAAGCAGTCTTGCTACATCAAGGTATGGATATTCGAGAAAGGCGGTGCCAAGGAAATTCCCGTTGTCATCAACTCCATTGCCTGCGACACGTATGCGAAGTGGTATTTGGTTGACGGCAACATTCCTAAGAACTTCTGGGAGAATAGAAAGGACGCCTATTCCTTCAACGAGTATCAGATTACAGACGATGACGGCGAGGTGTTCACTGAGGAAGGCATTCAGAAGCGTATCAATCTGACACCTCCACAATGGGTTATCATCAAGCAGATGGCAGCCCTGTTTGAGAAGGCGAAGGATGCTGGCATCAAGTTCGTTTGGGACAGAGACAATCAAGGTAACGTGAAAGCTTTCAACGTCAGCAACGTACATGAGTATGGCTATGATATTGAACCATTCGAGGGTGGTGATACTATTCCATTCCATGAAGCATGTTTCGCTGACACTGGCATTAGCTTTTACGATTTCGTTTCAGAACAAGCAGATCGCATTGCTCTCAATCCTACAGCTCGTCAGAAAAAAGCATGGCTCAAAGAGCAGCCAAGCAACGAGTAGTCTTTCTCCCCACTTGCATGTGGGGAACAACAAACCAAGTTTTGTTCGCTGCAGGTTCCCACGCCTGTCAGTTGCCATTTAGTGGGCGCGAAAGGTTCTGATGACGTAACAACCGAGGTCAGTTCTCCACCATGTACCGGCCTGAAACCACGTGGTGCGGTCCTGTGTCACCAATGAGAAGTACAATCGTGTGCGGCAGGCGGGAGATATTCAAGCACTTAGCATTTCGGTTCCTCTCACTCCTTAATAAAGAGAGCATGCGAAAGCCGTCGAAGCCACTTAGGGACGTAAAGGCAGTGGGGGTATGCAACCACCAAGTGAGTAACATCGGCTGATGAAGGAAAATAACAGGGCGTGCCGTGCGGCCATAGAGGCGGATAGTGCAGACCACACCTGCGCGAATGACAACCAAAGGCTACCGTTTAACGCTAACGCAAAAGCGCAAGCCATGGAACAACTATTCACGGAATTATCGTGTCTGAATTGGTAAAAGTCTTACAGGGAATGTGGACGCACATTCCCTACCAATAACCAACTACACAAGATTATGGCAAAGTTAAACGTCTATTCATTTGCCGACTATAACTCTGTCCGTTTCCTCGCTCACCAAGTGAAGGATGGAAACGACAGCAGCATCAGTCGTGCAGCTTGTTACATGGCGCATCTTGTGTCGTGTATCGCCGACGAGCGGTGCGTTATCGTTCCTGTTCCTGGACGTACAGGTGTCGCTCTTTATACCAAGGTTCTCGCTGAGCGTATCTCTGAGTTGACGGGAGTACGTGTAATGGATTGCCTCAAGTGCAAGCCACACATGACTCAGTATCTCAGAAAGCTACGCTATGGCATTGACAGTATGCGTACAATGGATTTCTCTACCACTATGGACGTTCCATCAGACGTTATCCCCATCCTCATAGATAACGTTCTCGACACGGGTACTACAATCATGTCAGCCATGAAGGCATTGAACAGAACTCTCTACGTCGTTGTGCTTGGCAACACGCACAATTTCTTGCACTTCAATTATCCAATCAACCTCTACGAACAGTCTCTTACTCTCCAATAAACGGAGAGTACCATTAACTTTAAAATAAAGAATATGAACAACGACAAATCTATCTACGCCTGCTATGAGGAAATCAAGCAGCGTGAAATCAACGAACTGAAAGAAGCAGTACAGAAAATGGGTGGCAGCTACATCTTTCCGGAGAATGAGCGACCTTATATCCTGTGCAACTTCGATGAAGGCCCTGTTGACATGTGTGTAGGCTCTGTGGCTATCGAACGCCTCAGCGGCTTGGAGTATGTAACCATCTACGATAAGGATGGCCAGCAGATATGTTTCAGCGATATTGAGTACGGACATATTATGTCTGTTACTGAAAGTATTCCTGTGCGCAAGTTCACTGACAGACCTTTCCACATTTCCAGCCTCAGCCGTGAAGACTTGGAGCAAAAGGGCTTCGACACGTCAGACGTGGATGACAAGACGATGGAAAAACTGGCTTCTAAGCTGGGTGATGACTATTGCGAACAACTCTTTTGGATTTCTCTCGAAATCATTGCCGAGAGTATGGGAATACCCAAGAAGTCTAAGAAATAGTTATGGCTACCATCCACTTGCAGCTCATTAAGGGCTTCTTCTATCCAACGGATGCTGCCAGTCGTAAGATTCTCGAAGACTCCCTACGTGTTGACCGCATCCCACTTGAACGTTTCGATGTGGTATCTCCCAAACTTGTGAAAGATGGTCATGCTATGGCTATTAAAGATTGGGACCCGCCACCTGTTCCCGTACAATTCTCGTCTCTTTAGCCGTAAGAAATTTACGGCACTACTTAACCCCTTAAAAGAAAGGATTGAATATGAGTCAAAACAATGTTTATCAGATGGTGACTGACCGTATCGTGGCACAGCTGGAGCAGGGTCTTATCCCTTGGCATAAGCCGTGGACGGGCGTAGGTCTTGAAGATGGTGGAGCTGTCAACTATGTCAGCCGGAAACCTTACAGTATGCTGAATCAGATGCTTCTTGGGCGTGAAGGAGAATATCTCACCTTCAAGCAGATCAAGGAACGTGGAGGCAGCATCAAGAAGGGAGCGAAAGCTGGTGTTGTGGTATTCTTCACTACGACAACCTACACCAAACGCGAGGAAGTGAAGGAAGATGGCTCTACCGAGACTGTCAACGTCGTAAAGGAACATCTTATGCCTGTGCTCAAGTACTACAACGTCTTTCATATTGACGATTGTGATGGTATCGAGAGCAAGATTAAGGTTGAAGAGAGTACCGGACCGAAGATTTCTCCCATCGAGTCAGCCGAGAAGGTTCTGAACGGCTACGTCGAACGGGAGAAAGAACTTCAGTTCCGCAACAATATACCGACTGACCGGGCCTACTATTCTCCGACGCTCGACCTGATTTCAGTTCCTATGCTCTCTCAGTACGAGATAGCGGAAGAGTATTACTCGACCACTTTCCACGAAGCCGTTCACTCTACCATGCCAGAGAGCCGTTGCAATCGCAAGTCTGAGCAGAAACTTGCTGCCTTTGGTAGTGAGGACTATTCCCGAGAGGAATTGGTGGCTGAGATTGGCTCCGCTATGCTCTGCAACAATGTAGGCATAGACTGTGAGAAGGCTTTCAAAAACTCTGTGGCCTATATCCAAGGATGGCTTAAGAAGCTCAAAGATGACAACCGAATGATTGTGTGGGCAGCATCACGCGCTGAAAAGGCAGCTCGTTATATCCTTGGAGAGCCTGCTGAGTAGTCTATGTGTCAGGCGGTTTTCCGCTTGGCCGCTAATAACCAAATCAAATTGTTATGAAAAGAGATTTTATACCTGTAAACTGTTGGGCAGCGGAAGATATTCCATCCAACAAACTGATTGACGCTAATCCTGAGTTTCTGAGCAATGCCGAGTTGCTTTCTATCATTCTTGGTGCAGGCTCCAACAAAGAGAATAGCGTCGAACTTGCACGTCGCATCCTTATGGAATGCAACAATCGCATATCAGAGCTGGCAAAGATGACTCCTGACAAGCTCACGAACATGCACGGTGTAGGCAAGCAGAAAGCGGCTAAGATTATAGCAGCTATCGAACTTGGCCGTCGCCGTCAGGAAGAGCTGGCCGTTGAAAAGCCAGACTTGTGTACGGCTGTACGCATCTATAACATGATGCACCCTATCATGGCTGACTTGGAGAAAGAAGAGTTTTGGGTGATTCTCATGAATCAGAATTGGAAGCTGATAAAGAAGTTCAGATTGTCACAGGGAGGCATCTCTGAGACGTGTGTGGACGTTCGCATCATCATCAAGGAGGCGGTTCTGAATAATGCCACCATCATTGCTGTATGCCATAACCACCCGTCCGGCTCCATAAAACCAAGTAAGTGTGACGATGACCTGACGAACAATATCAAGAAAGCATGCGAAGTTATGCGCATCCACTTCTCCGACCATGTTATTGTGACTGATGGGGCTTACTACAGCTACCATGAGAACGGAAGGATTTAGTCTTATGCAGCGAGGTTTTCTCTCGCTGTACTATTCACCAATTCTTACAATTATGATATACGAAGGAAAAGAAGCACAGGAACTCGTAGGGCAGATTCTTGAATCGCTCAACGAAAAAGGCCGTTATCCTCTACATAGTGGAGATATGGGCTACTACAAGAATGCCGATGGCATCTGGACTGCTTGGGATAATTCTACGGCTGACTGCTGGGTAGAGGATTTCAAAACTCGCAAAGAGGCAAAAGAATGGCTTGGTATTATTGATGTTAAATAATCAGAAAAACCAACCACTGTGTGAATTGCTGTGTGAGTTTTACGCCTAAATTATTGGTTATCCGTATGTTCAGTGTGTGAATTGTTGTGTGAGTAGGTAAGTTTGTTTTACAATAAACACAAATTTGCTTATACTTTTTTCATGAAAAAACGTTCAAAATCGCGGCTTTTGCAGGCTTTTGAGGGGTCACGCAACAACCCACACACTTAACGTATTGATACACATGGTGTTAGATTGTTTGCTCACACACCATCTCACACAATCGCGCGTGTGTTATATAAGGTATGGGCGCACACCTGCACCCATGCGCGATATTGTTAGTTATATATATTATATATTAAAGAAAAATTCCAAAAAAAGAAAGAAACACGTCTCTGCTGTTAAAATTATAAAATACAGCCTATATTATAAACTAAAATTATTATTTTTGCATTATGAAAGAATTAAGAGGACTCAGCTATGAGCGAAACAAGAAATTCCAATTCGCTATAGAATGCGGATATTTCGACACATGGGAGCAGGACCCTCGAAAATGGAAACACTCATTCGTAGGCGCATTCCTATGGAAATATCCATCAAGGGTAAAACTCCTTAATATCCTCAAGGATATTTTAGGCACCGTTCCTGAGTGGAGCGATCTGACTGACGAGACATTGCGTGACCTCGTAGATGAAATGACAGAGCAGGGCCTTGCAACATCTTCCATTAGAACGATGTGTGCAGAACTGAAAGCCGTTCTGAACGAGAACATTCAGCATGTACAGTCAACTTCCTTTGCTAAAATCCTTTCCGTAAAGGGAACGGCAACAAAGTCAGTCTATCTTACAAGTCAGGAAATGGAACTTCTGCTGGCTTTCAAGCCTCGTACTGACACAGAGCACTATGTACACCGAAATTTCTGCGTGTCTATGCTCACAGGCGCAAGGCTTGTTGATACTTTGAAGCTAACCATCAGTAATTGTGACATTGAGACAAACATGCTGTCGTATGTGCCTCAGAAAACTCCTGGCATTGTGGTGCATGTTCCAGTTGATGAACGTCACCATCTGCGAACGTTCCTTGCTGACGTATGCAAGTACGAACGATGTCTTGATACCTACAACGAGATACTGCGAGGTATCTGCAAGTGCGTAGGTATCAACACCGTCTGCAACGTCGTAAAGGCAGGAAAGAATATGACTGCTGAGAAATGGGAGCTTGTCAGCTCTCACACGGCACGTCGCTCTTTTGCAACCAACCTTTACATATCTGGTGTGGCACTTGAGGATATAGCCATGATGATGGGCCACGGCAAGAATATCGAGACAACAAAACGATATATCTGTGCTGAACGTGCGCTCAATCCAAATGTCATGTCCTATTTCCAACAGCAGCCACCCACCACTACCGAGTCAGTAACATTGGTCGGGTAGTCTAAAGGCAGGGAGTTATTTCCCTGCCACAAATTCAACCACTCTTTTGACAGCATTATCAATCTTTCGCTGGTCTGCTGCAATGTATCTTGCGGTAACCTGCTTGCTCCATGAGTGACCAAGGCACTGGCCTATGGTTCTCTCGGATATGTCGAGGTCGTTGGCAGCTATTGATCCAAAGCTATATCTCGCTGAGTATAGGGTGATGCCGGAACAAATCGGTGCATACTCTATCTTACGGAGTTTTCCCACCTTATCCTTCACCTTCCAGCTTGGACCAACCTTCTGCAGAGCCTCGTTAGCCTGCCGTGCGAACGAATGATAATCACTCCTGCAGTCCATGAAACTGACGAGCCAGCCCTCTCTTGAAGGGTAGCGGTCAATGATTTCCTGAGCTTCGGCAACGACGGGCAGCGTAATAATACGTACCTTTGTCATACCTTCCTTGTTAGTTTTCTTTCTGACGAACGATAGGTGGCCATCCTTGATGCAGTCTGCTTTGAGCGATAGCAAGTCCACGGGGTTGATGCCTGCAAGGTAGAACGATAGGAAGAAGAAGTCAACGTAAATCTTCTGCCATGGCTCACAAGGATAATCTCTGAGTCTTCTCAGGTCCTCAACAGAAAGATTGTTAGGTGTCGTTTCTTCCTCTCTGATGTGATAGTCCAGGAAAGGGTACTTGTCTGTCATCCCCCTGCGTCTGGCCCAATTAAACACGGCTCTGATATTCCTCAGTTCCTTGGCTACGCCATTTATCTTCATGCCC